>Ga0209671_1007704_pt1 | contig 11203 bp, 7 predicted proteins | sample WorMetHERISLAND2_2_FD_187401 | JGI IMG/M metagenome (GOLD analysis project Ga0209671, IMG submission 187401) | Marine gutless worms symbiont microbial communities from Max Planck institute for Marine Microbiology, Germany - Olavius geniculatus... | ecosystem: Host-associated > Annelida >...
GCTTAACTCGTGCAGGGTTGCCCCACACCACTGCTCAATGTCATCTGACCATTCTCGGCGAGGCCGTCCTCTTTTGTTTGAACCATCCATCATTCCGAACACCAGGGTCTTTATCTTTCTGCTGTCGTCCATTCTGCAGATATGGCCGAAGAGGCGCAACTTTTTCTGTATCACTTTCTGCAGTAGGGTTTCTGCCAATTGAATCTTTCTGTACAATTCTTCATTAGTGACCTTTTGTGTCCATCCTATCCTCGGAATCTTCCGGTAGCATTTTCCCTCAAAGGACCGGAGGCGTCAAATAAAGTGAAATAAGAATAGGACGGGATATTTGCCGCCTTAGCCTATTACGACATCTGGGGAGGGTCGTAAGATCCCCTAGCAGTGATGTGTCCTCGAGGACTTGTTCTCGTCCTCGAGGCGTCTCGAGAACAAAGAGCTGTATCCTTGTCCTCGTTTTTGTCCTCGACCTCAAATTCTTGTTCTCGTCCTCGTTCTCGGGTCTCAAGTCCTTAGCTTTGTCCTTGGCCTTGAGACAAAGTCCTCGGCCATAATACCGAGGACTTTGATAAATTCTGTTCATTATCAATTTATTACCGACCAAAAAATGTTGAACATTAGCTATTGACATACCGAAACCCGTGATACATATTAATTGGAGCCCACTCATTTATGTCACATTGGTCTGATGTTCTTATTGGAATCACACAGGGTTTAGTGCTTGGTCCGGTTTTCTATGTAATTTAAGGCCGAACGGGACACCATTATTTTCGACAATTGTCAAAACCAGCACAACATCGTTGTCAACAGTATCACTAGACCAATTTGGTTTCAAGGCCTACAACTTTGAAGTTGTCCATAAATACAACATAATAAAAAGTTTGTCACAAAAATTAAACTCACTGAGTCTGAAATTGCAAGGGTCACAAAATGTCAGTTTTTTTGTTTATCTAATATTTTTTGCATTGTTGGACTATTTCAGTAGTATGATGCTACTAATGATGTTCAGAATATGCAAAATCTTATTACAGTCACCCCAGTTGACGGTAATGTGTCGTTGTGGTAGGGCCTTTTAGGTGTAGGCCTAATTGGTTTTGACCTTGAGTTTTTTGGCCTTGGCCTTAAGCTTGGATCTCTTGTCCTCGGCCTTGTTCTTGGCTTCAAGTCGTTGTTCTCGTCTTTGTCCTCGGTTCCAAGTCCTTGTCCTCGTCCTCGTCCTAGGGTCTCATGACTTTGTTTTTGTTTTCCAGCACAGTCTTTGATAACATCAATGTCCCCTAGTGAGGATAGATTTGGTACATTTTTAACCTCACAAAACACTTACGGTAAAGTTCCGGTAGAACGATGACTGCCCCCTAAAGTTTTATAAATTTCCCTTTTTGATAAAAGTAATATGCTTTGACCGTAGTTTTTAATGGACGTACGTAGACACACCTGGTAGAGGCATTTGAGTTGTGGGCCACGGGCAATGGCGGATCCAAGGGCTGAGGCCGACCCCCTATTGACTGGATTCATCTAAAAACAAGTAAAAATTTGACACGAAAATGCATGATTTTGCATAAAATGTTCAAAATTTCCTGAAAAAGGGGTACAGCCTCCTCTCCAGACCGCGCTCCTTAGGCCTATCCTTCCGCACCCTTTATTTCAAATTTCTGGATTCGCCACTGGGCATGGGAATATTGTCCTTTCTTTTTCTCTTTCTGATCTTTTGGTGTAAAAATAAAGTGTTTTGGTGCATTTTGGCACTATTATCAGTGACCGAGTAGACTCCCTGGGGGCGCGCACGAGCCTCTAGTAGCTTACAGCACCTTCTCTTATGGCTACGCCCTGCAGTGATACACGCCACGACACTTGAAGCCCGACTCAGCTCATGCATGCAGGTGCTATAAATTTATACGCAATGATTATTTTCATGGCAGCCGTGCAAATAGCCTGTAGACAGTAAGTTAATATAAGGGTTAAGCTTACAGAGAATTACGTGAAAATAAATGGACATGCAAACTAAGGCTGTAGCATTGGTCATTAATTTCAGTGTACTAGAGGCAAACATTACTAGCGCAACCCATGATACCCTGGCAAGATTAAGGTCCTTAGTTGACCGGCTGCCATAAAGGCGTGCTCGTCGTACCGCCGCAGAGACACGGCCTTAACCGGTGCGGTGCGCCTATACCGGTTAAGTTCGTTCAAGACGGCTGCCGGATATATAGCCGGACTGAGTAGAACCAAATTTTTATCCGCAACCTTATGAATAGCCGCTAAGCCATTTATACGGCTGCCGTATTAATATCCTGTTCCAAATTTATATGTAACTCAAAAAGCCGAATAAGCGGCGCCGTCTATTGGAAAGGGGTTTCAAAAATGTAGGCTTAAAAATTCTTTGATCTCAAAGTGGCGTTTTTTGTGTATTCATCGGCGATATATATATGACCAAATATACTACAGATGATTTGCTATAAATTGGACATTTTGGTTACGACGAAATGCTGTTATAAACATTTTCCGCAATGCATAAAAATATATTTTTGTACACTATATAAACGGTTTTTAACACTTATTATTGTTGTCATCGTAGCCTCAAAAAAGTTGCATAGTAAATAGTCAATCCTCTGGAATTTCAAATATGTGGTCATTTTTGACCCACTGCCTACAGGTCACCTGACAATGGGCATGCGCAGTAATCTTTTGGCACTTAACATGAGCTGAACGCAACTTTGAGTCTTTATATCTCTATAACGGTGCAAGATAGACGCATGCTTACACTGGACCACCGATAGAAAATGGCATATACCGAGTCCAATGGTCACGTGACCGATGACGTCACGTGACTCTAAGTAGTCGAGGTCATAACCTCAAAAAATTTGAGGCTTTGTACAGACGCACGGTCAACATTGACCACGTATAGGTAACCCCCACGGCGAGCTCAGCCCAATAGTCACGTGACCTTTCAAAAGGTCAAAGTCGTGACTCGAAATCTATAATGGCAAACTGTTTGAAGTTTTACAAACAGGAAACGCTCGGTCGCCGATCGCGAAAAGCCGTGTCATAGATATATAGCCAGTGCCGACTGCCGAGGTCGGCAAAATTTGAGATTATCGTGAAAGAAAGTGTATACGGTTTAACGAAAAATCTTTTACACCAGGTTATTTACTCAGTTTGTGATAATTGTGTAACGTAACGGGCACACTTTTAAACTTTGAGACATTTCAATTTTGATAAAAAGTTTCATGTGATTTATTGCATAAACTTAAATGTAGTTACCGTTTTGAAGTTTTTTTTAATTTCCCCACGTATTTTTTACGTTTTTTCAACGTTTTTTATATTCAAAAAACGTTTATTGAAAATTTCACCAAAAAGTCGACTGGGACTTTTAACACCACAAAAGAGAATTAGGTTGTAGTGGTAGTAGTTTACTTATCAGTAATCAGTAATGGAGATAAACGGATGCAGGCACTAAAAGTCCCTCTATATCCGTCCGTATCATGATATAATAAATTATACTAATAATCTAATCACTTTTTCGACATACTCCGATCTGTCTCCGGTTCCCGCTAATTCGGATTTCCAATCATACATAACTTCTTGTTCTGCCCAAAATCTATCAAGCCGCACTTTAAATAAATCAACAGACTGAACATCAACTACCCAATTAGGTAAGCTATTCCAGATATTCACAATACGTGCTGAGAAAAAATATTTTCTGAAATTGTGAATAAAAGTTTGGTTATACAATTTAAATTTGTTGCCTCTAGTTACTGAAGTTTTATTGAAGCGTAATATAGGTGCAACTTTTTCGTCATAAATATCATTCACAATCTTAAAAACTTCAATCATGTCACCACGCAATCTTCTGTAATTTTAGTGTATGCAACTGTAACGATATCAAACGGTTTTTGTATGGCAACTTTCGTAAAGTAATAACGAGTTTGGTAGCTCTCTTCTGAATTTTTTCTATCTGTTCTATATCACTTTTTTTATAAGGTGATTAGACAGAATTTGCATATTCAAGATGAGGACGAACTAATGCTTTGTATTGTAAAACAAAGTTTTACAATCTAAACACAGTGTAAATTATAGCAAACAGTTTTTGTGAACCAATTAATTTAATAAATTCTTGTCGCTTAATACTAATAACACTGACTATTTCTAACTCGCGTAGGCCTATAACATGGCAAACAACATATACAAAAACGCTTGTTGTTTTATATACACCGTGTATGTGCATAAAAAGTATATACAGGGTGGTCCAAAAAACGGCACAAAGTAAATGACACTATAATTTTGCAACCGTACGTCATATAGTCATGTGGTTTTCAGCAAAATGTTCCAAAAAATTCTTTACATGACCTAAGTCATGTGTATTTGAATACAGCGGTTAAATATTCTTTGTTACTGCCAACGGCAATTGAACGATGCAACAACAGTACTACCCTCGACACCGCGGTCCATGAAAACGTGCCACTATTATTCTATGAATAGCTCCGTGAAACGTTGGCCGATTTTAATAATTTTTGGCATGCGACATTAAAAAAAACTTGACGTGAATGTCTGTGGTTTTGGCCACCTCGCCTTAAGGTTTTCGCTACACTACCTTGTGAAATGCAGAAGTCGCAGTTTGACCATTGACAACAATGAATTCATACTGGGCAGTATGCGTCAGCTCAGAAAATTACTGAGACCACAAAATCATTGAAAATTTGTTGCTACGTCTTTATTTTAAAATTCTAAGTCGACAAACTGAAATGATACATCAACAGCAAGTGGGCTGCTTGAGTCATGCAGTTACTGAACGTGCTGTTGGCCAATTGTGTCAACGTCTACAGCTTGCGTTTGTGCTGCAGGAGGACATTTTGAGCACATGCTGAAATGAAGATGATGTGATGTCACGTGTAACTTTTTGAGTGATAATAATTGCTAATTGCATTTGTCACTATTCAGTTAATAATTTCTGAGCCGCTGCATATGCTACCCGGTAGGAATTCATTGTTGTCAATGGCCACGCTGCGACTTTTGCATTTTACATGGTAGTGTAGCGACAACATTAAGGTGAGGTGGCCAAAGCTACAAACCTTTGCGTCAAGTTTCTTCTTAATGTCGCATGCAAAAAATTGTTAAAATCGGCCAATGTTTCACGGAGCTATTCATAAAATAATAGTGGCATGTTTTTATGGACCAAAATACATTGAAGATAATACTGTTTTTCAATAGTTCACTTGCCAGCGGCAAAAACAAAAATATTTAACTGCTGTATTTAAACATAACTTTAATCATGTAAAGAATTCCTTTCAGAACATTTTGCTGAAAACCGCATGACTCTGTGATGCATGGTTACGAAATTATGGTGCCATAAACTTTGTGCCGTTTTTTAGACCACCCTGTAGGTTTTCACAACATTTACTATTCCACTGCAGTGCTTGCGGTTATTAATTCAAGGTTATGATTTAAGATCGATATCTAGCAGTGGCGTAAACAAAAAGAAAGCCAAGGGGCCCAGGCCCCCAATCATCCAAACAAAACATAAGCATACGTTTAAAATGCACCAAATTTGCAAATTCGATTAGTTTATTCTCGCCAAAATAATTAAAATTGTTGCCACCAAATCTCAGCTTTTAAAGCTAAAATGCACCAAATTCGACTTCGGCCACCCTGGGGAAGTTCACATCGCTTCCCCACGCTCTCAAACTGGATTTTGTTGGCTTTGACTTCTAAGGGAAGAGAGGAAAGGGGAAGAGAGAAAACAGAAAAGGAAGGAAAGGAGTAGAAAAAATGCAGTGTTTGAATTGTCGGGGCAGTTTTCTCAAATTCCCTCCTAGGACATTGTTAAATTATGCACTGGGGGTCAGCTATATACTATATATACATATGATTTACGTCACAATTTTGATCGGGCTACGACCATCGAAAAGTTTAACCCCCAGCTAATTTTTCACAATTCAAACACTAAAAAAGGGAGAACAAAAAGGAAAAAAGAGAGGAGAAGGAAGACGAGGCCTTTTCTAATTGAAATTTCTGGCTACGCCACTGATATCTAGTTTTGTATATGAAATAGGATATAAGAAATTAGTGCATGAAATTATGGCAAATTGGCAGACAAAAAGCCGTGCATATCCTAACTTTACATACGCAATGTTGCGTTTTCGGTTTCGCATTATCGGAATATGTTCGGACGATAGCTAAGTATAGCCGTATACATGTGCCTCAAGAAACATCTCTGACATTTTCGATTGTAACTAAAGTAAAACTATGAATTTATCAGATTGTAATAATTTTTGGTAAGTACTTTAGAGATTTGTGTGACGATAATGCACATTCAAATTAACCTTTTAATATTGGTGATAAATTCGAGGCTGCTGCAGGCAAGGACTAAACTTGGCGACTGGCGATACCCGTTATTCCCTAACTTTTAGAGTTGAGGTTGCCAGTTGGCCGGCTGCCATCGTGTCTCTGCAGCGCAACGACGAGCACTCAAGGGTGCCCGTCGTACCGCCGCAGAGACACGACTTTAGCCGGTACCTACGACGAACCAACTAAAGCTGTCCAAAACAGCGGCCGGATAAATAGCCGGTCCGGTTGGAACCGGGTATTTATCTGATCGCCATATAAACAGTCGTTAGTTTATTGATAAAATATATTGTGTTTTTAAATATCGGTCTCTATGATTATAAAGCTCTCCGATTACGGGGGCAATGAGAGTTGCTCTCGGTCTGAGGCTGCGGTTGGACCTTTGCGTCCCACACAACTGCCACTGTGGCTCCCCAGTTGACGCTCATGGTTTTCACAGCTTTGTATGCAAGAGAGCTCCGGGTAGATCAGCAAGACATCACGCTCTTAACGACTTGGTAGCTCGTAGCTTTGCTTCAGCCGGAGTTCCCTTCACTAAAGAGCCAGCCGGATTATTCCGGTCGGACGAGAAACGTCCAGATGGCGTCTCATTGGTCCCTTGGCAAGTCGTTATGTTGGGACGTCACGGTCACTTGCCCATTGGCCGAGTCATACGTCGACAGAGCATCTCACCAGGTTCAGCAGCAGAGTTGGCAGCCACTCGCAAAGAGGACAAATATGTTGATCTTGGCGCCCGTTATATCTTTGAGCCCATTGCCATTGAGACCTTGGGAGTTTTCAACGCATCAGCTCGCCAGCTGCTGGCTGATCTTGGAAGAAGAATCTCAATTAATACTGGCGAGGCTATAGAAAGACTAGCTATTTGTTTCAGAGGATTTCTGTTTTGGTGCAGGGCTTTAATGCTGTTTTGTTGCACGACAGTTTGCCGGACGCTGACTGCACGGACTGACGATCGTATACCCACCTTTGTATTGCGTAGTTTATTTTTAGGCTCTCTCGGGAACGGAGTACCGATGGTTTAAAAAATAATAATAATAGAGAAATTTGTAAAGCGCGCAAAATCAGCAAGCCGAATCTGAGGCGCCTTCTGCTCTATTCCCTCTTTTTTTCTTTTCCATCCCGTTTCATCCTTCCCTTTTCATTCAAGGTGCCCCACACCCTTAGTCCAACTAGACGGTCTTGGGAAGTGCCTTAAGCTCCCTCAGCGGGTCCGGGCAGAGCCCGGCCGCCAAACGGCTTGTGATGCATTTTGAGCTAAAACAGCGTTCTGCATGTGTGCCATTTTCAGAAAAAGATGTATAGTTATAGCAGGCCTTGCCTTCCACATGACATGCCGCAGTCACTCTCGTACAGCCCAGTATATGGCCCAGTAGCTCGTACGCTCTCCATCGCTAATAGGCAGTGAGCAATGCCTGGCATGCAGCCTGCAGTGTGTTATTGGGCCTGACTGACGCTCCCCGTCTACAGTGGCTCAGCCAATGGTAGCAAGCATGCCACACGCGATGACGATGACAGCCCTGCACACACCGTCCGTACATACATTATGCTGATATCGCATGGCTGCAAACGCTATATAGACGTGCTACCCGTAGGTCTATCTCCTTGCCTGTATAGCGGTAAGTGTAGGCTAGGGGCCTACTGTGTGCGATAATGGACGTATCAGGCTACAACGTATGTGCGGTAGCCTGCAGTAGGCTAATCAGCCTATAGTATAGGCTAACCATGCAGCAGATTGCAGCTTCTGCTTTTGACCTTCAGACGTCAGCGTGAGTAATAACGATAGGCTGTATAGGTTTACGAACAGAGACTTTTGTTTATCATACTAAATACATCTCATGCAGTGAATAGGAGTCGCGTCCCATCACAGAGGAGTCAGTAGTTTGCTTTTAACCGTATCATCTGCACTGAGACTGTTTCTATTATGCTGGCGAAACTGAGCACACGCTGGCCGTGCTATACGGTGCTAGAGTCTTCAATTTATTACCTCCGGCAAAGGTTATGTTTTTGCCGGTTTTTGTTTGTCTGTGTGTATGTGCGTGTGTGTGTGTGTCAGAAAGATAACTCAAAAAGTTATGGACGGATCTGTCTGAAATTTTGAGGGTGTGTCGGGCATGGCATAAGCTACAAGCGATTAAATTTTAGGGGTGATCCGACAGAAATCCTGGATTCTGGATCATTTTGAAATTTTCGTTACCATTGCGTTAAAGGGGGCATAAGCGGAACTGCTGCAAAACCGAAGATGGTGACGCCACCTGGCGAATAGCATTGCTTTGGCGGAGGTACCTGCGGGCTACGGCTGCTATCTAGTTGAAGTTTGTATTCAAGCCAGAAGAAGAAGAAAAAGAAGAATAAGAAGTATATATCTATCGTTATTTCCGGTATACTGCACTATAATTATATTGGTGAAAGAAAATCGCGACGAGAGCCGGAAACATTGAGCCGGAAACATTGATCTCTCTGCTTTAAACGCGGTCATTCTTCCACTTAGCACTCAGCACTGGCGGCTCGTCCATAACCACTACTGCAACGGTTAGGAGTCTTCAAGCTGTTAGAAAAAAGGAATATGCTGATTGTACTAGCTGCGTATGCGGTGAGTTGTTACATTATTGCACGCATTATATTCGTATACATGTACTTGCATTTATAACGTTCACCAGTAGCCCTCGTATAGGCCTACCCGTGAACAGTGCATAACGTAGACCAGTGGCAAATCCAGAAATGTGGAATAAGGGAGCAGAAGGGTAGGGGTGGCGTCTGGGAAGAGGGCGGAGCCCCCTCCCCCATTTTTCTATTTTATGCAAAAATAGTGCATTTTGTGCAAAATTTTCACTTGTCTTGAGATGCATCCGCGTCAATAGGGGGCGAAGGGCGGCCGCTCTCCGTGCCCCCGTTGAATCCCAGCCCCCAATCCTCCATACAAGACATAAACACACGTTCGAATTGCAGTAAATTTGTCAATTTTGTCTGACAATTGATTCTCAGGAAGATAGGCTTAATTAAAATTGTTGCTACTATAGATTTCACATTTTAAAGCTTTAGTTGCTTTGTAAACCAAAACCGATTTCTGCTGGGGCCATGCTTTAGATTTTGCTGCTAGAGTTTACAGCGCTTTCCCAAACCCTCCAGATGCATTTTAAGGGTCCCATACTTTCAAGATCGAAAAGAGGAAGGGTAAACACAGAAGAAAAAGGACAAGGAGGAAAAAGGTGAAGTTAAAAAGGAAAAGGAAGAGGAATATACTGGAAAGGGGAAAAAGAAAAAGCAAATTCGCATGTCTGGCTACGCCACTAAGCTGCTGAGAGGGCGAAGCCCCAAAATCCAGCGCCATCGTGTTTTTTTTAAAGTTGGAGGCAAAATGTTGCCATTTTGCGACAGACAGCTGCACATTTCGGACAGAAAGACATTATAGGTGATCACATTTTCATTTTTTTTCTAATTTTAAAACGCCGTTAAAAATTTTTAGCCCCGCATTTTTTGCGTTTATAGAAGAAAACTTTCCGATCGTTAATAACAAAAATTTTCCGTCACGCAAATATTGGGGGAAAGCGCCCCTGGCATGACGAAATTGCACAGATTCCGAAACTCGCTAGCGGATCGACGCTTATGTTTTAGCCCATAATGCTGAGAAATTAAAAGAAAAGACTGCATATGAAGAACGGAGACGGAGCAGGCTGTCGACGTGTTTACCCTACATTTCGAGATGCTTTGAAGTTATTGTGAAAAGCACTCACATGCAGGGTTTACATGCGATCAGTTCTTTATGCTGCTACGACGCAAGCAAACGATCAAACAAACAGAACGGCAGACAGACACAGGTATATTACCACCAATTGCGTTTGTTGAAGACACAAATAGCAGAATACAGCAAACCCCTATACATTTTGGTGGAATGCTACAAATTTTCGTATACGCATTTTTTGCTAACGTACAGAAACGTGACGTATCGATAAAAAATACTAACTAAATTTACAGAAATAATTACACACGACGTGATACAATATGAACACAGAGTTTTACGTAACTGTATATTACTATAACTAATAAAAATAAAATACTATAACTAATAGAAAACTGCACTTTAAAACATGAAAACGAAAAAACAGTCTATTGTTTGATTCTCTTAAAGTATATACCTGTAGTCTATACGTATCATTTATTCAAAATAAAAACCGTGGTGGCTTGCTAATACCCCGTTTACACGATCAAGCAAACATCGAGCAAACATCGAGCAAATATGGAGCATGCATAAAGCATAGCCTACACGAAGCAAACATCAAGCAAACATCGAGCTAACATCGAGCTGGCTTGTCTAGAAAATTAAATGGATCAGGTCCATCCGCGAATCGAGTCGGGTCGGGTCGGGTTGCGGGTCAGACCTACTTTTACCACATATTTTGTTGTTTTGTGCATTATTTTCTATTATTTGTATTCTTGCTCCTGGTCACGAAATTGACCGGGACAGTATCGACCAGCGTGTGGTTCAAGATCAAATAACCAGCATTGGTTATTAGTAATTTTATGAGTAGTTTTACGACGATACAGCGGGCAGCGGAAAACTGAGCAACGACAATAGTTGCGCCGAGTCGCCGGAGACACTCGCAAATACATAAAATATTTCGCTATAAATAAAAATGTGAATAAGCAGATTAGTTAAAAGTATGGCAGAATGACTTTGCTGACTTTTGAATAAGTAAATTGTTAAAATAAATCATGGATAAAATCCATAAATTAAGATAAAAAATTTACTTTTTGACGAAAAATACGTTGTTACTGATGTTGAATTACCATTGATTAAACATGTATCTTATTGCTATTTACAATCTTATGGTTAAATTTCAATTATTTTTCATAAATATGGCGTTAATTG
>Ga0209671_1007705_pt1 | contig 11203 bp, 7 predicted proteins | sample WorMetHERISLAND2_2_FD_187401 | JGI IMG/M metagenome (GOLD analysis project Ga0209671, IMG submission 187401) | Marine gutless worms symbiont microbial communities from Max Planck institute for Marine Microbiology, Germany - Olavius geniculatus... | ecosystem: Host-associated > Annelida >...
TGTTGGGGGGATGCTTGCATTTGCGTCCCCCCAACCAAAATTTTTTGGGGGGACGCGTCCCCCCCGTCCCCCCTATAATCGCCGCCCCTGCGTTGTAGACTAGGCCTACTGCGAAAACGTGACATAGTCTTTGGTAGTTCAGGATTTTTGCAATGCGCTGCAGGTGCGCGGTGAGCTAAGCCTAATTATTAGACCGCTTTTCAGAGACTCCACTCTGTAAACAGATATCAACTAAATTCTGTGATTTGGTCACCATTGGTGTCACGTAGCGCAAAACAAAATTGTCGGTGACTATAATGTAATATCCGGGTACGTCAGATATCGGAACACGATCCGGATTTTTGAAGGACACACACAGCAGAATGATTAGATCGAGTCAAAATTCATTCGCCAGGTGGCAGCACTAGTTTTGGCGGAAGTCTAAGCACTCCGAGCGCTTCCAGTTTGCCGGCATTCGGTTCACACAGTTCTCATTCGTGGCGTATGCTTGACACTGTCTCTACCATAGACCTAAGTTTATTACTCAGCTTACTATGACGATCAAACGTGAGCGTTTTAAGAGTTTCTGTTTAACATACGTCGTATCCTGTACCACATTAACCATGTGCATTTTGCTAATCTGTGTAATAAAAACGTATATTAATATGATTAGTTTCTGAAGGGGCCCCAAAGAAGTCATTGAATATGACGTGCAGTAAGACTAACAAAATGGCTAATGTGGCTCTGGCTATATTTAACGTCATGCTCAATCACGGTTGTCGTCTTTTAGGCAAGTCATAGGCGGATCCAGGAGTTAAAGTTGGGGGGCAAGGTCGAGCGCCGAAGGCGCGAGCCGAGTCGAGGCGCCAAAAGCGCCAAGGGGGAGTAAGGTGTGGGGAGGGGGTGTCCCCTTCCCCACACCTTACCCCCCGTTGAAAGCTTGAAAGTTGCACTGCTACAGGTGCAGTGCAACTTTTAAGCCGAAATTAGGCCGCAATTCTATTCCAAAACTGAATTCGGCGTTTGTCGGATTTCAGTTTTCAAAATTCGGCCAAAAGTTTTGGCCGAATTTTGAAAACCGTAAGGGGGATAGGGTCTGAGAAGAGGGCATTGCTGCCCGCAGAAATTTGTTTGATATTTTAGGGTCAAAATGTCGTATTTTCGTGGACGCTTGGTGCTAAATTTTGCTTTTTTCAAGCAGAACAGCATAAAAATACGCCAGAAATACAAAGTCTGTTAGGCCTATGGAGATTGACTTAGCGTTATTCAGGGGCGTTTATCCCCTAAGTCCTTGGAGCAAGTTCCCTCCCCTCTAACTCAAGATGAGGAGCCGAGAATGAGGTGCCGTATATAAGCGTCGCCGAGAATGGGAATTGGGACGGGGTCTAGGGGAGCGTCGTGAGTTCCTGCAGCAGGGTCCTGGGCGGAGCCCCGGCGAAAACGAATTTAGTGAATTCTAAGCGTCATAGAACACTTCTGCTTGCAAGATAGCTTAAATATATCAGAAATAGAAAATAATAACAGTATTTAACTTTTCCCCTAATTTTCCCAGAACCTTCCCATTTGCGCCAATGTTTATATGGTGTAGACGCCCCTGACATTATTTATATTGTTTATTGTTACTTACTCTTACATAGGTCTAGCCAGAAATGGAAGTCACAAAAGGCGAACTGGCCCCCAGAGCCAAAAATTGAAGCCGCCGAAAACCGAGAGCAAAGGTGAACTCCACAGTCCGGGAAGCAAACAATTTTTTTGGGCATGAAAACCCCCTAAAATGCATATATTGAATATAAATGTTATCAGTTTTACTGTACAAATTTATAATACACTGCCTATGCAAGGCAAAAGGGCGACTTTGGCATCTTGGGGGCATTGCCCCTTTGCCCCCTCCCCCCTAAATCCGCCTATGTGGCAAGTAGTGGTTTATTGTATATGCATCTATTTGTTGGATATTTCGTCTCACTTCTGTGCTTTCACTACTTGTTTTATTCTCCGCCGTGTATAAAATTCAGCTCAAATACGTTGTAGGAATTTATAGAATAATGGCCTAGATTGTAGTTAATTCGCATTTTATTATCATCGTTGTTAATCATGCTTAGTCAAATGCTGTTCAGTTCGAAGTTTTAAATAAAGAGCTAATAGAATCCGAAAATAAACAATATTTCGCTAAATATTTCGACTACTGAAGGAAGCCGAATTGTTAGTCGATATCGGGTATTTTTAGGCAAAACCTTAACACGCTCTCAATGGTAAGTCAGCCTTTTCTGAAGAATGCTGCTTCTAGTTCATGTTAGAAATAGACGTAAACATACGGCGATTCAAAAGACATGATATTTATTTAGAACTCTGATAATTCACATCACAATCACAATTAAAACACAATAAAATACAATCAAAGAAATGCCAAAAAGCTAGGACTCCTAATCGACGCAAGTAGAATCCCCGTGTTCGCAGCATATTAACAGGAAAACTCCAATAATGTTTGGCCTTCCTTTGCCAACACATAGCCTAGGCCCATTTTTAAGGGCAGCTTTCTTGTTGGGAGCCTTGCTGTCAGGTTCACCGGTTTTTGGCAAACTTTCTGCAACTGCAACAGTTATTCCTGAGAAAATATATGACGGCTAAATATCTGGAAAAGGCCCCCACAATTAACGTACCGGTACAAAGTTACAATTTCGCTACATGCTGCATGTTGTTGTAATTTTCTGCGATACTGTTTTTGTGCCGTCTGTAACGTTTTTTTACCAATATCTGCCAGTCGTAGCAGCTACAGCGTTCTATACTCGTTATCTGTCGTTGTACTAACATTGAATACTATAATGTACTGCGATGACGTTGTTTGAATTTGGAAGAAATAACCAAAAAGTTTGTCTCATGAAGCAACGTGGTATTCAACTGTCTGCATTTGACGATAAAACGGGATAAAAATAAGTAATGCGAATATTCATGAAATTACAGCATTCATTAGTTTACATGCTGGCCCAATGACGACACAATATGCGGCTGTACGTCTAAAAGAAAAAAAAGAAGAAGATGACGATGATTTGCATAGACAGCTAGGTCCGTTGCTGTATGCCTAGCTATACATTAAAACAAACTCTAAACGAGACCTTTCACTTTTTGAGCTGAGAATTGGGAGAACAGTTACTATTGTTCAGAAGAACGGTCACACTGATTTTGGTTTTTTATGTCTTTTGCTTGCGAGTTGACATCATCTTTCAACGACTATTTACTGCTAAAAGCAATGGACCCAGTCATGGCTTACAGTTTGACGCTCTTTCAATTGCAGCAGAATGTTATCGGAAATACTCAGATCATTGGCAAAAATTGCTCTCGAGTCAATATGGATTATGGAAAAATGATAGACAATATTAATCGTACTTTCAAAAATATCCCACACCGCAGCGGACAAGCAACAAATTAACGAAATAAAACATTGAAATTGCAGCAATTTTATTTCCAAATGTAATTCGGCGTTGGTCGAACAGGATGTAACAAAATTTGTGGCCGAATTTCGAAAACTGAAATCCGATGCACGCAGTGGCTTATTTGGAATTTAAAGAACGGGTAGAAGCAGAGGTCTGGCAGAAGCCGAAGAATTTTTCTACACAGATACCAAGATTTAGTTGTTTTACCAAGCAAAAGTGTGCAAGAGAAAGAGAGAGAGAGAGAGAGAGAGAGAGGAGAAAGAGGCCACGGCAGGTTGGCCTCTTTACAATATGCAACTGGATACACGCCTGAAAGTTTAATACGGTGAAAGGTTTTGTATACCTCTTAACGGTAACCCGCCTCACAGCTACGAGCGTCACCTGCCACATGGGATCACCCAACAGATGAACGCGCCCCGCTTTAACCCAGGCCAGATAGGCCTGTACTCGACCTACCCCGGAGGGATGGAAGGCTGAGTTGACCTACATGTATATAGTTAGCAATTGTCAGACAAGCGAGCGAATGTGAGCGACGATGGCGTCTAACTGTGCCGGCAGTCGTAAAACCTTCACAGTATTCGCGTTTCTACCAGTGTCCTCAATGAGTGTTCTCAAGCCGCCATGCATGCCGGGACGTGTGACTACGGACTTCAACCTCGCTTGCAGAGCCGCCAATGTCTCGTCCAGCGTGGAAGACCGCCGGTTAACACCAGACTTCATCACACTCGGTTGTGGATCGCTAACCGCGTGTAGGACCTAACACAATTATAAACATAAAATATATTTTATAAACATAAAATATATTCAGTGGCTTCTAACTCCCAAATCTGGAATCGAAATCGGGCGCAACTCCCCCCTCCCCACTTCTGGGCTCATGTTCCCACACTTACGGGTTCAAGTTCCCACCCTCTATACTTTCGGATTCAAGTCCCCCTTACGCTTTTTCCCCTCTCTAGGGGGGAAGCTTTGTTAAGGGTGTTGACTGCCCAGAAAAAATAGGAAATGAGGTCTTGTTAAGAGTGTAGATTGCTAAGTGAAAATAGGGAGAAGTTTTGACCTATACGTTTAGCGACCCCCCCCCCTTTATTTTTCACTGGGCGCAAGCTGCGCTCACCAGGTATAAAGACATAAGCCAATGCATATAATAACACAACATACGTTTATTGTTTTTGCAGCCAAATGGCTAGATTCGTGTACAGTACATCAAAACATCAACTGCATGATATAAAGATAAATATCAAATACGACCGACGTATTAAAAAGTATAAATATATAAAATACTAAATTTGCTGGAGAAAATTTTAAATTTTTAACTGAATACGGAATAAAAGCGTTTAAAAACCTGCTCCAGACATTTGGCGTAGTGGGCCGTAGCGCAGACAAGCAGTGGTGTGGAGTCGGAGCTTGTGTAGGTACGAAACTTTCTGCCGACCGCCAGAGCGACGCCCGTGTGCGTATCCGCCAGATAACCTGACCAATAGCCAAACAACCGATGAATCAATCAAACAATTTAACCAACAGGCAGGCCAACTCAGCCTCCTACCCTCCGTGGTACGGGAAATGAGCAGTAGCTCATGCCAACCAGCTGCCACTTCCGAGATTGTCAAAGCGCTTCTGGCCACGAGTTCGCCTCATGTAAGAAGCCCTTTAGCAAGTACAGGACTTTACCTTTTTTACCTCAACCACTCAGTACAATAACAAAGTTGGTGTTACAGCTCTTGATGAAAACCATTTCGGAGCTAAGGAGCATCACCTGCCGTATGGGATCACACAGTGTTAACTGCCGCCTGACACAGGTGAACGCGTCCCGCCTTAACCCCAGCCAGATAGGCCGGTGCTCAGTTTACGTACCCCACAGAGATGAAAGGCTGAGTTGACCTAGCCGGCTAGTTACATACCGAGACGGTTTACCTGACTGCAGGCAGTCACCCAACCAAGTAGGTTACCTACCCGGCCCGGCGTAGGTTAACTTCGTTGATCCGACACAACGCGTTACCACTACGCCACGCCAACAATCTGTTATAATACAATAATCTGTGCTATTGCTATATAGTATAGCATGAGACAGATTTCAGAGTTATTTGAGCAAAGCTGCTCACGTTGTTGTTGCTGTTGTAGCCCACCCTCCATCTTGTACCGGATTAGGCATTGAGGAATAATAATCATAATAATAATCTGACTTGTAAAGCGCCAGTATGTGCTAAAAGAAAGACTTCAGTGGCGACCTCCTTAATGATGATGATGATGATGAAGAACGAATTAACTTGGCTTGTAGCCAGAGGTCGACGGGGGTCAGGTAGGTCTGGTGCATCGGGCATTCAAATAGGTGAACGACACTGCCTGGTGTCGCATTACAATCTGGGGATGAGTTTTGAACTGCTGGGTTGAGTCAGTGTTTATAGGCGTTCAACCGGGCACAGTAACCAGATCTTAACTGTGCAAGGAAAGTGGACGAGGTTTTTTTTGTCTGTCAGCCAAAAGGCGCCCATCAGAACCTGAGACGAGGAAATCGGTGCATGTACCCACGGCTTAAAAAAAAGAAAATATCAACAGGTAACTGTAAATTAAATGAAAAAAAAATCAAAAGGAAGACCGAATATGCGCGAAATCAGTCGTGATCACGTGACAAACCGGAGTGCTGGTAAGTGTCGTGAATCGTCTGCAGACAGGTATCGTCCATGCACCAGTCCGCCCAGAACTCAGCCTCCATCGCTCGACGAACCTTCATAGCACACCACATCAGTTCAGTTCAGTTTAGTTCAGTTCAATAACCGCACTTTGTTCAGTGCATCTTAATTATTTTCCACGTTTCCAAGGTGGTTTTATCATCACAGCGCTTGTTTTGTCGCGTGCTTATTGGGACTACCTGCTCGCCAACTTGGTCGGCTGCAGTCCATCCTCCACGCCGCTATTCGGATTGTATTCAGTGCCCGGAAGTTCGATCACGTGACACCACTGCTCCGTGAACTCCATTGGCTTCGGATTCCGGAGCGGATCACCTTCAAGCTGTCGTGCCTCGTCTTCCGGTCTCTCAACGGCACAGCACCTGTGTACCTCGCCGACAGCATCAACCGCGCAATTGACGTCACCACGAGGCGGAGTCTGCGTTCCAGCTCATCAACGGCGGTCGTTGTTCCAGTGACTCGTTGCAGCACGATCGGGGATCGCGCTTTCCCGGTTGCTGCTGCCCGCGCATGGAACAGCCTACCATCGTTTGTCACGTTATCGTCGTCACTGTCGACTTTCAAGCGTCATTTGAAAACTTATTTGTTCGCTACATCGTATTGGCGACGCTGCTTTCAGTTGTCTACTAGTTTTCTGTTTGCCAAACATGTTAACGATTTTAAATTTGTTACGTGTCCTTGTTACTCCACGGTCCACCAATCTGTTTAAATGTTTTCCCCATATCTAAGCTGTCTGACGGGTCAGCCTTCTTATGCTACTTCATAGAAGTAGCTAATGGGTACTGTTGGTCCACGGTGCCCTATTATGTATTATTCGGCACAACCCTTCAGATTCACCTCACAAAGGGCTTCCTCCATCGGCCAGCCGGAGGAAGCGCCCCTATACGCCGTAGTACCACCAGCGCGGGGCGGTACGCCGCTTAATCAGGGCTACCGTGGGAACTGGATTTTGATTCCCAATTCCATCCCATACCTGCAGAAAAACCTAATTCCCACAGAATTCCCACAACCCACCGAACCTCAAAATCTTCCATACTTATACCTCACATCTCGCGTCTTTTCCTTGAATGCATGACTTTTTGCTGTTTTTCTGACTGACTACAAAAAATCGATATTAATCGATGAATTTTTTATAAATTAATTTGTCTATAAAATTTTTTGAAATTAATCGATTAATTTTTTATCAGTAGGCCTTACAAGTCATAAAATTCATCAATAATGTGTGAGAGACAAAGGTTGTTTTGTATTTGTAGTCTAATGGACATATTACAAAGCTGTAGTGGATTATCATATGGCTGTGACTGTGACCCTGAGCGTGTGACTTTAAACCCCAGGTTGGGGCTAAAAGTCTCAAGTGAAGTGGGTCACTAAAAGCTAAGTTAATGATAAAGTTCATGCAATAAAGTTTGGCAAATGACCATTTCCTATCAAGAAGACACATTTGGAAATGATTCTAATGCACTACTTTCTTGAAAATGGGTTAAACAGCCATAAAAAGTATAAAAAGTAGTGAACCGATTGATTTTTCATTTTTGTGACTTTTACCCCCGCCTTCCCTTACTCTATGTGCGTATAGGCCTAGTAGGCCCTATAGCTATGTGGAGTGGTTTTCGTTGACCGTTGTAGAAGATAGGCCTATTCATAAACGTGGGCTCCAGGCTATAAGCCTACTGCTGTTTATTGAATTTGCCCCCTCCCTCCTGACACCAACACAACTCAAAATAATGTTTAATCTTTTAACTGGTATTTCTGACACAACTCGGCGCGTGCTGTGAGGTACAGATACAGATGAGTAGTGACAACGCAAGGGGGCAAAGCATTTTCTCTGTGATCTGCACTTTATGAAACACTTCGTTAAAAGAAAAACACAGAAGAATTCATTATTAATGGAAAGTCAGTCAGCCTAGCCAGAGAAGTTACAAGAACACTGGCAGTTGTCACCAGTTGCTGTACGAACAGTGTTAAATTGGTAAAATTAACGCCTATAGAGTGCCCAGCTACAGCTGCTGGCTAGACGTAACTATGATTGCGTCACCATGCCACGGCGAAGTACCGGCCAGCGGCTTACGCTTAGTTTAACATCTATTCAAAAATTCCCACAGAATTCTCACAGAAACCATGAGAATTCAGCACAGTTCCCATACCCATCCCAACCCATACCCATGGGAATTTCCATACCCACGTTAGCCCTATTCACATTCGGCGTCCTTAATAACGTACGGCTGCTTCGCGAAACTAGTTTAATGCGCCATCTGGCGACTGACGTTAAAACGCGGTAAGCTTCATGCGTACCGCAAAAATAACTACAAAAGGTACCAAATCCATGTCCTAAATTCTAACCAAATGTTTGTTCTTGCTGTAGAAAAGTTACAGAAATTTACTTATAACATCGCCTGACTTGGCTGACGAGAAGGAAGAAAACAATATTGGCGACAGCGAACACCATTACTAAGATAAAGAACGTTGCAATAAATCAATGGGCTTTGAATTGCGTAACAGATTCCGCTGTTCCTAGCGGAATAGATCCCATCGGAATGGATCCCATATCCCATCTTCAATTCTTCATGCTTTCGTTTCCGGCGAGCATACACTAGGACCCACAGTTTAACGCGGAAAACTTTGCCGAATTCCGCGGGCCAATTCGCAAAATTCCCCGGTTCACCGCGGCAAAATCGTCCAAATTCCGCAGCTTACCGCGGCCTTCCGTTTCTGAGTAAAATGTGTTTTAAAAACTTCAGTAAGCGCAATCTGTCAAGTTGCATAGTGATTATATACAGTATATTTAACATGATGCGATGGTAATTATTAGTACGGTGGGCCTACTGCCCGCAGTTTTAGGCAGTTCAGCCGAATTTTTTCGTAGTATATAGTTAGTCGTTATCAAGCCGACGATCGTACTAATCGTCGGTCATTTCTCAACTTTCACAAAATTCCGCGGAATTCAGCGGCTTGGCTTGAAATTCCGTGGCCCGCGGTAAACTGTTGGCCATACAGTATATGTCTCAACTTGCTGAACAGAAAGTTAAAAGCAACAGACAAAAAATCTATGCAAATGAAAGTTATGGAAAAATGACAGAGATTTCACTTGTCAACGACAAGTAAGATGCAATATAGAACAAGAACAAAAAATATGAGCTAATGTTCATAAGAGGCGCGACAGTGACAACTTTGGCCTGATTTTTATGCACGAAAGCAGCTACTGCTTTAGCGCGACTTAACAATCGCAATTCTGTCCGTCCGTCCTTCCGTCCGTCCGTCTGTCACAGGGTTGGATCACCAAATCTTCACTGTCGGCTGCCGGGAAGACTCTACTTTCAGGAACTGTAAAGCTTTTCCATAAATTCGAAAGAAGTCATACCGAACGAGGGCGCAAAATGAGAGGGGGTAGGGAAAATTTGCAATTTTCAGCCAATAAGTCGCTGTATCTCAGTAACGGCGCGAAAAAGGGCCTAGGTTACTATTAATCACTAATAAAAAGTCGTACATTGGCTCTCGATTGGCGCCGAATTCAATGACCTTGGATGACCTTGAACGCCAAAATAGGAGTTTTTATGGATTTTTTGGGCGATTTCGGGCTGCGAGACAGATTTCAGGAGCGAATTGCACCGAAATCAATTGAGATAGACATGGACAAGCTGCGCATAAAATTTTCAGCATTGAACATAAACTTTGAAACCTGCGCACGAGGGCATCATACAGCGGTACCTCCATAAAAGTTGCTATTCTACTGTTGTCAGCCAGTCTTTCATTAAAACGGTTGCAGATCACCATGGGTATGCTGCCTATCAAACAAGCAACAGTGATGAGCTTTTTAGTCCTATCAACATCGACGACCATGAAAGACCCTAAACTTCCGAAATAAGGGGTTTTTATTGATTTTTCCAATCTTCGGTTGCAGCGCACACTCAAGAATGAACTGCGACGAAACGGCTCCTTTCTAACTTTTGTAACCAGCTCACGACTCCACAGTAGGCCTTTTTTGTGTAAAATATTAGGGCTAGGGTTAGAATTAGGGTTGTGATAACGGTGAGGGTTAAGGTTAGTTTTTACAAATTAGGAATTATACAAATAAGAACATCATAATTTTCAGAGAAAAAGGCTAAGAGCCTCACACACGTACTTGCAGTGGAAGACAGAATCGTCCTGTGCTGTCGAGCTGGCGGTATGCCCGACTGACGGCGTGCCCGTCGCGTCCGACTGCGTGGTGAAAATAGCGCTCGAAGTTGGACACGCGCGTTATGTCAATAGCCGGAGAGATAGTCGGGATCGCCTTGGCACCACGTGACGATACGTTGTACTGGCCGGTGTTGATCAGTTCCGACAAGACGTTGTTCTGATTTGACGCGCAGATCAGCTTGCGTATCGGCACGCCCATTTGCTGAAATGCCAACAGTCAATACGGCACGACAATAATCCGGTGTTATGCGATTTATACCAACGAACGATTTATACTAACGTCCGACGAACGCGCTAAAAGTAAGTAAGTAAGTAAAAGTAAGTAAAGCGTGAATTTATATACCGCATAACGTTAAGTTCACCTCTAATGCGCTCGTTTAACAAGAACCCCGCTGTCGCTAGGGTAAGCTGACCCTACCGTCTATATCCGAATCCCAAGGCCAGCGTCCGACTTCCGGTCACGAAAAGAAAGCGATTTCCCAGAGTGACTACAGTCTCATGCACGCTACGGTAACGCTGCTATATCAAACGCTACAATCAACGCTAGGATACGATACGGTAAGTCGGCGCACGTGATGATGGCTGCAGGTAGCATTTTTGCATTCAAAATTGTAGCCAAACAGCTGCAGACAGAAACATGCTTATCACTGACAGATTATAGTCACTCCTCATCGCCATATAGAGTGATACCATCGCTGACCCCCTACGACGTACAATTTAGCAACAATACACGCGTTAAAGGCGGACGTCGACAGGCGACAGACGACAAATTGAAATTGTACCCAAGGCTCGACCTGGCGGTCGGCCAAAAATTAATGCCAGTAAAAAATTCAACGCAATCAGAAAAATGACCACGATCGATCTGTGACTGGCTAACTGGCGGCAAAAGTTTTTTTTTTAAATTAAAATCACTTTACTATTTCAGCTCATTATGTC
>Ga0209671_1007706_pt1 | contig 11202 bp, 9 predicted proteins | sample WorMetHERISLAND2_2_FD_187401 | JGI IMG/M metagenome (GOLD analysis project Ga0209671, IMG submission 187401) | Marine gutless worms symbiont microbial communities from Max Planck institute for Marine Microbiology, Germany - Olavius geniculatus... | ecosystem: Host-associated > Annelida >...
GACCTGCGGTGACGTCATGAGTTTAGCCTATAGACGTCATGAATTAATATTCATGACGTCTATAGGCTATGGCCTAGCCTAGAATGATGACGTCGTCGGCTATCCATTAATATTCATGATCTATGTGGGCTAGGGTCATGACGTCACTGTGGGCACTGATAGATTAGAATATTTCGCATAATGTAACGTAATGCTGCATTTCGTTTGAAATCACACATTAATTTCATATATTTATGAAGCTCAAATCGACATATTATATATGCAAGGTCAAATGTCTAATTTAAATCTACAGAAATTGCGCAAGTGAGTTTGACCGTGGCCATGGACCTTTAAGGTTACTATTAATTCAGATGAAATGAAAATCATCGACCTTGGATTAGCTTCAAGGTCAGTGACAATCAGTACGGTCAGCTCCACCCTAGCGACAGCTGGGATTTTTGTTTGAATGTTATATGCTAGATTTTTCTACGTACCTGCTTACTTACTTATACAAAGATTGTGATGCTAAGCACTGTTGTAGGCCAGTGTGACACCACAGTCAAGTGAGAAAAAGCAGCCAGAAAAGCCAGAAGCATCACAGAAACCAGCGCCTGGGACATCAATGATGGACGAAACTAACTCATTAGATGCCACACAGAAGCCAGCTAAAAAAAGCAAGAAGTCAAAGTCAAAGTCTAAGTTGCCTTCCGATCCAACTTTGCAAGACATTGCATATTGCTTGGTAATGCTTCATAGTTTTTTTTTACTTTCATTGGTTACTTTGAAGAAATCTTTGATAATAATAATTCAGTGTACCATTCGTTGTAAAAGAGTTGAAGAGATGGTAGAAATATTTAAGAATTTTGAATGTTAAATTTTTATTTCAGGAAATTTCTGGAAAATCATGGAATTCAGGTTGATGATACTGGTAGTTATATTGGAATAGATAAAATCAGTTTCACCCTTACCATAACTGATATTTTTGTTCAGTTACACATTGCTGCTGTGTCCATGCTGAGTGACTCACACTGTTGATTATTTTTTACCGTTGTCTTTTTGAGTTACTTTCATCGTACTATAATGCATGGAAAGTTATTCTGTTTGCCATACTCCTCTGCCGCCTTCTGTGTTGCACAGTCACAGACCCCGACCATGGCATTTGAGTCCTTTGGCTTTAGGTATGTGTGTTCCCACCTTGCCCTGCTCAGCCTGAGAGGATAAGGGGTTGAGTTGTCGGGTAATGGAGTGGACTCGCTTGTAGGGCAGGAACATTACTGGTTGATGTAAGTTTTCTGTGGCATTCTTGATTTTAGCATTCTTGATTTTCCACATCCATATTTATAGCCAGATTTCTGTAGATTTTGAGTCTATCCACTGCAGCTTGGATATCTTAAGTTCCTGATGCTTACCATACAGTATTAAGGCAGTCCCAAGTTGTTGATTCTACTGGCGACATTGCATATTACTTATTAGAAATTAAATACAAGCTGAGGGCCAAGTCATGTCTTATATCATTAGATTATTGTTGATTTGTGTCGTTATTATAAATTGGTGCTTAGTCTAGGCGAGTGTGATTTTAGTTGTCTGTATATGTTGGCAGCTGTGTGATATCAACTGTACTGGTGGTGAGTCGTACTCTGTACACTGCGCTGGAAAACAGCACTGCAAGGTTAGCCATTTGTTGTGTGATTTTGTTCACACTCTCACAGTACAATATTCAGAACTATATTTTCAAATGAGTGTGGTTTATTTCTGATTTCCCTGATCCATTTGTTGTGTTACCTCACACTGCTGTCGGAACAGTACAAAACAAAGTAAGAATATGAGCCGTCATTACTGGTCTTCATATCTTTGCCAAAGATTGACATATTTTGAATTTTTATGAGACTGCATACTATCCCTAGCGATTGTCTGACCAAAGCATCAGGTGCTCAATACTTAGTTGGATGGACAGCCACATGTAATGTCAACATATCTACACTGACACTGTTTTTTAGGACTTATGTTTTGCTGTGGTTTTTTTCTTTTTTTCGCCGCGTAATCTCCGAGCTCTGTCGGCCAATCGGCGCGAAATTTTGCACGATGCTCGGTGCTGCGTTCAATTTTATAATCCCGGTCCAAAATTTTTGGGAGCTTCCCCAAAAAATTTTTAGGGGCCAAAAACATGCAAAATTTGGCCCGATTCCGGTCGACTTCGAAGTTTGGCGGCGAATATCTCCGGAACGGATGAAGATATTCAAAATCGGTGAGTTACTCGTTCGACAGCGATTCCTCCTGCATTAGGCGAAACAAGTCCGGTGAAGATCGGTCCAGTAACCTTGGAGATCTAGATGTGAGTTTGTACCCACCGAAAGCGCATTTTTCGGAATATCATATTTCGGCCCCTAGGGGGTGCTGAGCCCCCAAATTTTTACACGCGCTAGAGAATCACCAAGTCTTACTAGCGCACCCCTCACCGGGGACGGGGGCCCCCTTACAACTTTTTTCAAAGGGGGGTCAAAAATTGGCTTAAATTGCAATAAATGAGCGCTTATAACTTTAGAGTTAGGGAGTGTAGCCTGACGAAACTTTGCACTTGACGCGGCTCTAGGTTGGGGTGTTAAGGCAAGTACGAAATTTGGGGGCATCACCCCCCTTAAAATTTGGGAGAACAAAAAACGTCCAAAATTTAGTACGTTTTACGACAACTTTTGAGTTTGACTGCAAATATCTCTGAAACCGATAAAAATAGCGACAAAATCTAAACGGCGTTGACAAGTACGATCCTTTCGGCGTTGAACAAAAAAACTTTTGTGAAATTCCGTCCAATACGAACAAAGTTATAAGCGCTCATGTTGACATACCCTAAGCGCATTTTTCGGAAGACCATATTTCGGCCCCTAGGGGGTGCTGCGCCCCCAAATTTTTACACGCGCTAGAGAATGACCAATTATTACTAGCGCCTCCCCTCCACAGGGGACGGGGGCCTCCCTTACAACTTTTTTCAAAGGGGGGTCAAAAATTGGCTTAAAATGCAATAAAGAAGCGCTTATAACTTCGGAGTTAGGGGGTGTAGTCCGACGAAACTTTGGAACTTGACGCGGCTCTAAGTGGGGGTGTTAACGCAAGTACAACTTTTGGGGGCACCGCCGCCCTCAAAATTTGGGAGGAAAACGTGCAAAAATTGGCGCGATTTACGATAATTTTCGAGTTTGAGCGCAAATATCTCTGAAACCGATGAAGATAGCGACAATATGTAAAGGCGTTGACGAGAACGATCTTTTCAGCGTTGAACAAAAGAAAGTTTGTGAAATTCGGTCCACTATGAACAAAGTTATAAGTGCTCATGTTGACCTACCCTAAGTCGACAATGCGCGTTCGGCGTATACCAATGCATTTGAGTTCGGGCCACGTGACTTTGATGCCGGGAAATTTTACCCCCCCCCTAGTTTCCCCCAGTCGGACTTAGCGCCGGGCGGACTCACGTTGGGTTTTGCCCCAAATTTCTAGTTTGTTATGTATCTTGTGGTGTGCTGCCTTGCTGCCATAATAAGCGATGATGATGGTGATAGTTAGGAATGGGAAATCGACGAAATGTACTGCCAGACAACACAATACACACTAAAGTTTAATTTTAAGGCATTATAACTTACACGAGTAACCAACTTATCCGAATGCTGTGCTTGACACTGAAACCAAAAGTAACAGGCCTATAGCAGTATTAGCCTACATTATGAAGCTGTGGTAGTACGCTTAGTCGCTTACTAGTAGGCTAGCAGCACCTGTTAACTATGCCCATACACAGCAGTATAAGCCTACAGAGAAGTGCAGCATTTTATGAAATAGATTTCTATTCTCTGGGACAACAGCAATTTATCTGTGTTGCAGTGTAACACGCTGAGAAAGCAACGTACCCAGAATCGTCTGTAATAGCGACAGCCGAATAAAAACTTTTGCCGAAAGTAGATAGAACTTGAATAACCATCGTCTCGGTCAAAGAAGTAAACAACGTCATCGTAGTCTGGCCCGTACGGAAGAAGAACATTCACAACTGTATTTCAAACCGAACATTCATGCATGGTATGCACTCTAATTCACGAAACAAACGCTTTTCAACCTCTCTAAACCTATGTCCTAAAACGGCCAAAATTTGGCGGTTTTGGACTAAAGTTGGAGATAATTTTTGCTCGATTTGTATTAAACACTAAGAGTAAACACCTGTTATTTTTTACCGGAGCTCCATAAAGTGTCAAGGTAAATAACCATATTGGCGTTGGGGTTTCCAAATATGCGGTTGTTTTGACCCCTAGCTCTAAGCGTTGATTGCGGATGGAGTGCGTAGGGGTATGAAACTGCAGGGGTTGATCAAATGTCCTGGGATCCACAATTAACAAGCTTCCTTCCTTCTACGATACGTCAGTCAATATTTCGAAACGTTTCTATGCAACAGTGTATGAATATAATTATTCGTTTAACGTAACAGATGACAATGACAATAAGTATTATTCCGCACACTAGTCAGTATAGCGGCTGGGTAGCCAAATGCAAGGTGTTATCTGCCGTGAAAATCCACGGAAAATAAATATCATTATCTGTTGTGAATTTGCATTGAAACAAAGTACAGCAAAGTAATTGCCGGTGGTATTTAATACAGTATTATTAGATTATGCAGGCAATAATAGCAAATTGGCAACTGCTGTAGCCTATAGATCTGAACACATCACTAATAAGCGGCCATGGGTTTTCAGCTGATGTCTTAAAGCGTAAACGTCATCTTATATAAGCCTATGAACTGTACGCGCAATGAGTCAATTTTGCCCCACATTGACCTATTTGCAAAATTCTTTCACTGCCAGACTCTCGCCCACGATAGACAATTTGCAACAAAACAGCATTAAAATTCCCACCTGCTTTAAACTAACAGACAGACAAACAGTCACATCAGCACAGCTGGAGCGCGTCAATAACTAATTGTGTGATTAATCGCTTATCTTCTCAGCTTTAATATATATGTTTCAATGAATAGATTTTCACGTTAACCAAAAGTGAAAAGATGCTTCCGTCAAAATTCACGCAAAATAAGTGGTCGATTATCGCTATCTGTCGTGAATTTACACGGCAGATATAATCTTCGTAGCCTAATAGCTTAATAACAGTGCAAAACTATGAAAAAGTGTAAACAAAAATAATACCATGACGTCATATCCGCAACAAAACACAAAAAAGTAAATGAAGATATACTTTTTACAAATGCACAGATAGCGAGATTTTCTTTTAGTTTAGTATATCAAGTCGAAAATGGTTTCTAGATGCTTTTCGACGTAAGGATGTTAAAAAGTTAAACTGTCATCTTACCGGTACAGTCAGTTCCAGTCCAGCCGCACGGACATTGACAACGATATACATTGGATATTAGAACACACGTTCCTCCATTTTTGCACGCGGACGCACACGTCCACGGACGTGTAGCTGCAACGTGAACAACCACTTTCTAAAATGCACGAAAGAAGTAAACGCGAGCATATTACTGACATTATCATGCAGCCGTCTTAAATGATAGTCCGCGTTATGCGGCTTGCCGGTCCAAGTTATTCAAGTTATTTGTCAGCTTCGTACGCGCTCTTAACTCAAAAATAAAAAAGCGCAAAAAACTGAAATAGACGTAAACGATGAGTAACTGGCGTACCTGTTTGCCCACTGCACACAAGGGCGAGTAAGGGTAACTAGCGAGACGGCCGCAAGGCATGTCGCCACAAGGCCTGGCGACATTCACGCTTGTTATAACAAGATGGATTTTGTGTTGATATCATTAGTCGTAAAAAAACACCTACAAGGTCTTACATATTACTTAAACATTTTGTAATCCGCACCTATACCTGTGTAATATCTGCTCTTACAATTATGACTAAGTTTTTTGTATTGGTGCCTACGAAACATTAAATAACTTCTCTCCATTTTTACTGGGCGTCAGCACAGCTTGCTGTGCAGATAAGCTGTGCAGATGCCCTTTCTTAGCAAGCACAAAAAAGTTCTTTCCGTATGTTTGAGTGTCAGACACACTTTGCTATTCTGTAAAAACGTCGCAAGCTAAGATCAAGAAATTTTCAGTCAGCTTCGTAAAAGGCTGTAGTTATAAATAATTACAAATAATTAGCAAATACAAATGACTAAATGTGGATGACAAAATTACTTGTAGTTGTAGTTGTGGTTGTGGTCGTAGTTGTGGACGTCGCCGCTACAGGTATCTCTGTGCTAACCACTTGTGTGGATGTAGTTGTGGACGTCTCCGCAACTGGTATGTCTGTGCTGACCGCTGGTGTGGTTGTAGTTGTGGACGTCTCCGCAACTGGTATCTCTGTGCTGACCGCTGGTGTGGTTGTAGTTGTGGATGTCGCCGCTACAGGTATCTCTGTGCTGACCGCTGGTGTGGTTGTAGTTGTGGACGTCTCCGCAACTGGTGCCTCTGTGCTGACCACTGGTGTGGATGTAGTTGTGGACGTCTCCGCAACTGGTGCCTCTGTGCTGACCGCTGGTGTGGTTGTAGTTGTGGACGTCGCCGCTACAGGTATCTCTGTGCTAACCACTGGTGTGGATGTAGTTGTGGACGTCTCCGCAACTGGTATCTCTGTGCTGACCGCTGGTGTGGTTGTAGTTGTAGACGTCGCCGCGGCAGAAATCTCTGCGCTAGAGAGCTCTGCACTCACCGTCTGTGATACAAACGGAGACGACGTCGACCCGACTGGAGCTACGGTACTCTCTGCAACGCAACATAGACGAATGCTGTACAAAAAACACAGCTATGTCATATCGATACCCAAATTTGTTAATATTGCAGTATTGCAACTAGTCCAGTAATTATAAAAAAAACTGCAAACAATTTATTTAATGTTGTATAAGCGATGATGTAGAACAGCAAAAATCCAAAGTATAAGGAAGAAGTAATGTATTAGCTTAAACATTTAATCTGTTTTCAGTAGCCAGATAAAAATGTCTAAGCTAATACATAATGTTCGTGCTTATACTGTGGATTTTTGCTGTTTTACATCATCGTTTATAGAACATTAAATAAATCGTTTGCAGTTCTTTATATATAATATTTGCGGTTTTATTAAAATTTGGAAAGTCACTACAGCCTGTTAGTTTTTACTAGAACTACAACAATTACTACATAGCTGGCATCTTGGATTTATTTTGCGCAAACACATAGAATAGCAACCATGTTATGAGCAACAAATGAAATTACAAATGGCGTCCACCACAATATTAAACTTATTACTGTTGTCGATTATGGTCACATAACCTACATCCCGTAGTTGCCGGCTACACATCTGCAAAATTGCATAATTATATTTCGATCAGCAGCTAAGTTATTACGGCCTACGGTTTGTGCAAAAATACAAAATGGCGGTCGTCGCCATGTTGGATGTTATTTTTGTTTAATATTATGGTACAGCTGTATATAGAAAGTAAAATTTCGTCCACTTGTCAAATTTTGTGCAACTACATATAGTAACAAGCAAGTTATAGGCGATAAACCGAATTCAAAATGGCGGCCGCCGCCATTTTAAATGTGATATCATCGCCAATTTGAGTCACATGGTCTATTTCCAGTAGTGACTGGCTACATTTCTGCAAAATTGCATTAATCTACTTTAATCGGTCGCTGAGTTATTACTTTCTGTGCAAAAATCTAAGATGGCGGCCGACGCAATCTTGGATTTTATTTTTGTTCAATATCATGGTATTTCCGAACGTAGGACCATAAAATGAATTCACGTGCTAAATTTCGTGCGAATATATGCAATAGCAAGCGAGCTATGGGCGATAAACGAAATTCAAAATGGCGGCCCTTGCCATCTTGAATTTATTACTATTGCCAATTTTGGTTACATGGCCAATTTCATGTAATGGCTGGCTACACTCCTGCAAAATTACATTAATCTAACTCAAACACGATCTGAGGTATTAGTGTTTGTGCAAAAATTGAAGATGGCGGCTGATGTTATTTTTGTTCAATATTATAGTCAATTCGTACGTAGGACCATAAAGTGAGTCCACGTGCCGAATTTCGTGCAAATATACGCAGTAACAAGCGAGCTATGGGCGATAAACTAAATTTAAGATGGCGGGCGCCGCCATCCTAAATTTATTAGTGTTGCTAATTTTGGTCATATTACTTATTTGCTGTAGTAGCTAACTACACTCCTGCAAAATTTCATTAATCTAACTCAAACGGCAGTTGGGTTATTAGTGTCTGTGCAAAAATCCAAGATGACGGCCGCCGCCATTTTGGATTTTATTTTTGTTTAGTATTATAGTCAATTCGTACGTAGGACCATAAAATAAGTCCACATGCCAAATTTTGTGCAAATATATGCAATATCAAGCGAGCTATGGGCGATAAACTGAATTCAAGATGGCGGCCGCCACCATTTTAAATTTACTACTTTTGTCAATTTTGATCATATCACGTGTTTCCTGTAGTAGCTAATTACACTCCTACAAAATTTCATTAATCTATGTCACACGGCAGCTGAGTTATTAGTGTTTGTGCAAAAATTCAAGATAGCGGCTCGCCATCTTGGATTTAATTTTTGTTCAATATTATAGACAATTGGGACGTAAAACCATAAAATGAGTCCACTTGCCAAATTTCGTGCAAACATACGCAATAACAAGCGAGCTATGGGCGATAAACTGAATTCAAGATGGCGACCGCCGCCATCTTGAATTTATTAGTGTTGCCAATTTTGGTCATATCACTTATTTGCTGTATTAGTTGACTACACTCCTGCAAAATTTTATTAATTTAACTCAACAAACCGTGTGCATGAGCCGTGTCATTGCAGCGCCTTAATATAGTATTTCAAGCTCAATGTTGCTAACAAAATAGACAAATTTAATATAAATATATTGTTTTTCGTTACGTTTTTATTCATTGCGTTATACATGAAACTTAAAAAACAATGGCTGAAGACATACATTTTTGCGAAATATTGATGACAAAATGTATTAAGCGCATTAGAGATCTTTTTGAGTATGCGCTATATAAATTTACACTTTACTTAGGCTACTTACTTACTTACTTATTGAAACGAGCAATACACTGGTGCAAAAATAGTCTATTAAAGACGTCTGAAACAGCTGAGTCTTTCACATAGACAGACGTGTCAGTAGACGTTTTTTTTACAATAAAGCCTACTTACAATAATACGAAATTCACAAAAAGAAAATAATTTAATAATGTCAACGAGAATGACGTCGTGTTTACGTTATTCGCAATGTTGACAAATATAAAAAGTATTTTCTGATTGGTTGATAGGCTATATCGCCTACACGGGCCGTGAACACGGGTGCGCTGTTCACTCTACCCGTGTTCACGGGCCGTGTTCACGGCCCGTGGACACGGGTGGAAAAAACGCAACCGTGTTCACGGGCCGCGCACACGGGTCGTGAATACGGCCCGTTAACACGGCTAGTGTGAACCGGCTTTAACCGACAAGGTCAGTAGGACCTATGCCAACAGTCCTTGCCGTAACCACCGCCAGTACTCATTCTGCCTACTCACCGATAAAATAATGACGAGGCTGAGTTGGCCTGGGTGGTCTGGTCGAATACGAAGACAGTACACCCGCAAACGGTCACCCATCTCAGTCCTAACCCAGCCCAACGTCGAGTAGCCTAACATCGTTAATGCGACCGCCAATGTTACCGCTTAATTAGATCGTCGTTCAAGACTTGCTAAAGGCTATTATGTTAAGTACTGTCCGCGGGCAGCCGCAGTATCACGCACACATAAACTACATCTTGACCTTTGATCGATAGGCCCTAACGTTGATATTTACGTAATAGACTTTTAAAAGCTATCACTTTTTCCTTCTTGCGGTTATTAGTCGCAATAATCCAACATAAATCGATCACTGTTTTGCTGGTTAAAATAAAGAAAAGTAATTGACTGAACACAGACGATATTATAGTACCTATAGACGCGCTTGTAAGCACCGTTGCTGCGGTACTCACTATGCCGACCGTTGGTGTTGTAGAGGGAGTTGATATAACCGTTGGCTGTGTATACACTGACGCTGTCGTCACAGCAGTCGCCTCAAGCGCACTTGTCGTAGTCTGCAATACGTCTGTTGAGGTCACGGCTCTCTCTGTAACGCCAAAACAGTAATCAATCAATCAATCAATCGTTTATTTGTTTGAACACGCATAACAAAAAACATGACAAATGAACAACGAATGGTGACTTACAGAATACCGAGGAAGAAAAACATGCACATTAACAGGTTAGTAAGTTAGTAAATAAAAAAAAATTATATAGGCTTGACCTAGTGGTAACGCGATTGATCCGATCAACAAAGTTAGTCTACGCCGGGCCGGGCTAGTACTTTAATGGGTGACTGCCTGCGGGCAAGTAAACCATCTCGGTATGTAACCAGCTGCCTAGGTCAGCTCAGCCTTCCATCCCTTCGGGGTAGATAAATCGAGTACTGACATATCGTTTATTTGTTTGCGTTGTTTAAGGTTAAGGCAGAGCGCATTCATTTCTGTCGGGTGGCAGGTTATCCCATATGACAAGTGACGCTCCGTAGCTCTGTGAGGGGTTCGCTCCTTAACAGCTATACACCTACCTTTACCTTTATTTTTATAATGTCGGAGTTCGGCGAGCAATTCGTCGAATCTGGGGCGCTGTACCACTCTCCCCCCCAAAGAATCTCAACAGTAAGTATATGTAGGCTATTCATATTGCGGGTTACGTAACTTATCTCGAACGCGCACGCGCATGATGTGCTGGTAAAACCAAACGTAAAATGTTTGAGGTGACATTAAAAATACACTAAAGGTATGCGCTTTTTTGAAGTTAGTTAAGAAAAACGTTTTAAATAGACAAACCGTCATGTCCAAAAGCACACGGTCAGTTCTCACCTATCCTACAGGAACTATTCAAATACAGTATCTTCAAACGCTACGTGAAAACATGCCTGTATTTTCAGTGAAAAAAAATAAAACACATCTTGCTGTGAAATTTGACTTTATCTGCGATATAAAACTAGTATTTCAACAGCAGCTAGAAATTTGAGGCAAAGCCCAACGTGAGTCCACCCACCGCCCAAAGTCCAATTGTGGGAAAAATTCAGGGAGTTAAAATTTCCCGGCAGCAAAGTCACATGGTTTGAACTCAAAGAAATTAGCATACGCAAAACGTGCAGTGTTGACTTAGTGTAGGTTAAAATGAAACAA
>Ga0209671_1007707_pt1 | contig 11202 bp, 8 predicted proteins | sample WorMetHERISLAND2_2_FD_187401 | JGI IMG/M metagenome (GOLD analysis project Ga0209671, IMG submission 187401) | Marine gutless worms symbiont microbial communities from Max Planck institute for Marine Microbiology, Germany - Olavius geniculatus... | ecosystem: Host-associated > Annelida >...
GTCAATGTGATGCGGGCAATATCACCTTTTGTAATTTTTGCTGTTTTCGATGTGCAAGTCCTTAAATGTTGCCGTTAACAAGTGTATAAACTGATGTTTTGTACATTTATTATAATATGAACAACATCCAACAAACAACAATCAGCAGGAAAAAACAATTCCACATTCACCATGGTGGCCATTCACCAGCTGGCCAACAAACAAAAAAACCATGCCGGCTGTCCGGCCATGCAACAACCTTTAATCTGACTCAGTAGTCTGTGTCCAGTCAGGGCACTGACTCGTGATGAACATAACAGATGAAACGGCACATACGCCTCACAGTAAGTAAGTGTCTGTTCGTGACATTCATCTGTCACCCCAGACGTTGTTCGATGTTGGCCAAGAACGTCAGCGTCAGACAACATTTTTGAGCAAAGTTCAACAGTCGCGTTCTCTTCACGTACGCGACAGACATTTCCAGTGTTCGTTTTCGTTCTGTCGACAGGTCCACGGCACATAGTAGAGGCGGTACAGAGGGTGGAGGTGGGACTGTCCTGTAAGTCCGTGTTTTGCGGTAAACCTGTAAACATTCACACAGAGGTACCCTCTGTTCATACATACAGAACATCATTTTGCTAACACCTTTGCAGGCAAAGGCCTCTTCCCAACCACTGGTACGAATTCTCCGCTGCCGGGATGGAGTTCGACTCGTGGAAAAGAGATGTGAATGAAAGTGCTGGAAGCGTGGATCAAGAGAAGGCCGGTGGAGTTTGCAGTAGTAGCTGATTTTTTACTGCATATAAACGATGTTGGTGTAATGTGACTGTTGGTTGATTGCAGCAACTATGTGATGTAGCGACTGATAATTTGTCTAATGATGACGCTGATGATGATGATGATGTGCTCTGCGCTGTGTTGAATGTTATCCTGCAGTTGTCACAAACTGTCGCCATCGCTCGTCTTTCGTATGATGACTGTAAGACCTGTGCATTTGTTATTCTGTGTGTTCATTTTGACAATTTTGCAATTTCATTGTATACTGGAAACTAGACAGAGACATATGCATGTATTTAATGACTTAGAGTATTCAAGCAATTTTATAAGGGCCTAGTCATTTTTTGTATTAATAAAAAATTTTTTCTTTCTAAATTTGTTATATAAATCTTATGTCAAACATAATCCGAGGTGCCTCGAGGACGAGGACAAGTTATTGAGGACACATTGTTGACTACTGCTATATCAATCTTGAATATGTCAGGATTTTTTTCTGAGGACCAAGACTTTAGTTACAAGACCAAGACTACTTTTTGTCCTTGAGGCACCTTGAGCCCAAGATCTTGGTCTTCTGTTTTCCCTGCCCTTAGAGTGTCACAATCCCAGAAATGATATCAGGTACTGCGTTTTAACTACCTGATGTGAGAATTGTTGCGTGACATTGGTAATCGTAAGAGTTGAACTTTGCCTTCTCAATTATTGTTGCCTGTTGATATCAGCATGCGGTCAGTGAACATTGTGAAATGCATCCATTGTTTTAGTATGTTGTTTTGGTTTTTGTGGTGACTTCTATTGCAGGTTTAAAGTTAGTCGACTGTTGCCTGAGATGTTGTTACCATAGCAACACATTAATAGTTGCCACGGCAGCTGAGATCTATGTTCGGATTGTTTCTCTCAAGTGGAAAGGTAAAACCGTCTGCAGTAAGTTACTATAGCTACGATAGCATTTCTGTCTTGCTAGCTTTTCTGTCATGATAAATACTGCTGTGACTAGTAGTAATTATAACTTTAAGTAATCAGAGATCTGAAACCTCCATTAAGATTAGTGCTGCCACCTAGCCTCTACAGCAGTTCTATAATTGTTCCTTTGGCTTTACCCCATCTGTTCAAAAATTGCCTCCGATAATTTCTTTAAAAATTTCTGGATCTTGGATTGAAGAACCTTGGATCTGGATTTTGAACTGGGTCACTATCAAAATTTGAGCAGTTGGTCTTTGGGCCATTTCGCACCTTATGTAAAATTTTATCAAAATTGGCTCAACTTTATGAGATAGTCAATTTATGTTCCGTCTCCTCATGATATAGTCATTTATATTGATTTTATAATCTGCTGAGCACCGTCGTCACAATCTAATCACTTTCTTCTTGTGCCTTGCCCAACACTTTATGGAATTTCATGAAAATCCATTCATAACTTTTTAGGTGAAATCACTCTAATACAAGCAATTTTCCCTATAGCTACCCATCTTTCCTTGTGTTGTCTGTCATCTCTATGTCACACTTGTGCAGCTTGCTTCAACTGTTCAAATGCCATTTGGTGTCCATTGACAGAAAATGTTAAATTGAGGGAAGGGAGGATTTGGGCGTTAAACCCCCCTCCCCAGCCAGACTTGCACTTGCCTACTTATGATTCATCAGGGAGCAGCACTGGTATGCGATTTTTCACTTTTTTGGCGTCTTGAGTACAAATGGTTTGGTTCACACACATGAACCCTGTTTATACGCGCGAAAGCAGCTACTGATTTCAGCGCGTCTTAGCCATCGCAGTTCTGTCCGTCCGTCTGTCCGTCAGTCAAAACGGTGCAAGCTAGGATCACCAAATCTTCACCGTCAGCTGCCTGGAAGACTCTAGTTTCAGGAACCATAAAGCTTTTCCATAAATTCTAAGGGAGTCACCCCGAACGAGGGCCCTAAATGAGAGGGGGGTGGTCAAAATTTGCGATTTTCGGCCAATAACTCATTGTATATCAGTAACGGTGCGAGATAAGGCCTAGGTTACTATTAATCACTAATAGGAAATCGTATACTGGCTTTCGATTGGCGCCGAATTCAACGACCTTGAATGACCTTGAACGCTAAAATAGGGGGTTTTATGGTTTTGTTGGTGATTTTGGGCTGCAACTCAAGTCTGTATCATTCACAAGGAGATGCCACGGTATTATTATAATGCGCACTTTGGCATTACTGTAATAAAGGTGTTGTATTTTATCCCAAATTCCCGCAAATCTAACTCAAACAGCGACAGATTTTTGTTGTACGATTTCATTGTATTATGAGCGCAATAATTTATTATTTAGTACATTTCTGATGCCCAGTATTTGGTGAAACGGCTTGCATATCTTACAGCGTAATTTGTGATATTTTGTTCGATGGTGCTGCCACCTCGGGAATCAGTTTACAACGCCCAGCACTAACTAACACTGATCGATTGCATTGATTGAGTTGTTATATTTTTATGTGCGAAGCAGCTACTGCTCTCATCGCGTCTTAGACATCGCAATTCTGTCCATTCGTCTCTCCGTCTGTCCGTCCGTCCGTCACACGGGTGGAACGAGACAGGGCCTAGTTTAGACTTTGGCGCCACGCTACTATCGTTATGCGATCCAGATAGAGAATTTGGTATTTTCATATTAACTTAGCATGAACACCCCAATTTTCAGCTAAACTACTGAGCCGGAACTGCTATAGGCTTTCGCACGTCTTATGAGCATTAGCTCGAATTTCTTGTTCTTTGGTGCAAGAATGATGGACGTAATCTTTGTAGTCATAACTGCATCTGATTGTTGCAGTTTGTGCTTGTGTAGATGACATTTTCACTGAGTCTAAGGCGTTTCAGCTGGATAACATTTGCTGTGTGTTGGAGATGGCTTTGTCTGTTAGCATGGCTCATGGAATGCTGCTGGACAATCAGAAGATTCTCGTGGTGAGGCAGCAGCAGCATGTGTAAAGTTAGGCATGTTTAACTATTTGGAGCACTACTCCAGATTTTGATCTGGTCTGCAGTTTGCCATGGCAGCAAACATCAGTGTCTGGCTGCCTTATGTTGTTCTGCAGGCACAATAATTATCTACCATTAAATTGATCACTAATAATTTAAAGCATTGTATTTAATACACAAGGCAGGAGAAACTCATCACTCCCATCCTTTTTTTGTGACTGCTGTTTCTATGTGTTTCTTAGTGGTTGACTAAGTTGTGTTCATTGTGTGTTTGTGTCTGTTTCTAGTCCATTGTGCTTCTGTGTCGTCTTGACAGTACATTCACAGACCGTTTTGTTGACATCATCACATCTTGTCTCGGTTCTTTTGTCTCTTCACACCTCACGGATGATGTCAATGGTTAGATTTGATTTTATTATTACTGGTGATAAATGTACAAAACGTCAGTTTATACACTTGTTAACGGCAACATTTAAGGACTTGCACATCGAAAACAGCAAAAATTACAAAAGGTGATATTGCCCGCAACACACTGACCGTGTATATTTATATTTGCTGTTTTTGCTGATACTACCTAATGGCATGACTGAACAAAGCAAACGACACTCGTCAGGCATGACGTCACCGCTGGCTTGCATTGCTGACAATACTGAACGAAATTCTTTTTATATCCACGAAATGGCCATATAAATAAACAAACTAATATTGTACGCATTACCCGCTTAATATATTCAATAATGCTAATTTAACTAATCGTCACAAGTTTATCTTTTGATAAAATCATGGCGCACAAATAATCAAAACTACATAAAACATAAATACAAGAAAATACAAGCAAATTAAAAGTTCCGGTATTAAACAGTTTGACAGTTTCTATAATAGTAAGTAGAAATACAATTAAAAGTTTATCAAATAATAATACAGGGAAAAAATATGACAAATAAAAACATTCAGTACATCAGCACAGCAAAGTTCAACAGTTTCGATCAGCAACAGGCCTGAAGTCAACTTTCATATAGTTGAACAGACAAGACAGCAGATCTATGCAATAGCAACAAAATTTAGTTTACACCATAAATTTCTACACAATTTATAAAGGTGAACGTTCCTCCCTCTCAGTCCAGTGCCTCGAGGATTCACCCGGAGAATGTCACTGGCCTCAGATCTTCAGCGCCTGTCACACCTCAACACACGTCGACGACTGCGCTCTTCGACTACATCAGCGCTAGTTGTTCCATGCACCATTGGCGACCGCACCTTTCCAGCGACTGCTGCATCGGTCTGGAACAGTCTGCCAGAGTCGGTCCGGTCGTCTCCGCCATTGCAAGTTTTCCGCAGCAGACTGAAAACCGAACTTTTTGCCCGGTCTTACAGTCATGACTAACAACGTCTCATTGCACTGACTACTATTACGTGACTTTACTGTTTAGGCTTATTGTTACGTGTCCTTGTAGTCTTAGGACTTAACACCACGCTAAAGTTAATTCATCCTTCATCATCATCATCATCATCATCATCACTGGTGGCTCATGAACGTTGTCGGTGACTCGATCACGATCTCTCCACTTCAGACTTCACTCCAGACGAATCTTCCTCGACTCGGCAAATTGTCAGCTCCCATCATACAACCTATACAACGTACACTCATAGTGTACTCACACTGACTGTATAAGTGAAACTAGCTAGAACAAAACACACATCAACGAGTTTATAGAACGATGCAAAAGTAACACAATATCACCGAAAATTCCGTAATACACTAAATCAGTGGGTATGTCTCCACGCTTATCTTCAGCAGATTGTCGGGCGGTTTACAATAATACTACACCTAATTCCCAAATGTCTGTAATGACACAGAAAAGAACAACAACACCAGAAACAGCTTACCGCTCGCGATCGGCTGTGTGGACGTGATTGGTCAAAATCGCCCAAACTGGCATCAAGCGATTGGCCCAGAAATAGGGGTCTGTTCACACCTGTCCTACAGGAACTGCTACTTTGGCCAGCCAAAAACTTCACAATACAGTGAGCTTGTTTTGGCTCTAGAAGTTTTTCTGTAGCTGCTCCTACTATTTGGAACTCTCTTCCTTTTGACATCCGCAATAGCTGTTCATTAGCTTCCTTTCGTCGTAAACTCAAAACATTCTATTTTTCAACGTCTAGCCATGTTTAGTGGCTGCCTCACTTCTTACCTCAGCACCTCAGATTCAGTGAGTTTCTCGCTGACATTGTGCGCTTTATAAATTTAATTTACTTACTTACTTACTTACTTGTCCTTATCAACTCACAGATCAGAATGCCGCGTTAAATGCAAACACTGGCAGCAGCAGTGTTCAAACTCGCACCTAATTGGCCGCGACTGCACCGCTCAGGTGAGGTGGCAACACATAACAGATGATAACACCAATACAGACAAATAAGGCCTATATGCGCAGGAATGTGACAAACAACACAGTTGGCAACACAACAAACCTACCGCGTTATAATTTAACAAACGGGTGCACAAAATAGAATGACCACACAGCAAAATTAACTCAAAATGCTCAAAATAACTTGTCTTAATTACAAGTGCTATATATTGAGTCTGTGGTATAGACCGACCATGACAGGCCACTCACCTATCATGTTATCTTCATTCATTCCCAGTAGGAAAATGAGATCAAACTTTGGTTAGTAGTTTCAGTACTTCAGTGCAAAATTCATGTGCTTACATGAAATGGTCAGAATTAATGTTACAGTCTCAAAATATGTCAAGATGCAACAGAAGTGCGAGACATTATGATGCAACAACAACTTTAGGAGCTTGGTTACTACTACTCTCAGTTAAAAATAAAATATTTTGAAAAAATGCCTTAGCATGTTTTCTCAGATTTGATGGAAAATTGAAATATACTCGGTTTAACTTAGCTTCAATCCTGCATTTTTTGAAAAAAAAATATTAGCAGTTGTATTGCAGTAGTTGATGGAATAACTTCATTGTGAGAAAAAAAAACAACTTTTTGTAACAAAAAGTAGAAAGTAGCTCAAAAACCTACTTAAGTAGAAGTAGAAGTGTGTGGCTTGGTAGTCTAGTGGTTAGCGTCTTGGACCCAATGACCGCGAGGTCGTGGGTTCGATCCCTAACCACTGCACTCTCAAGTAATAACCTTGGGCAAGTTGTTCACACGCCACAGCTCGTCGGTGCGATGCCCCAGTTTGGGGGCCCTGCCGACTAAATATCCAAATCCAAAATCAAATAGAAAGTAAAAACTTGAATTTATGTAGAGTAACGAAGGAGAACTACTTCATTACTATCCAACACTGAAAAATAATTAAATAAATATATAGGTATTTATAAAGCACCAGTGCCATAATGCCACAGGTCCAGACTTCAGAAATGCTAATGTTCACTGAATAGATTGATTTGGTCATTTTTAGCCGTACAGTCAAATCCTTTTGCCTGTCCAAAAATATAATCTTAAAGTATGCTGAAACACAGCTTATCCAGCCATGCTGGGGATTTGGGCTCAGCTGATATTTCCGGCTAAGCATGCACTGTGCCAGTGAGCCACAGAGAACAGAGACAAGCCCCTCCCCCATGTGTTGTTTTGCAGTGCTCTGATGCTGCACTGTTCGTGTGTTGACGGTGTGTATGCTTGTGTGTACAGTGAAGAAAGTCTTGTCATTATGTGACAGTCTGTCGGCAATTGATGACATCAGAAACGGCGTCTTGAGTTCTTTGCAGTCGGATTTTGTGTCGCTGTTGCTGTCTGTCGGTGGGTCGTTTTCACAGCAAGAATCTACCTCAAACGTCATGGTGTGCACTGAACAATTCTCTTCTGTTAGAGCTCTGTCTGTCTAAATATACCTCTTTTACGTACAAGAGGAAGTTGTATTTTGTTTAATGTTTCGGGCTTACATCACTTTTCAATTGAACAACTGAAAGACTGAATGAACTTTTTCTTCTCCATGTTAATTTATTTATTCAATCATTGTCTTTTCTGGAGTGGTATGACATTGCCAGAGGAGGAAATGGTTAGATTTCGGTGACAGTCCAGTCTGTCCATTTGTGTGCAAGGTAAGTCAGAAGGTTGTGAACAGATTCTGGTCAGAGGAGGGGTGGCATGACCCAAGAAGGGAGTGATTTTGTAGTAATCTCTTTGTTTTGTGGATCCTGCATTATCCAGGATTCTTTGCCATGTAGAGTAGATAGGGCATAATTTAAGACTCTATGGTGACAGCACCATTTCCTATTGGATGTTTGAGAGCTATGCTTGCGATTCGGGTCCGCTATTCTGAAAGTCTGCTATTCCTACTAACTCTTAAGCCTAACCCTAACCCTAACCCTAACCTTAACCCAGGCCTGTCGAGAGCCACAGCAGGGCTCGGGAAAACATTCTCGCAGGGCCCCCAAACATTTTTGCGGGGCCCCTCTAGGGAGAAAAATCTTGAATTTTTTTTTCAAAATGGTACATTTTGGTGTACTTTATATTTCAGGCCGACGGCAGGGCCTCCAAAACGTCGCGGGGCCCGGGGTAGCTTACTCCTTACTCCACCCTCTCGACGGGCCTGCCTTAACCCAAACGTTAGCACCATGGTGCACATCTGCACAATGGACTTTCAGAATAGCGGACCTTTGGAATAGCGGGCTGGTACCATGTTGTTAGTCCACTATAGTTATTACATGTACAGTCTGGAGCATGAGAGTGTATATTGATAACGATGATGGTTGTGTTGTATGTATGTCAGTTGGCAGCCATACGACTCTTACTGCAGTCGTGTGCTAGTGATGGCCTGCCAGCTGATGTGGCTGACATGATACAGCAACTGATCACCAGTCATTCTCGTGGTTGGATGGTGTATAAAATTGGCCGACAAGCAGCTCGCTACGGCCACCATTCACTTGCTGCTGCCATCTTTGCACAGTTGACTCTTGCTGTAAGCACTCCCTCTGCTGCTAGCAAAGATCAAATAGTCAAGTCAATCAGCTTTTATTAAGTCATCAGTTTGCAATCATTATTATCTCTGCCAAGGTGAATGTAGTGAACTCTGGCGGAGATACTGTTTTCACTCATTCTGTTCGTCGTTCCTTTTGTGTACATGATGACTCATAATGGCAATGACATCATTGCACCAACAGCACAAGCAGCAACGCCGGCTGTTACTTTTCCCTCCCTTTCCCCTGTCGCAAAGCGGCTCTTCCTTCTCCCTCCCCTTTCTTTGTTGTAGATACATGTAGTAGTAGTTTTAGATGTAGCGGTAGTTGTACACTGTGTCTCAAAAAAACTCCCCTGACATTTTTGACTGTAACATGAAAACCAATTATCATATTTTGATAATTTTTGGTACGAATATTTCTGACACAACTTGCCATCAAATAATTATTTAGTTTCCCACCTCACCCAATGTATGTTTCTGCACTACCTAGGGAAAGCAGATCAAGCAAAATATGTGTTGAAATAAACAGAAAACCTGGAAAAAAACATCTCCAACATTATCGATCGTAACTTGAAAAATGATCAGCAGATTTTGATAATTTTTGGCAGAATCATTTCTGACACAACTGGCTACAAAAAATAAGTGTTTTAGTTTCTACTTCACCCAACGTCTGCCTTTGCACTATCTGGGGAAAGGAGACCAAGCATAATACGTGTTAAAATGAATGAAAAAACGTCAATAAATTCCATCTATCCTAATCTGTGGGCCCCAACAGTTTGTCTGTTACAAGGTTTGACTGTCATGCAGCAGTGTGTCTACCGGATGAAGTTTAGGAATTTTTGTGAAGACAAGAAGCGACTGGTACAGCCTGGATTGGTCTGGAGCACAACATTATTTATGGTCAATTTATGGAGAAAGCATCTCCTTGCCTGCGTTTGCATAGTGGGCCAATACTTTAAGCCAGTGTTTTTCAACCGGGGTTCCGCAGAACCGGGGTTCCGCGGAACCCCAGGGTTCCGCGAGCATCTGCCAAGGGTTCCGCAGCTGGCCAGTAATAAATAAGCTAGCATGTGAAATCTTGCCAAACAATGTCGTAGAAATACTCATTATGAAATATTTTGTTCAAAATTGTGTTTCTACGTGTTTATTTTTGCATAGACCAACTCTGTTAAATCATTTTTGCTGTTAGTAGTCTTGGCATATTTTGCAGTTTTAAGAGCGTAGGCTTTGTATGCACGACATTGTGCTACTCAACTCCGAGGATAAGTGCATTAGGCCTATCGCAAATAAAGATGAAGAAAAGAAAAAACGCACTGATTAGGGTTAGGCCTATGGTTACGAAATCGTTTGACCATTTACTTAATGAATTCAATTCTTTAAACACTATGCTAAGGAAAATTAAAAAGGCACGTATCTTTAACGAGGACGTCCACGTGATAATTTTTTTCAGTTGGTATGGCGGGGGCTAAGAGGCCGTCGACGAACGCCTCGCCCGTCGTGTTACGTTAAATACAATAACGTACTGCTACCTGTTAATGTTGTAAAATTTAATATTGGTCATCTTTGCTTGCTATGTTGCCCTCACAAAGGCTTTGCTCTGCTAGGGAAATGAGTCCGTAGACACCCTGTAGCTTCTACCTCGCGTACGTCGCTGGACGCACGGATCAATGCATGGGGTTCCGTAAGTGACCTCCACACTTGTTCAGAGTTCTGCGGCAACAAAAAGATTGAAAAACACTGTTTTAAGCAATTTTACTGCAGGCAGTTAAAAATGGACAACTGGATAAATTGTCAGAACAAAGTGTCAGAAATGTGAACAGGATGTGTTTTTATGCGTTATGTTAATTAAGCGATCATATCTCATTGGATAAAAAAGTGATATTTTGCTGGTTGTGTTTTCCTCAGGTAGTGCAGAGACAGTTGTTGGTGAGATGGGAAACTGATTATTGATTTGATCACAAGTTGTGTCATGAATATTCGTACCAAAATTATCAAAATCTGATAATTGGTTTTCAAGTTACAGTCAAAAATGTCAGGGATGCTTTTTTTGAGACACAGTGTAGGTTTAGTAATAGTTGCAGATGCAGTATTAGCTTTAGGTGTAGTAGTAATGATAGGTGTGATAGTAATTCAATCAATCAATCAATCAGTAAAAAATAATCACTTAAAAAATGACCATGGGTGTACAACAAACCTAAGAGCTGAAATGAAACCTAAGGAAAATGTACAGAATGTAAAAACTAGTCAAGAGATAAAACGCTCGCTGAAACAGTAAAGTTTTAAAGTTTCGTTTGAATGACGGAGTGTCAGATAGTTCTTGAAGTGACGGTGGCAGACTGTTCCACGCAGCTGGTGCAGCGTAGGAAAACACTCGTTGTCCGAACTTTAGTTGTGTGCGTGGTTGCTCGTAGTGGAGACTGCTGCTGAACCGAAGTCGTGTTCGTGATGTGACACTGGCTGTTTGTGTGACAATGTCAGTAAGATAAGATGGTGCTTGTGACGTGTGAATTAAATGCATCAGCAAACACAGTTTATAGGTGATGCGGTATTGCACCGGAAGCCAGTGTAATTGTTGCAGCATACTTGTAACG
>Ga0209671_1007708_pt1 | contig 11201 bp, 6 predicted proteins | sample WorMetHERISLAND2_2_FD_187401 | JGI IMG/M metagenome (GOLD analysis project Ga0209671, IMG submission 187401) | Marine gutless worms symbiont microbial communities from Max Planck institute for Marine Microbiology, Germany - Olavius geniculatus... | ecosystem: Host-associated > Annelida >...
AACGAACGTGACTTTGTCATTCGCATGCTCTACAGAGATAGCTATTGATGTGTACATCTTTGCAAACTAGGCCTATGTCAGATTTGCTTTACTTGGTTACTGACTATATTTTTCAGAAGCTGCGTTTGTCAGCTTTTTTTTAAAGAATAAAATGAATGAATGAATGAAATGACCTGCCTGGTTGGGTTAAGGTGTGACATATTCACCCGTGTCGGGTGACTGTATGATCCCATATGGCAGGTGACATTCTGTATCCTTGAGATGCATTCCCATGAAAAGCTGTCCATGCACATCTTTAATCTTTAGCTGTGGCATCATCTTTGCTGAGCAGTGCGCACTTTGTATCAAAAGTCATTTAGGGAGAATCAGGAGGTGCCCAGGCCATCAAAATGAGTTTCGGTGGATTTTGGGGTTTCTGGTTTATAGCAGTTTGTTTTTTGACCTTGGCTGTGTTTCCTTCTTTGTTGCTGTTATTCCGCACTTAGTTGTTCTTGGTTTACACACCAATTTTGTTTTTCCTTGTGTCCTGGGCTTTGCTAACGCTGCCCATGTTTGTTGATAAATGCAAATACAACTTTTCAAACAGGCTGCACAGCATACTTCCATTATGACAACAGGAACTGCCGGTACGGAGATACTGCCTCTGGAATAAGTACGTGTAATGTATGCTGTATCAGACAGTAAATTAAGTCTTGGTGTCCAGGCATGAAGCGGGAGGGTCGGAGACAGACGGCGGAACCATGACACTGAGGACTGCAGATGATAACGCTGACAAGGTGCATGACAACAACAGAGATGTGGAACAGGAGAAATGCGACCAGCAGAAGACAGAGTTTGCTGTCGACTCAGATACAGCAGAGAGAAAGCCAAAAGCGCTACCACGGATGAAGAGATCAACCTCTGGTCGGTGGCTGCTCCTTACTGGGGATGCAAAACCGGGTTTTGAAAAATCCAGGGCCCAGGCAAGCCGGAACATTTTTGCCAAACCCAAAACCCAGCTTTGGGTAGTCTACAAAACGCGTTGGTTTTGGGTTTGCATTTTTGCAGCAAAAGCGCCATATTAGATAACAGCAAATACGTTTTTGATTAGTTATCTGCAAAAGCGCCATATTAGATAACAACAAATACGTTTTTGATTAGTTATCTGTAGCATACAGTCACCTTTAGCTTAAGTGGCAGTTAGATTATTTTGATTTTTAAAATTCCATTACATCGTTCACTGTTATTCTTTCTAGCTGGCCAGTTTTACTTGTATGCAGACGCTATCTTCCAAATCCAAACCTGACCCAAAACCTGTGTTTTATTGCTTTTCAATCCCAAAACCTGAGTTTGACAAAAAAGGTTCAGGTTAAGAATTTTTATTGGTGTGCGATGTTAAGAACTTGTTTAAAATTTGTTACAAAATTGTATCTTTGGGAGCTGCAGTATAAGCATTTTATCTACCTAATTTGTAATGCATTCTTAGCAAAATTAATTTTATTAATCGTTAAGAAGATTTTAACGATCAATTATGTGACCGATCATTACTTTTCACTTCTCTAGTTGTAGCATTTCAAATCATTGATTTTTGACCCGTGAATTTGTGGATTTCAATATAATATGTGATTATCGTGTTATTTCTAACATCAGGTCCGACAAAGTCAAACTTACTGAGTGGCAAGACGTTGGATTCAAGCGACATTTTGATGGATTCAACGACATCTGCTATGGCGAAACCAACCAGCTTATCTCTGGTCTGTTCTTTTTGCAACCATTTTTTATACATTGTGCGTTTTAACACGGTTTCAAGTATGATACAGTAAATGGCAAATAATACAAAATATAACAGCACCAGCAGCAGGAATGATGTGCATACTTTCGTAGTGATATTTAGTCATACATTAGGAAATATATTCAACTGCATAGTTATTTGTACTGTTCTGTAGACACAGCTAACTGGCAATGGCAATTCAATTCATTTCAGTTCATTTTCGTCGCTTAGTACACTTCTTAGATGCAACTGAATTAAACTGATATTTCATCTCATTTCAGTATAGTTTATGTTTGTTGCTTCGTACATTCCGTTAGGATGGCGGTATACTAAATATAACGAATGCTACGTTTGGGCATGTAATCTGAACTGAACTGAACTGACACGGTTTAGTTTTTGACGAATTGACCAGTGGGCACGCAGGGCAAGCTCATTGGTCATTGGTTGACGCATATGTGAGCGTAGTAATATAGGCCACCGTCGCCGTTAGACAGTGGGTGACTTCACTTTTTGACTGAGACTTTCGCTGAGCCTTTTTGCTGAGCCAAGACTAAAGCTGAACGCTAAAGTCTGTACTTAGACCAAAGTTCAACTAAACCATTAAAAATGGCGGAAAACCAGTAAACCTAACAGGAAATGAATCAACCAGTTACGCTTGCACTTGCTTATTTAATTACGTCATTGTGTAGCCATTACGGCGTTTATTTTTGGTACTAGACTGCTTTAATTTACTAAACTATCCGTATGCATTGGACCGTAAATAGTCGCCACTCGCCATGTTTTCACTCAGTTAAAGTCAGAAGTTGAAGTAGATTCCGGCTAAGCGAAATCACTTCACTTTTTAACTTAAGTTGGTAGTTAGACTGAAGTTTAGACTCAGCGAAAGTTTCAGCGAAAGTCTAAGTTGAAAAGTGAAGTCGCCTAATGCCTACTGTAATGCATTACTGCTTGCCCATTGGTCAGTTCATCAAAAACTATACCATGTCAGTTCAGCTTAGTTCAGTTCAGTTACATCGCTCTGTACACGCTTTTAGTTATCGGAGATGGCAGTGGACTACCGAGCATCCATAGCTCGCGAGCTACTATCGACCGAGGAGAAATACTTGCAGACGTTGGAGATCATACATGATGTGTTCTACGCGCCGTGTGAGGCAGCCCTTATGTCTAACCGTGCTATTCTTAGCAGTCAGAATGTCAAACTCATCTTCACTGATCTACTTCAACTGAGACATCTCAGCAGGTTGATACCGCTTAAACTTATTGTGCCTTCCCACGGAAGGATGGCCAGACTGAGTTGATCTAGGCATAATAAAGATAAAGAATGTTGCGATTTGTGAAGTGGCCCTTATAACATAAAACTCAGCTTCACTGATATGCTTAAACTGAGACAGCTAAGCTGGTAAGGCACTATCTCCACCTTTTTGATTTGTAGTGCTTGTGTTTGACGACAAGTTGTACAACAAAATATATTAAGCACATTAGAAATTTTTTTTCTGTATGCACTACAGACGTATATGAATTTACACTTTGTGTACTTACTTAATTTACTTGCAGTAAGCTGCACAAGCTCACGAGCCTGCTTTCTGGAGGCGTCGTGCGTTGGGAAGGTTGGCAGTAGGAAGCTGCATTTTTCTGACATACATCTTGCACATTTCCAACATCGAGTTCTCATAATTTCTATTTTGCTCCTACACTGCCCCAAAATTAGACATTGCAATCCCCATTTTTTGGAAGAAAATTTTTTCAACAAGAATTTTTGTCGGGCCAATTATTTTGGTTGATCAGTTGATGGATCGATCAACCAGTTGATTGATTGAAAAAATTGATTGATTGATTGTGTAATTAATTAATTCATTCATTTATTGATTTATTGATTGAACTGAGCATTTGTGAAGAAAACTGTCTAGGCCTTGCTGTACAGGCATTTCAGATGCGTATTCTTCATGTTTCTCTAAATCTATAAACGGTCTATTGCTACCATTGTGGGTCATGGCGTCTAGCAGTCATGAAATCCATGTTTTACTGACTGTTGAAAGTGCTGTCATTAACTTGTTTTACTACTACTACTACTACTACCACCACTGTTAAGGTTTCAGCGCTCTGCAGGTGTAACAGCCTACTCGCCTCAAAGGTAACGTAAGGCAAGGTAAAGTAAGGTATAACGTGTACTACTACTGTTGCTGTAGGTCATTGTTGTCAGACGTAAAGCGTCGTGTGGGGTCGTGGTCATTGGAGCAATGCCTGGGTGATGTGCTAGTGAAGTTCTCATCCAGTCTCAAGCCATTTGTCGTTTTCTTTCAGTCCTACCCGGCGCTATTGGTCAACGTCGAGCGATGCACACAGCAATTTCCCACCTTCAGGACCTTCCTGCGCAGACGACAGCGGACCCCAGACACCAAACTACTTACGTATGTGTCGTCTCTTTTAAGACACTACTGCCAGTACTCCTGGTGCAGCCTGTTTTACACAAAAGGCTGCTTTCAGACCACACTTGTCTTATTTCAGCATTTGTAATTTTTGCCACGTTTATGTTGCTTTGCAGCAGCGCGTGGGTTAAAAGAATTAGTTCGTGCATGAAGTTGCAATTTTCCAGCAGAGAGCTTCAAATTCCTGACAGAGTGAGATTGTCGGTGCTCAGAATTTCAATTTTGCGCATAAGTTCTTTTGAATCATGGATTTTTAGCCCCAAATTTATTATTTTGGGAAAAAAGTTTTCTGACCAAAAGAAAATATTTCCACAGGGGACAGGCTAAAATTTATTTTTTTGGGGAGGGGGACAATTGCCCCTTGTTCCCCTGGTCACGATGCCACTGTTGCATTTTTAAAGTCATCGACTGCACTTCTTACATGTATATTTTGTATTATCTTGCACGGTGCAATTGTGGTTTCCTATGTGTTTTATTGTTTTATTGAAGAGACGTTTCACTTGTATGGTAAAGTGTAACAGTGACGGTTTGCTGTGGTAGTTAATGCATTGGCTAATTTGGTTTTGATAGATCAACAAAGTTGCTCTGCACTAGGCCAAGTTATTATGTCGATGGGTGACTGTCTGTCTGCGGACAGATAGGCTAAGCCAACTGAGATATTTACATCGAGTATTGGCCTGCCTGACTGGGATTAACATATGAATCCACCACAAATTGTAATTAGCACTTAAGTTTGATTGTATGTTGAAGATTTGTGGAGCTGCTACTGGCACCCTGTCGTCGCGTCAGTGAGTACGTGCGTCTCATTGCAGCACTACGTCACTCCACGCCACATGATCACCCCGACATTGCTGACCTCGACCTGGCTATCCAGCCTGTCAGCAAACTACAACACTTCCTTGACGAGGTACCAGCTTACTAGCAGTAGCAGTAGAAGTAGTAGTAGTAGTAGAAGTCATTTCATCCCACATGATCACCCTGACCCAGCTGTCCTCAACCTGGCTATTCAACCTATAAGCAAACTACAGCAGTTTCTTGACGAGGTGGCCTACCAGCTTAGAAGTAGTAGTAGTAGTAGTAGTAGAAATACTGTAGTGGTAGTAATAATATGCATCGCAGCACCCTACAAGATCACCCCGTCATAGCAGACCTCGACTTGCCATTAAAACTACAGCAATTCCTTGACGAGGTACCAGCCTAGTAGTAGTAGCAGTGCTGCAAACTGCTTAATTGCACTGTCTGTTTTCCCAGCAGAGTCGGGACTTATCCTCAGCCGGAAATGCATCAGCTTTTAAAATGCGTCTCATAGCAACATTTTTTGCCCTTCGTGTGCCCAGCAAATGGATGTGTTCTATTGGTTTTCAAGTGAAAAAAATAATCCAGTATTGTTTGGAGATGGCGTAATCACGTTTACCCCTATCCCACCTAAAATACGCTGTTGCTTTTCGTTAACGTTCAGCTGTGATATGTCGCTGTGCCAGTGCAAGCAGAGAAGTAAGAACGAGAGAGAATTGCTTCGACTGCAGACGATGATTGTCAACTGCCCGGTATCAACGTTCATTAACGTTTTCTCACGTTTGTTTATTAATGCTAAGAAATCTTAACAAGTAAAATATGTTTTGTTTTCTGTAAATAATTTTTCAGCTCTGCTGGAGGCTCAGTATTCGTCATTTTGTTATTTTTTTCTCCAATGAAGGACAACTATTTGTCTTAGACCCTCTACGAGACTACAGTTGTTTGAATGAAAGATACCGATAATTTAATGTTCTGTTTCAGCATATCCATGATTTACTGGAACTTTACTGTTTTTAATTGAAATTTATTGCTAATTAATCATATAACGTCGAATTGTTAACTTTTTTGTGTACTAAGCTCGAGTTAACGATGTTGTGATTGCGAGGAGTGATCCAAGTGAAGATCCATAAGGCCCATAGGGCAGCGCCGATTTCCGTTCCTTAGCTCTCAGCCAAACACCAGTTTATACTGCGAGTGCATCGTGTGGTGTGCCTGTTTATGCCACAGCTTTAGCCGGTCCTCATCGCGCTTACCCACAGAGGGATGGCCAGGCTGAGTTGACCTTCAAACTTTTTGTCAATCAATCAAAACACATTTATATCTTGCCGTATGTTGCAAACGAATATAGCCATAATGCATCAGTGTTACGCTTGATTTCCATACAGTGCGACACACGCAACAAATGCTAGTAAGTACGCAATTATTAACGCAGCTGACGTTAACGATGCAACGACCAAAACGCAGCGGTGTCTATACCTGCGTTGCATCCGTTACATTGATTGCATTGCGCTTGAGTGGGATGACAGGTTTTACAGATAGACTGACGGTCGGACCAAACCCGTAAAGAGGATGGGGGTATGGGGAGTAAGCTCCCTTGGGCCCCGCGATGTTTGGGGGCCCCGCCGTCACTCAGAAATATAAAGTACATTAGAGTGCACCGTTTTGAAAAGAAAAATTCAAAACTTTTCTCCCCAGAGGGGCTCTGCAAAAATGTTTAGGGCCTCGTGACAGTGTTTGAATTGCTGGTGGGGGTTGGGGGGTTCAACCTCCCCAACTGTTTTCTCAACCCACTTAACACCCTGTCAAATTATGCACTGGGGGGTCAGCTATGTACTATATACATAGGATTTACATCACAATTTTGGTTGGGCTCTGACCATCGAAAAGTTCAACCCCCCAGCTAGTTTTTCACAATTCAAACACTGCCCGATAAGAATGTTTCCCCGTGTCCTGCAAGGCCCGCCGAGAGCTACAGCGAGGCCCCGAAATATTTTTGCAGGGCCCCTCTGGAGAGAAAAGATTTTTCTTTTTAAATTGGTGCATTCTGGTGTATTTTATATTTCTGAGCAACAGCGGGACCCCCAAATGTCGAGGGGCCCGGGGTAGCTTACCCCCCTCTACCCCACCCTCTCGACGGGCCTGGTACCGTTGGACAGACACACAACTTGCCAATAGCAATATTGCCTGCCGCACTTAAAGTTGTTCGTTCTGGTGAATTTGTGGGGTACAGGCGTTACTGGAAGGTAATCGTTATTTCATCAAACAGCTGGATGTAGTTCGACTCCAATCGCCAGCCACTAATAGTGTCGTTCCTGAGATGAGGTATTTGTTCATGCAAACATTCAAACTTTTTTCACTGTTTATTGAAAATGCCACAAAGTGGATCTGTTACCATGCTGTAAACGTTTGGAACACATTTCTAGTTGATGTTCGTTTTATCACCTTTAGAATTGTGCTTAGACAGATAAAACTAATGCAGTCTGTTAATAACTTGCCAACCCAAAATTGTTAATAGGCATACATTATTTACTGGTGCAGTCACTACACTGTGTCCCCTCAAAAATGTCCCACTTTGTCATTTTCCATATCTTTGCCAAATATTAACCGATTTTCAGTTTTTTTTGCACTGGCACATACAGTGGACAATAAGCAATAAAGTAATTGTTAAGTATCCCACCACACTTTAACTGTGTTGTTGCGCTACCATGTGAAACGTAAATTTTCGAAAATCACTAAAATCACTATAATACATGTGCAAAAAATCATTTTTTGAAACAATTTTTACTATGTTTAGTGTTGCATACTTTTCTGATGTTTGTAAACAAAAGCAGATTATAATGTCGTAAAGAATAATTTTTAATGCAGTCACGACATACCGGAAGAAGAACTTTGCTGACTGTGTAATGGTAAAGTTTGAATTTTTAAATTGTGATTTTTGCTGTTTTATATCTATAACCACGATGTCACCCTTACACTGTATATAAACTGAACAGTTTTTTTACATAAATTTTAAAAAATAATCATGGGACAGCTCTAATACTAGTCGAATTATACTTATATCGTATCATTTTAAATATGTGATATTTATATTTACAATAATAAAGCATAAGTGAACTGAATGTGTATAGGGTTTATCAGCAGATGGAGACACTTGGTTTGTTTCTGTTTAATGACGCTCTGGTGATTACAACGCGAACTAACAGATCTGTGCCGTTTGAGTGGTGTGTCGAACACGTCTACACATTTGACACGTGTGCCGTTCTGTCACGACTTCGAGTTGAGGATATTCCTGACTCCAAATGTTAGTGACACTGTTACCGTGTCGTTACAAGTAGAGCCGTCGAATTAACGCATTAACTTAACTCGTTAACACGTCAAAGAATTAACACGTATTAAAAAATAATGCACATACAATACATAAATTTACTAAATTAGTTGAAGCAAAAGTTCCAATATTTTATTAAACAACAGTTATTTCAATTAGTCAGTCAGTCAGTCAATCAAAACACATTTGTATAGCGTCATGTGTCGCAAACGAATCAGAGGCGCATATTCTTAGCATTTAAATATTCTTTGTCTGATTTACACAAATCTGCCCCACCCCTAAAATCATGCTAAATTGACAGTAACACATGAATTTAACTTGATTTTCATTCAGCTCACAGTGAAATATCAACAATCATTAACACATATATTGAGTTTGGATGAAAATCGACATAGGTAGTTGCCCAGCTTTTGCATGCAATAACCATCATGAGTCCTTTTAGGCAGCTGATTGATTGCTGGAGTCAATGTGTTCAGGATCAGCTGAGCCCAGCATTCAATTAGCACACGTTTTAGCTGGTCAGTTACTGAAATTTTGTGAACATGCTATCTGTTGCAGTGCCCTCACACTGAATAATTCACAGAATTTATATCTGGACTTTTGGGTAGTAAGTTTTTGAATTCAATGAACTCGGGCACATGGGAGTGCAGGCAAATGCCTATTTTCAGGGGTAATGAAGATTTATGCAAATTAGGCAAAGAATATTTAAATGCTTTGCTATGCAAGTTCGGCCCTCTTTGTCTACAACATTCTAAAACTTTTGACATATAACACGCCTTTCTACGGGTAACCATCGCTGAGTTATCAACGCTCAAACAGGTCCGGTTTTTTATGGCCCACCCTGTATGTGCTTAAAAAATTAACCCTTGGACAGCTCTAGTTACAATACTAGCACAGGCCTACATGGTGGTCAGAAAATACGAGTCATTGCTAATTTTTTTAGTAGCTTTGTGGTGTAACGGTCAGGATGCTGGATATGTGATCAAGAGGCCATTGGTTTAATTTCCGGTCATGTTACTATCAGGTATTAATTAACTACCTGTACCTGGATGGCTGACTGCAGACAGGTGAACTATTACCAGGTACAGGTACAGGTACATAATGTCAACTCAGCCTTCCATCCCCTCAGGGTAGGTAAATCAAGTACCGTGCCGGCCTGTCTGGCTGGGGTTAATGCAAGATGCATCACCTGTGTAGGTTGGCAAGTAACACTGCGTGATGATCCCATACAGCAGGTGCTCCATGACTCTGAGATGGGCTATATAGACAAGTTTAACCTTTTTCTGTTTAACCTTTAGCAATTTTGCCAACACGTAGGGCATGCTTATGTGGACAATCCTGTCTGCTAACTACGGCTAATATCGATGAGCATATTTTGATTTTGATTATCACTTCCCACCACTTGAGTATATTGCTGCTGCATGCTTTTTGCCTAAGCAATTCCTAACATTTTTGTTATTTTATACACTGTTGCTTGGCTCTTAAGCTACAGGAAGGTGAGTAAAACCGCAACAAGATTCTGTATTGCACAGCTGAGCGAACCTGAATAAAAAGATTAAAAGTGAGTCGAGTTTAAAAACAAGTAGTATTAGCAGCAGCATTTTTGTTGCTTAAGGTGTTAGAATTGGAGAAATGATAGTCATTAGTATCATTATGACATCAGTAATAAAAAAGCAGATAGGGTTAAGAATAACAAACAAAGCTTAAATTTCTTGCTGTGTTACTGTGTTAATGCCGTAATAATTTGTTGAGAGTTAATGCGATGCAAAAAATGTTGCTATGTTAGTGATTCTGTGAAAGTTATAGAAGTTTGTTAATGTTTTGTGGGCCACCGTGTACAATACTGTAGTTTCTGGTTCGCCGTGTGTAGTCGTTCAGAATGTGGTGAGACTGAGGACGTCTAAACGTGACTGGATTTGCACTGTTGAATCTCACGATGATAAACTCAACTGGATCACATTGCTGCGCAAAGCCATCAAATCATCTGTCTGATATAGGCCCTCTGTATACTGGCCTTGCTTGCCGTTGGGGGAGTTTGAGATCAAGAGGTCAAGCCCAGGCCTGTTGAGAGTGGGGGAGGAAAGGAGGAAAATTTTCTTGGGCCCTGCAACGTTTGATCACATGTATGGAGCTTAGGCCTACGTCAGTCATCAGTCATTTTGCGATCCTTTCTGAACAAATCTGACCATTTCTTGAATGAATGAATGTATTCAGAGTTGTAGCCTGCTCCCGAGACACAACTCAAGAAGCAAGGGGCTTGGAAACAAACCTGTTGGGTGATTCTCAACAAATCATATCTCTGACATACTGTACACTTGCCTTGCCTTGCCAGGATGTGGAGGCTGCAGGGACTGGGTCCCTGAAAACTGTCCTCAACCTCGAAGACACCTCCAGGACAGCTCGAGGACAAAAAATTATGGCTTTGCCCTTGGCCTCGAAAAGGTCTGGTTTTGGCCTTGGCTTTGATGCCTTGAATTCTCTGCATAAATGACTGGTTAGAGCTATGTCCTTGAAATTATTTATGTTGTGAGTAAAAGCACAGATGTTATGTCAAGCCTACGGCTATATATATTTCTTATAGCTTAGCTGTGTATAAGTTGTTTAATTTATTAATTGCTTAATCTGTTTGCTTAATCATCACTATTCAGTATTGTGAGATATCCGTTCGTTATCAGCATCAGTATTGATTGAATGACTTATACTTTGCGTTCTGTGTTTCCAGTTAGGCCTATAGATTTGTTAGTGCTCGTTGAGTTTGTAGATTGTGCGAATTGTCATTGCTTTGTCATTAATAAATTTGCTTTTATTCTATTTTAAATTTCATTGGCTAGTTTATTTTATTTTATGTGCATGTATATCTTTATTGACTTGAACATTTATCTGTCAGTCTATCTGTATGTCTGCC
>Ga0209671_1007710_pt1 | contig 11198 bp, 7 predicted proteins | sample WorMetHERISLAND2_2_FD_187401 | JGI IMG/M metagenome (GOLD analysis project Ga0209671, IMG submission 187401) | Marine gutless worms symbiont microbial communities from Max Planck institute for Marine Microbiology, Germany - Olavius geniculatus... | ecosystem: Host-associated > Annelida >...
CATATAGATCATGAATATTAATGGCCTAGCCGACGACGTCATCATTCTAGGCTAGGCCATTAATATTCATGACGTCTATAGGCTAAACTCATGACGTCAACGTGGGCCATCATGGTGGCGCGTTTTCTACGTCATTTTCGTAGATCGTCGACTTCAAAGGTAAGTTTTTCCGTGTTGACAAAACGCTGGGCGCCGATATTACTGTCAAAGTTATCAGAAAATTCTGCATTTTCAGGAAAATGGATAAAATGTGTTCGTTAATTTTGGTGTCCACGGACCTTTAATAGATTAGGAGGCCTTGGGTCGTAATGGTTAGTACATTAGACTTGCGATTGCAAGGTTGCGAGTTCAACTCCCAGTTGGGTTGCTATCAAGTGGTTACTACTTGGATGGGTGATTTTAAATGGGTGAGCACATCTCAGTATATAACCAACATCAACACCAAAGTCAACTCAGCCTTCCATCCCTCCGAGGGTAGGTATATCAAGTACCGGCCTGTCTGGCTGGGGTTATGGCAGGACATGTTTAAGTGTTGGATGGCACGTTTCCTGCAAACAGCTACACCATTTAACCAGTACAGCCAATCCTCGTTATTTTTTTCTCATCTGCACCTGTTCTTTGCAGCGCTCTGTGTAAGTTTTCAATACTAAATAGACAGATTCAGAATGTAAAAGGAACTAATTCTAAATAAACTACTAACGTTGCGACAGAACGTGAGTGCTCTGTCAACAGTTTGTGCCAGGCTGGGAGGCAGGTCCCAGACTAAGCATCGTGGAGTGGTCAGTGACGCCTGGGTGATGGAATTGACTGGCACAACATATCCATCCTCATCATACAGACTGCACATGATTCTACCTCAACACACAATACAGACGACTAGTGACAAGGCCAAACTTTCAAGGTCGAGAATGAGGCTATGAGACCAAGGCCGTGAGGTTATCAATGACGCCTGCATTATGGAGTTGACTCTGGCAGGACACATTCATCCTCATCATACAGACTGCTCACAATTCTGTGTGAGAACAACAATATGGGTGATCAGTGGCATTAAACAAGGCCAAACCCTAGAAGCCTCTGGCAAAATTTTCAATGCAAAGATTACATGTTCGTGGAAACAGTAAATTATTTACTGTAACTGAAAGCAGTGCAATCCACAATTCCACATGAGTGACTGTTGGTAATGTGGCGTAGTTGGTAACGCGTTTTGGCTGAAACGAAGTTACTCTATGCCGAACCCGGTTAGTACTGCGATGGGTGACTGCCCGCGGGCAGGTAAACCATCTTGGTGCGAAGCCTGCCAGCCAGGTCGACTCAGCCTTCTATCCTCCGTGGGATGGTAAAATGAATAGTAACTCATTTACATGAGTTACGGAAGGTGCGCCAGCCTGTGCCTGCAGGCTGCACACGGTGGCCGTGCGGCAGGCGGCTCTGGTTAGTGACGAAAGCGCATTAGAGGCGTGTGCATGCTCGCGACGATGCGCTATACAAATTGACGACCTTTACCTTTTACCTTTGTGATCATGATTATAGCTTTTATTACACATGACGATTCATAAAAACCACTAAACTTTCGTGATAAATGCACTGAATATTGGCCAATTTTTACATGCGAAAGCAGCTATGCTTTCAGCGCGTCTTAGCCATCGCAATTCTGTCCGTCTGTCTGTCCGTCCGTCTGTCTGCCACACTGGTGGATCAGGCAAAAACGATGCAGGCTAGGATCACCAAATCCTCACCATCGGCTGCCTGGAAGACTCTAGTTTCAGGAACCGTAAAGCTTTTCCAGAAATTCGAAGGGGGTCACCGCGAACTAGGGCGCTAAATGAGAGGGGGGTGGTCAAAATTTGCGATTTTTGGCCTATAACTCGCTGTATCTCAGTAACGGTGCGAGATAAGGCCTAGGTTACTATTAATCACTAATAGGAAATCGTATACTGGCTTTCGATTGGCGCTGAATTCAATGACCTTGGATGACCTTGAACGCCAAAATAGGGGGTTTTACAGATTTTTTTCGCAATATCGGACTGCGCAAGTCTATATCATTCACAAGGAGACGCCACCGTCGCCAACGCCACACGCGCCTACGGCCGAAGTGTATTATGGTCCCGATGGGCCGAGTCCAAGTGATATGCGATTTTCGAAACTATAACTACTGAACTGGAAATGCTATAGGCTTTCGTGCATCTCGTGAGCTTTGCTCAAATTTCTTGTAAAACTTATTGTACTGACATAGTCTGCAATATATCCACCAAAAGCCGTAGACAACCATTAACACTTAAACACAACAGCAGAGAGCGAGTGCCCTCACAACTTTAGTTGTAGATGCAAATTGTTGCAGTAGGCCTAAAAATAACAAAATGTATATCCTCTACATGCATTTTTGAGAGCTTTTTCATAATGGGCTTGTGGCTAGGGTCCGTTGTGGTCCTCACTGGGGAGCTTTCAGAGTTCTTTAACTGAACTGAACTGAGTTTATAAGAACACTCTTGCAGCTTGAAAGCTGAATAGCTAAATAATACAGTGATACATGAATCCCCGCACTGGTGGTACTGCGGCATATAGGGGTGCATAATCTGGCTGGCCGATGGAGAAAGCCCATCATGAGGTGCACACTCTGAAGGGTTGTGTCAAATAATACAAAATAAGGCACCGTGAACCAACAGTACCCATTAGCTACTTCTATGAAGTAGCAGAAGGTCGACCTTTCAGACAGCTTAAAGTGCTGGTTTGAGGTTATACCGTGGAACAGTCGCAGTTCAAGGAAGGTTGATCTCTCAGGCAGCTAAAAGTGCTGATTTGAGATCATGCCTTTGATGGGGTTCATTGGGATCTTACAGGTACCCATGGCTGATTGCTTGGTTGGTGCCCGCCTGGTCTGTGGTCTGGTCGTGTGCGCTGTGTGGCTTTGCTGTCCCTGTCATGTCTTGGGTTGGGTGGAGCATTGGAGAGATTCTTGCGAAGATGATGAGTCAGACAAGAATTTCCAGTTGATACCGAATGCACTGCAGTTCGAGACTACGGTTTTCCTGTCAGGCTTGGATATCCTGCATGGGCTGTTTATAGACTGCACTGCTCATGCAGCTTGTCTGCTGAACAGGTTGGGTCGCCTGCCAGGTGATTAACTGAGGGGACCATAAATCTTTTGGTGAGCCCCACAGTACTTGCTTGACCAGGGTGATGTGATCTGACTGGCAATGTAGTCATGTCAGCGGGGGTAGTTGCGCTTTTTGCTATTCCTGCCATGACTTATAGTAGTTGGGCATAACAGGATCTAACAAGACACCTATGGGTCATTGCTTGGTTGGTGCCCGCCTGATCTGTGGACTGGTGATGTGCGCTGGGTGGCCTCGCTGTTCCTGTCGTGTCTCAGAGTTGGTGGAGCAATGGATAGGCTATTGCGAGGATGATGGGTCAGACTGGGACTCGGTAGATACCAAACGCACCGTAGTTTTGGACTACGGTTTTCCTGTCTGGCTTGGAAACCCAGCAATGGCTCTCGTTTGCCCCGTTTGGCTCGGGGGCATGGTGGGGTGGGTGGCTGCACTGCTCATGTGGTTGGTCTGCAGTTGAGTTGGGATGCTTGCCGGGTGATTTCCTGTGGGGGCTGTGAAATCCTTTGGTGAGCCCCATAGTATAGAGAGTAGTCATGTGGGTGGGGGTAGTTGCGCCCTTTGCTATTCCTGCCTCGACTTTCAGTACCCAGTATAACTGCTGGAAACTTTCTGTGGACAGCTAATGGGCCCACATGGCAGCCTAAGCCTTCGGGGTGGCACTGGCTGCCCTGCCCCGCATCAAAACATGGAACATAGATACATGAATAACGAAATATAAAAACATGCAAAAATGTCCAAATAGCGAAAAAAAGCTCCACAGGTGGTGGGGATGAAATTTGCTGCCCTCTCTCTAAGCCTCTTCCTCAAGAACTTGCTCCTCTGTTGGCCTTTGGTCTCAATTTCAGCTGTTCGAGCCTCAGTCAACCCCTCCCAACTCCAACTTCTGGCCTTGATAATGAAACACAAGCTACTTACTCCGTGGTGAGATTGTACTCGCTGATGTGACCCATGGTGGGCGCATCTCCCCACGAATGTTCTGCATTGAGACCCATGCGTCCGTTAGCAAAGAAGACAGCCGTGAAGCTCTTATCAAACCACAGAGTACCACCGTCTCCATGCAGCAAATGTTTCCCTTCCTCGGTCCATGATGAGAACGAATGTGTGTCCAGAACAACCTACAGAATCATGAAAAAAATGAGCGCGAATGGGGTCAAAATGACCATTCACTACCATTCAGATATCAGCATTCCAATTTTCCATTCAATTTCCAGGCTTCTTCCCACACCATGCCCATTCCAATCTAAAGTGCCACTCCCAATTCCTATTCACTCTTTATTACCATTGCCAAAACCAACAAACATGCTATACCATTTGTCTTCTAGAAAATTTTCTCGTTAATACTCGCTGAAAGTTACATACAACATCGTTGCACCGTTTTGAAGACATTGAAGTTTTTAAGTGCAAAAGCAGGTACTGCTGAAGCGCATCTTAGACATCACAATTCTGTCCATCTGTCCATTCATCCTTCACACAGATGAATCAGTCAAAAACGGTGCAAGCTAGAATCACCAAATATTCACTGCCGGCTGCCTGGAAGACTTTAGTTTCAGGATCTGTAAAGCTTTTCCATAAATTCGAAAAGGGTCACCCCCAGCAAGGGCAAAAATTAAAAGGGGGATGGAGAAAATTTGTGATTTTCAACCAATAAGTCACTTTAACTCAGAAACAGTGCGAGATAGGGCCTAGGTTACTATAATTCACTAATAGGGAGTCGTACATAGGCTTTCGATTGGCACTGACAGCAATGACCGTAGATGACCATGAACTCCAAAATAAAGGTTTTCATGGATGTTTGGCAATTTTCAGCTGCTAGACACAGTTTGAGAGCGAATAGCGCCGAAATCAATTGAAATAGACAAGGACAAGCTGCATAAGAAATTTTTTCAGCACTGAACCTAGATTTCGGCGGTCGAAGTCTTTTTCTTGGTTCAAGAAAACCTGCGCATGAAGGCATCAAACAGCAGTACCCCTGCAAAAGTCATTATTTTACTGCTGCTGGCCAGTCATTCGTGAAAACGATTGCAGATAGGCATAACAACAACAACACACAACAAGCACTAATGACGAGCTTTTTAGGCGTATCAACGTCGATGACTCTGAAAGACCCTGAACTCCCAAATAAGAGGTTTTGTTGATTTTTTACAATCTTTGGCTGTGGCGCACACTTCAAGAGCGAATTCCGACGAAATGGCTGGAGATAAACCAAGACAATTTGCGAACAGGAACTGCTATAAACTTTCATGCATCTCATGAGCATTAGCTCAAATTTCTTGTTTATAAAGGTGTGTTTTTTTTGTACTTAACAATGTTCAGCAATCTCTTGAAATCCTCCTATTTAGGGACCCCCACTGAGAGTAGGCCTAGTGCTTAAAAAGAAGCCCAGTTTTACAAAAAACTGTACAAAGTTAAGTATACACCGATTATATTACATGAAAGATGGCCGACTCCAAGGCATCAAGCGACTGTTTGTTGACCCCGGATGAGAAGTGTTCTGTGCGGATCTTGGCCCAGTCAGTGCGACTCAGACCAGTAAGTGCTGCGATTGACCGAGCTTCATTAATGTACTCGTCTATAAAGTACAATAAACAATCAGTTTATGTAATGCAGTGAGCAACAGAAACCTAAAAAGTTACTCTGTGCATTCGACCAAGATGGGCTACTGCACTCATCTGGTCATACACGTGAAAACTTCACGTTGCAATAAACCACGAATGAGAGTCATCGAAAAACTGTCCTCAACCTCATGGACACTAGAGGACAATAAACCATGGCATTGGCGTCGGCCTCAAAAAGGTCTCAAAGACCACTTGCCTTGACATCGAAGTTGTGGTGAAGTAACTAGTCTGAAAGATTGTAACTGTTTGTCTGAGCATAAAACACTACAGTTTAGATAAGATTAAGCAGGCTTTTTGATGAGCAGCACATAAATTGTCATACTTACTTTGCTTGCTGACTTACTTCATGACCTTGACTTCAAAGGTCACTGAACTCCGAAGCCTCACATAAGCCAGAGAATGTTGTGCTTCACTGAGTAAACAATTAAATGTCACAGCACACCATAAAGAGCAAGCCAGAAAAATGCTGTGCTGCTGTTCGATATTCTCTGGAGCCCTGTTCAGCCAAACATGTGGCACTGTCACAAAAGTTCCTAAAAGTTCAAAATAGTGATTAAGTCTTAGAGTTATAGTTAGGAATAAGCCCCCCTCTCTCTCATTCCCGGTCAGGGGGACGGGTCACCGCCCCAATCCCCACTTCAGCAAGTCCCAGAGGTGTCGAGGGTCCATGTTGAACTTTCCTCCTGGTCAGATGTGCCGCCGTGCCTGGTCGTGAACTGAACACTGTAACACCAGGTGCTCTGCTGTCTCGTCAGCGTCGTTGCAGTGTGGACAGGTGGCAGTCCCGGCGTCCGATACGGTGAAGATATCCTGCCAACAACGAAGAATGACCACTGCATAGCTGGGCTACCGTAACACACTGATCCCTGGTCCAATCACAATGCCAACGCTGGAACTAGTTGACACTACCGGCGAGCACCCTATGTATTCTGGCATGTTGGTCGCTGCGATGCCTGTCATCAGCGACACTCTGTTGACGCCTTTTGATGGACGCACAGACGGAAATAAAATCCATAGGAGCAGAGAATTGTGAGACCTCCCTTGGCCTCAAGGTCGGCTTCTGTGTTGCCTTCCAGATCAAAAAGTCCCGGAATCCACTGGACATTGACTAGGTTCGACAAACCAATGGTTGCAAGAACCGTCCAAATGGAGCAGTATATGGTGCCTGTCCTTCGAGCAGGACCCCGAGCGAGGCACTGGATTAATGACTTGGAGTCAGTAAGGACTCTAATACCCTGGCAAGCTTGGCAATCCTGTAAGGTGAGGACTGCCTGTAGACCAGCAAAACAGGCCATAGCCTCAGCTAGAATATTCCATGACCTGCAGGACTGGCATTGATCACCCGCAGAGTACCTTGGACAAAGATGATGAAGCCAGCTCCACCGTCGCCATTCACAGACATCGACCCGTCCTACGGTTAGCCTTAGGGGAACAGTCAGGATTAAAGTTAAAAACTATGGTTAGGGTGAAGAATAGAGTTAGGCTTAGCCACTTAAAGCTAGTGAATTAGGCCTTAAGCTTCAAATGAAAGTTCCAAACATGCCTAAATCTATATTTGCATATAACCGACCAGCAGCATGGTCAGCATCAGCAACAATAAAGTCCAGTTGTTTCTGCAGGGCTTGCGGCATCAGTAGTTGACGTTTGCTGTCGAATACATCCAGTTGATAGTACAAGCCACGATGCTGAACGACCACATGCTACACACCACAGTCACCAGAGGCTGTTAGCTTCCACATAAAGTAAATGCTAAACAAGTGTACAGTGTGATAGATTAACAAGAAATATTATTAGATTGTAACCAATCTAATGTACTCCTCGCACACATTATTCTGTCCTGTATTCTTCTAAGCACTTTTTCGTTCGTTTCAACTTGTATTAGAGACCCGGCATCAATTTGAGACTGGTCTAATATTATACTAATTGCGACTGGCGTCAAAATCGTTATCGGAAATTGTCTCCACGACTATCTGGCACCGTTATCAAAATATGGCGCCTCAAAGATAATAGGGTCATGACCTTAACCTTTTGGGGTCATGTGACGTCATCGGTCACGCGACTATTCGACTCGCGGTGGTCAACTTCCTATGGGTGGCCCATAGCGACCATGCGTCTATCTAGCACCGTTATGGAGATATAGCCGTTTGAAGTTCTTCCAGGAAGGTTCTTCCAGGAACAGAGGTCAGTCGTTGATCAGTCAGTCCTCAATATTACACTGATCTCATATATTCCTTATTGCTACATTAGGAACATGACGTGCAAAGAGCAAAAAATACCCCTGTACAAAAATCTCAATATTTTCAAAGTGGCTTAACAGCTTAGCACGAAATTTTCAGCCACTATTACAGTGAAATTGTGCTAGAGGCGGAACAAGTTTTGCACAGTATCATGAAAGTCTGCGTAATTAGCGCGACGTTCAGTTTTTACTGTGTCATTTCAAGTGAATGCACCTTTGTGACCAATAAAAGCAAACCTGTAAGTTGTATAAAATAAAACTGTAAAACAACCAAGTACTGGCTTAATAACAAAATAACAAAATTTACAACATTCATGACAATTTTGGGGGGGAGGGGAAAACTTCTCAAAAATTGGCGGAAAATATTTATCTATACTGAAGCAGTGGTGAGTCCATGAGGGTGGTAATCGTCCTCCTACGGTATTGCTGAAACTGGTAATATTAAGAGATCACTGAACGTTTTACAAGCTACTCCCATCAACAGTGTTATAATAAACCTTCGAAAGACTTGAGTCAAACTTGACCAGCGTGTCAAATTCCACTCCAGGCACTCTGCACAACAGAAAGCTACTCAGTTTAAGAAACTTTCCATGGTAGCAATTTAAGCTCAAAAAATCTAAATTTCCAATGCAAACATACACAGATGAAGGTGACTCATCAACATAACCACACTAATATGGAAATTTTGAACCTTTTCTAGACGAAATTCTAAAACTTGTGATTTTATATGACACACCTTTCTACCACAAACCATCACTAACGATGCTAAGTTATCAATACTCAAAAAACAGTCCACCTTTTTGGCCCACCCTGTATATACACACGTGTTATTACACGGCATGCAGCAAAAAGCGACAATCAATGTGGATGTCAAATGAAACAAAAACACAACAGCAACAGCAATGCTAAAGGCTGTGTCAGAAACAGAAGAATGACACAGAAAGTTATTAACTCTAATAATTAATTACGGTAAATTACAACCTTTGATTTGCTGTCATGTTACAATTTCAGCAACTAAAACAGTCAAAACGTTGTCATATCTATGACAAATTGTTAGTTGCAGTGACATCTACCAGTAGCAAACAAAAGTCGTTCCAATGAAGGCAGCAGCAGCAGCTGGCAAAAAGTCAAATTAGTAAATAAAGGGTAGTAAATTAGTAAATAATTAGTAAATACTATGCTTTTTTGATACAAGTGATACATGTGACACAAAAAAGTATGCAACAAATGCAATGGACGCAGCCGAAATGCAAGAACAGCATTGGTCGTTGCATCCGTTGCATTAAACAGAAACCAGACCTTAATTCAGAGAATCCGGTCAGTTTCACCTGGTAGTGGAGAAGAGTTTCTCATACTGAGCCATGCAGAGTGGCACCACGTTCCTGATAAGCATTGGAGGGAGGGTTTCATGTTCTATCAGCCGCTTGCACATCATGTACTGGTAGATGGTGCTTGCCGCCCTGGCGACACATTCACAGTCTCATGTTATATACATGTATTCACTGTATCTACTTAGGGTTAATTAATAATAAAGTATACAATATCTACACTGTGTCTCAAAAAATGTGCCACTTTTATTTTTTGAATAACCCTGTGAAACAATGGCCAATTTTAAAAATTTTTGGCATGCAACATCAAAAGAAATTTGATGTTAATGACTATAGTTCAACAAACCTCACTTAACAGAGTGCTGTAACAGGATTTTAAAGATTGGAATAATCTAACTGCCACAGGGCCTAGAAAGAAGCTGAAAGTTATAGTATGCTATGGATAACTAGTTGGAAACACGTTTGCTGTTATCTAATATTGTATAAAACTCCATCAAATGCAGCAATCTTGGTGCAAAAATGCAAACCTGAAATCGGTCGGTTTTGTGGACTGTCCAAACCCAAGTTTTGGGTAAAATTTCCATGTTTCCCAGGGCCCAAGGTTTTCAAAACCTGGGTTTCAATCTACAGATAAACACAGATAAACAAAAGATAAGCTAACCGCGACGTCTGTCTTGCTGTTGGGCACCAGTTGGCATAGTCCAGCACGTAGTAGTTACTGTTGATAGCTGTAGGCACACGGCTCATCAAATACACATATTTCTCCCTGTGACACAGTACCGGAAATTTCTTCACATAACTAAAGAGACACCCAGATACTGCAAACCTCCACTAATGCTCAGAACCAGCAAAAAAAGTTATATTAAATTTTTTGGCTGTGTTCGCCAGGTAACAGCAGATAAGCTGACATGTTGAGATGTTTGCGACAAAGTCCGTGACAAGTTCGCGACAAACCCGTTTGAGTTGCTCTAATGGAATTTAGCTCGTTACAATGCACGGGGAAAGTCGGCGACAAAGTCTGGGACAAGTTCCCAACAAAGTCGCAGACTTGTCGAGAACACTAATCATGAAAGTCGGCGACGTGATTTGTGTCGCGGACTTTCATGATTTGTGTCCGCGACAAGTCTGCGACTTTGTCGGGAACTTGTCCTGGACTTTGTCGCTAAGTTGGCGTAATGGAATTTGGGCTTAATCGGTTTTTCAACATGTTAATTTTGAAATGCAGACAGAAACCAGTTCAAAGTACAAAACTGACCACCAGTCGGAAACCCAGTTCTGTGCCCAGTAAGACTTGAGAACCAGCAGACGCTGCAGCTTTGGTCCAAGTCCACGCTTGAACTCCTGCACATAATAACCACACAATGTTACAAATAAGGCCAGAATAAATCACCGATAGTCAACAGCACTCTCGCGCGACCAAAGCGAGTGATGCCCATCTCTGTTTACAAGGCCCCGAGCTAGCAGCGAGTGCAGACACAACTCAGATATATGGAAGGAGGGCCAGACCCTGCATACACTGCCATAACCTTCCCGGCGGTTAAACTAGTACCAAAACTAAACTGCTTGGTGACAGAGGCACATGTGTGTGAACAACTTGCCCAGGGTTGTTACCTGGCTACCTGTGCACCTTGCATGATTTCATGCTCCAAATTGTTACAGTGCACCAGGCGGGTGTCGAACCAGCAACATCGCAGTCACCAGTCCGATGCGCTACTGCTACACTACAAAGCCACACGTATCTCAGAAAAAAAACAGTCAAAATTGTTTTCCCACAAGTTTGTCAAATGTTTACTAAATTTGATAATTTTTGGCACGAAGATGGCCAAGACAATGAAATCATGCAAGGTGCACTCATTTTTCACCTCATCTAATTTATGTCAACACACTACCATGTGAAACATAAATG
>Ga0209671_1007711_pt1 | contig 11198 bp, 7 predicted proteins | sample WorMetHERISLAND2_2_FD_187401 | JGI IMG/M metagenome (GOLD analysis project Ga0209671, IMG submission 187401) | Marine gutless worms symbiont microbial communities from Max Planck institute for Marine Microbiology, Germany - Olavius geniculatus... | ecosystem: Host-associated > Annelida >...
CCCCTATAATCGCCGCCCCTGCATAGGCCTATCACCATCCTATTCAATTTCTTTCTCTACCGTAACTCGTTTTCAATGACAGACATATCCAAACGTTTCAACCACACAACAAGGACGTCGAACAGCCAGAACAACCGTAAAAACGAAGTAAGCAAAATATCACGGATTAAAAGCGACATTAAAAAGATGTGTCTTGAGATTTTTCCTGAAACAGTCAGCAGAGTCGATTGAACGAATGGAGAACGGCAGACTGTTCCATGCACGGGGCGCTGCGACAGCGAACGCCCGATCTCCAAGTGATGAAAGTGTGCGCGGTACTGCCACAGTCCTCGACTCCGCCGACCTGAGTCGAACTCGGCTGTGTGCAGCTGCGGGCAGCATGATGAGCTCCATCAGGCAAGATTGAGCAGGAGCATGTTCATGCAGACAGCGATATTAACCATCACGCACAGCTTAAGTTGTAAGCTTAATCAATGCGTTGCTGGATGGGCAGCCAGTGACGCTCACGAAGCAGTGATGTGATTGTGGTCTCGTCTTGATGCGTTCGTGACCAGTCGTACGACAGCATTGAGGACGGACTGCAGGCGTTGGAGATCGCAGGCTGGCAGTCCTGCGAACACGACTTCCAGTAGCCTAGGCCTAGTCCAGTCGACTGTGTACCAGGCTTGTGACGAGCAGGCTCGTCGAGAGCCACGTCGGGACCCGGGGAAACATAGGCCTAGGCTACATTTTCGCGGGGCCCCTCAAACATTCTCGTGGGCCTCTCTGGAGAAAATTTTTTTTTAATTTTTAATGGTCCATTCTGGTGTAGGGCCTACTTTATATTTTTGAGCGACGGTGGAGCCCCCAAACGTTGCGGGGCCCGAGGTAGCTTGCCCCTTTACTCCACCCTCTCGACGAGCCTGGTGACGAGTGCGTCGAGAGCGTGAACTGGCAGAGACCGCTTGATAGTTTCGTATCTACCTCAATGAACCGTAGCACTACGACAAAACATTGTTGACGTGAGTTCTCATCGTCAGGCTGCCGTAGGCCTATATGTATAGCTACAGGCCAAATAGACCTTTGAGCCGCCGCTATAACCGCCGCCGCCGAAAAAGTTTATGGCTAAGCCGGCTTAGCCGATATAAGATTTTACGCGTAGACCTAACCGCAGTAGCCTACATCATACGCGCGTAGTATTTTCAACAGACTATCCGTGGTATAGTAGTCACCTCTTTCCATATCTGCCAAGCCAATTCACACGCCGAGCCTGCTATGCTTGCCGCATATTTTCGTTGCCTTGTGCGCTTGTATAGTATTGTCAGTGGCGTATTTATGTAAGGGGGGGCACGGTGCGATGCCCCCTTTGGCCCGACCATGACAATTTTTACAGGCGACTTTATATGAAAAGGTGCGTTCTTTGCCGTTTCTCAGCAAGAATTGCAAAATTCAACAATGTTTGATGGTCTTTTTTCATACCGATACAATAGGCCCTATATGCGATTAAAATCGCCAAGTGATATTGCATCTGATATGACGCCGGCGTCGCCGAACGCTTTTGAAAACCAGCTGCAAGCCGTAGGCCTATAGGCCTATAATATTTCGCGGCGGACGGGTTTAGTGTCCATGGGTGAGTGACACGTACGGCACTATAGGCCTTAGGCCTATTATGAAACCAAACATCAAGGCAGTCGGCGGCTGGCTGGCGCACGTAGCCATGGGCGGTGGTTATTATTAATATTTTAAAATGTCAGGTCTGAGTTCAACCCAAGATGAACCCGCCCACAACTTGCAGAGGCTACAGCAAATAATATAAAGTCCATCCAAATAGGCTATGCCTATTATTGCATGTAACGCGACTATGACAGCACGCTCTTAAGATGCGTTCCTTTGCCCTGGCGACTGTGACACGCCTTATTTTCAGATAACACAAGCTGCAGCGGCGTTGTACTGAATGAGTGTTACAGCCAAGATACAACAGAAGGGCAAGACATTAGGATGCAACAACATCTTAAGGAGCTTGGATACTGGTACCACTAGTATCAATTAACGATAAAATATTTTTTTTAAATACTTTAACGTGCTTTCAGCGTATTGCAGTAGCCTAGCTGATGAGATAACTAGGCCTACATTGTCAGAAAATAATCTACTTTTTGCAACGAAAAGTAGAAAGTAGCTCAAAAATCTACTTAAGTAAAAGTAGAAAGTAAAAACTTCTACTTTAGTAGAGTAACGAAGTAGAACTACTTCATTACTATCCAGCTCTGCAGTGTAGCCCAATCCATTCATTACGCCGACTTCCCCAACTTTCCCGATTAGCCTATTCCAGTGCCACGTGCAGTTATGTGGCGATAGTGAGGTTTGAGCAAAGGCTTCTAATAGCACATCTACAATGTATCTGATCTCTGCTGTACGCATTGGAACAGCAATAGATTAGCCTAGACCGGTGCTGCTGCTGAGACGGGCAAACATGTAGGAGGGTTAATATCTACGGCTTACACGTGATTGTCATAGTAACTGATGTAGCTGATCGCATTCGCAACACAGCCACCCCGTCCGTCGCGGAATGTACGTTTTCTTTGATCCCTGGAGTGTCGCGGAGTGCTGGTTAGTGACGGTGACGGGTGGGTGAGGTGTGTCGGTGATAGGCGGAGACATTTTTAGCCGACACAAAAACATGACTGACAAATTCAGAAATTCACGCACGGTACGAAACTACCGCTCAATGACAGCCCAGAGAGGTGTGAAACCGCCGTTCTGAGGCAATACCGGTCCTGTGCAGTGCCGCGACTCGGTGATGGCTTTGGCTGAGCATTAGCCGTCGGTCGCTAACTATACGGCGATCATTGCGCCACGCTCGTTAAAAGTCAACGCAATAAATGCCGTTGCGTCGTGGCTCGACTGCCCTTTATAGGGCCTACTGCTGCAGCATACCTACTATGCTGCTACAAATGCAAAACAATATAGGCAAATGTATAACACGTTTTTATAGCTTAGAGACACACAAAAAATACTAAAACGCTATAGCCCGCCTGGCGTCAAAAAGATTTTGTTGTAAACAGCGTCAACAGAAACAGTTGGATCTCTCAGATAGGCTAGTCAGACAATCAAATTATTTTGTTTCACCGCAGTTGCGTTGTGAGAGAGGGTTAATGGGTCTCGCAATTGCCCTTTCGTTAAATTTTTGTCTGTCAGAAAATTGTCGAAAAATCTTCTGGTCGGATAATTTACCTCTGGAAACTGCAAATTTCGGACAGAAAACCTACACTTTGTCGAACTTCGGGAGTAAAAAAATTTTTAGCACCCATAATTCTTTGTGAGAAATGTCTGTGGGAAAACTGCAACTTTCTGTCTCGCTTACTTTTCTAACCGACGACGCCGCTGTTTCACCGTTGTCCATCCGTCAGGAGCTGTTTGGCCGGACTGCCCACCCGTGACGCTACATATGACCACGGTCAGGCAATTGTTCTGGTGCCGCCGTGTCCGCGCATTCGCCGTACGGACTCGAACTGCTTTTGCCGGTACCTACGACCACCATTTGGTGGTTGTACATACCGGTTAAGGCAGAGGCTGTTCAAGGCGGTAACTGGTCAGATTATATCCGGCGGCCATAGTTCGAGAATTCGTAACTTGCGGTTTTAAACTGCGTAAAAATTCGCGAATTTTACGAATTTTTTTAAAATTCGTAAAATGCGCATTCTTGGTCTATGCCGGTGGCCCTATAGGGGTTGGTTATTTGACCGTGACCGGTCAAACAACCAGCTTTTATACGCCAGATGTTTGACCGATGACGGTCAAAATTAACCAACCCTTAAATAAGGCCGGATATCTGACCGGTCAGCTTTTGAATATTAATAAGCTGCCAGCCAAATATCCTGTGCCTAAAAAACTTTAAAAATTTAAAATCTGGAGATTTTTTTCGAAAAAAACGAGACTTTTCTATCCGTAGTTTTCGGGTGTGGGCGTACGTGATTGCCGTCACATGCGGATTTAGGCATGTTCGGCCCAACAGGGGCTTTACACGCCATAGATAGATTAGTCTATCGGATAGCAGCGTCCAAAGTCGTCAGCTGTTGGCCTACACCAATATGGTCATCGCTCGATTAGCCCAGTCTGTCCAGACGGTCGGCCAGCTCAGTACTAGCTGAATAAACTTGACGCAAAGTTACATTAAAGTTTTTCTCCAGTTAGGCCTATTGAGGAAACCTATCTCAGATCAGGTGATAGCAGCAGCACTGCGAACAATAGTAGCCTACTGAAAGATGAAGTAGTGATGCATTTTTGGAGATTGTCACGTTAGAAGAATTTATGTGAAGGCCGATGGAGACCCCATATTTTTTCCGGTAGGTCTACCTCGGACGGTACCTAATCGTTTTCAGATCCTGCCCTGATTGATTGTCGTTGTCCATAGACTGTGGTCTATGCTGCAGTGCAGTGGCAGAGTGACGCACGCAGTATTCCATTCCAGTGGTGCTGCAGACGCCTCACGTTGATTGCAGCTCGTTTGCTGCGCCGTCTGTCTGTCTGTGCGCATGCGCGCATTATGTTAGAACACTCGTCGCAGCAGCGGCCGCAGCAGCAGCGTCAGTTTAGTTTGAGAGACTGATGGCACAAGACTGTGATTCGCGTAGGCCTACGAAAAAAGCGTTTCGATCGTGCGTATTATAGTAAACTCAGCGCCGCAGCAAATCGGTGCCGCGAATATTTAGCCATACGACACTTTTTCAAAATAGTGTCGTGTTCGTGATTTTTCGCGACTTTTCGCGTGGTTTCCGTGCAGAACACGTTCGTCGGATGGACCGCGTAGCGACGCGATGACGTCAGGGTGACGTCACGCGCACCTTGCTGATGACAAGCACAGTCTAAGTTTCCATTTATAGACTGCGATTAAAAATGGCGATTGCAGAGAGGCTAAAACAACATACGGCAAAGCACTTCGTCAGCCGGCGGCGTCGCAACTTTTTACCCACTTTACTGGTGCTCATAGTTACACTGCTGAGTCTGAGCCGACTCTGCGACGGTATGCGCTTTTTGTTATCATAGTTTCTAATTAGAAGGTTGATTTCTGTTAATATTAGTTTGGCGAGCCAACTCTAACAGTACAGGGTGCGGCAAAAAAGTAGCCCCCCTTTTTTCGCTTTTTTCTCAGCAATATATATATATATATAACCGTTTAGAATTTTAATTTTAAATTTTACATGTTTATTTACATCTGACTGCCAAGAAAAATTTGATTTTCTTTAAAAAAACGAAATTAAAGACTTTTTAACACGACCGCCTACCGACTTTTAGCATTAAAAATGTTCAAGCTAAAAATGCTATTTAATTTTTAAAAACCGGTTACCACGTTACTGCCGATGACGTCACAGTGACGTTTTAATAAACAGTAATTTATTTTGTTTATAATATATAAACTGTACTAAATTATTGTTCTTTTAAAGCAATCGTTGACTGCACACCGTAGCACAGAACTGGCTGCGAACCAACTGTCCAAATTTCATCACAAAAGACCAGTGGCCTAGAAATTCGCCGAATATAAACCCAATGGACTACCGCGTGTGGAGTGCAATGTTGGAGCCTGGAGGCTTACTGCAAGCTTAAAGCAAAGCCGAAAACAACAGGCTTGCCGTGGATATGAAATTTCCCATTCACATCCAGATTTTCCGTGGATATCCATGGATATATCCATATCTACAGCCGCCTATCCCGCGTGCATGTAGCCCTTAAATTTTTGCAAAATACAGCAGTGCAAAAGGTCTATTTCCTCCCCCCTCCTCACCAAAAAACATGGCGCAGACATTTCCCTGTTAAAGTTATTAAAGTATCAATAAAAGTAAAAAACACACATTTGCATTGAAATACGATCATATAAAGTTAAGTATGTCTCAAGTTTCGTGAAAATAATTATTGAAGCTGTTTTTAGCTGACCGTTAGGTCGATCTTTGGGTGCGATTGTGGTCTGTCTGTCCTCGGTCTGTCCGCGACGCGTGTAATGTGGTTAAATGGTACATCGTAGAAAGTCGGCGACAATACAGTTGGATAGGGCGATGACAACTTCCTATAGGCTATCAAAAGATACCATGTCTCTAACCCTATTACATTTTTACGCTCTAAAACAGTGGTGTAGTACTCGAGTCTTTGCTTTTCGTGACTCGGACTCGGACTACGGGTGCTCGACTACGTCACTGTCTGAAAGGTCGAATTAAGCAGGAGTCGCCGTCATCGAGGTGCGCTAGGTGAGCTCTGGATGACTAGGCCGTGCGTGGTCCTCTGTTACAGTGTATGCACCCCGCAGGTGATAGTATCATAGGCCTACTAGTACGGCGACTGCAGTGACATGGACGTGCCTGATGTAGATGCTGGTGCAGAGCACAGTCTTTTAGACTCATTCGCTATAGCAGCAGCAGCAGCGGCGGCGGAGACGGTAAGAGCATCTCTCGACGTCGTCGTCGTCACGGCGGCGCGGATCCTCGAATTTCCCATCTACACGTCCCGTCCGCAGCTCTACCAGTAGTAGACTGAGACTGAGCACTCGAATTTTACGATTGTTTTAAATTTGCGAAATTTCGTCACGGATTTTGCACGTTTTGCATGCTTACTAAGGATCAGGGCCGGATTTAGCTGGTTGAAGGCCTGGGGCCCAGTGGCGTATTTGGGATTTCAGAAGGGGGGGAATCCCTCCCATCGAATTACGGGGTTTTAAAAATTGAGGGATTTGGTGGGAGACCCCCTGTTGGTGGGAGGCCTGGGGCCCGGGGCCCCCGCCCCCTCCCTAAATCCGGCCCTGCTAAGGATGTGCAAGAACTGATTTTAACGAATGAAAACATGTCGGTTGAATTCGTGAATTTATTTACGAATTTTAAAATGACCGGTCACGAATTGCCAATTCATCCGTCGTGCCTTTATAGCAGACGCGCTCTGACTGAGACGTTCTCAGTCATGGTTTTCTGTCGAAGAATTATTTATAGGCGGATATGCGGCTGAAGTTTAATGGCTGGGTCGACACGTTGGCAGCCGCTCGGCGCTCATGCTATATTCGTCAAATGAACCAGGTGAACTTTTGCAGTGGCACGATAACAGCATTGTCAGCACCATATACAGCACTGTCGTTTACACTATTACTATCATTCCTACTACTAGTGGTCATAGCACGTGTATAAGTGGCTACAGTGGTGATGGCGCCGCTAGCGGATTGGAGTCCACAAAAGCGGATCGACACGTCTGAACTTGCAGCATAATAGTCGCCGCGTGGTGATGGCGAGAAATTGTTTCAGTCAGTTGCTGATGGCTGATGTCGTTATATGCTGAAGCACCACGCATCACCTTGCCATCGTCGTAATGTTGCTCCCTTACCTGCGGTGGCCCGCGGGTGGGAAGGTTAGGGACTCTGCTGTGTTCTATATTCGTCACTGGTGACCATATTTTCCCGGACTCGATTCCACCTACGTTCGGTGATTTTGTTTGTATGCCTCGTTCTCAACCACCCCGCAGCCTCCATCGCGAAACAATAGCTGTGGTGAATTTTTTTTCGCTTGTTGAAGTAGGCTTACTTTTAAAAATGAGATGTAAATCGTACGTGTGTGTGGTATATATAGAAATGAACCCTAATATGCATGGTGGCCTACAACAAATGCACATGGCTGGAAAGCCAGCTTGCAATGCCTGCTGCAATAATTCTATCAAGGAAGCACGTCGTCGGCCTAATACATCGTATTAGCGGCTGAATGGCTGCGTATAGCGAGCGACGACTTCACTGACGTAGCGTCGATGGCGTCGTGCGGGTCTTTATGCTGCAAGCGAATGACGCAAAGGCACGCAACTTCATTGCACGGAAGTGCCTGCTGCTGCGACTGCTGGTGATGATACGGACTATTTAGCAGCCCGTGCGGGACGGACAACGGACGAACGGACAGGCAAAGCCTTTAACTCGACCTATTAGGTCGGCCGCGTATTATTGTTAGAGCACTCAAATGCGACGTTGCTGTTGTTTTTCGATTCCGAAAAAAACTTTCCCCATTCTTCTTCTGAATTTCGATCCATCAATAATTAGACCGTGTCTGCTATAGGCCTACATTGGTTCGGCAAAAGGACAACAGCGCCAGAACGTAGGCTTATGTGTTACAAGCTAGGCTCTGTATATTATGTGACGATGATGAAAAATACACATGGAGAAGAACTCAGTTGAGCACAAGACACTTGTTTGTTTATTGAATTACACCCAGCTCGCAGTGGAAGGCGTTCTGTTTTTATAACTTTCGGCTGCACTGCAGTCATGCTTGTCATAAAGCAGACGCTGGTGTAATCATTGCGATCTAAGCGTTGTTTAGGTACGTGTCTTATGACGCAGCACTGCTGGAGTGGTATAAGATTGTAGCCTACTGCGTACTTGCTTTCCCACTCTAACAAAGCTGTAAGGTAAAGGTAAAGGTAAAGGAGCCATGCCCCAGCTGGGGCGTAGGCGAGGTGCTCATCTCCCAGACGTTGGCCGTTGAGCCCGTAGGTGGATAAACCACTTGAGTCCGTGACGCATGGCCAGTGCGACGCCAGACCTACGGTTACCTTCCCAGCCTCGGGGCATCATCGCCCTTTGACCACCGGTACCAAATTATACTGCTTGGTGACAGAGGCACGTGTGTGAACAACTTGCCTAAGGTCGTTAACCGGCAGTGTCCCGGTGCGGAGTCGAACCTGCGCCCCTGAGTGACCTCAGGATTACAAGTCCGGCACGTAGCTGTAGAGCTGTAGCGTGTAATTAATACTTTTAAAGCGAGTTCTGATGCCCGGCTCGCGCATTGCAGTCGTTGCCGACGTTGTCCAGCCAGTTCTTCTTCGATTTTATGCGTACCTTGGTCATAAGGGATGCTGCGTCATGCAGTCAGTCTTGTAGTGATGCGGATTGGGTCTGCGAAGCACGCAGCAGCAGAAGCATGGAGAGTCTGCAGAGAGACTAATGAGTTGGTAACGTGCGCGCAGTCATTCACTGTCGCACGAACTCTTTCTCTTCACTCTCTCTGCTCTCATTCGTTACTCGTCCACTCTACGTCTGCCACATCTAGTAGCGTGTGATAGCCTAGAGCCTACGCTCGTAATACGCATGCCGCATTGTCGTCGGCACAGTCTGGCTCCTTCATTTGAATCAATGCAGTGGTATCGTACGGGGGAATTTGCAATCTCCCTAAATTTTAGCCTGTCGAAAATTTCCTTTCAAAAATACAAAATTTTGAACTGAAAATCTTTTTTTCGGAAAAATAGAAACAAAACTGAAAATTCGAGCACTCATAGACGTTTTCTTCAACGTTTTTAATGTTCTGCGTTTTTATCAAACTTGGTTCACCTTCTAAAGTTTCAATGTCGATGTTAACTGTTAGGTCGTAGCATAACTACAGGTGGATTGGACAAGCTATAGCTTTCTTATTGTTCCGTATCAGTCGGTTGCATCCGTCATAATCTCGTCTCAGTTTTCATCCTCTGATAGTAAACCTGTTATCAACCTGTCTCGCGGCGTCTTCCATTCTCAGCTCAGAAGTCAAAACTTGTCTTTTTAAAAAGTCTTTTCCTCCTTGGTTTTATTTCTTCCTCTGTCACGGACAGAACTAGCGGATCACCGACCATCTCGTGTCTTAGAAGTTAGAAGTCTTTGCCGATGTTAACTTTAATGAAGTCTGGCAGATTAAACCCATTCAGCTGGTTTTTAGGCGCACTGTAGATGTTTTTTTACTTACGTATTTACTTACTGACTGACTGACATTCTGCACTTATGAAATGTTTAGAGGTCAGCCGATGTTCGAATTTGTTTTTTGACGCCAAATGTGAAAAATGAGTACTTTCTGCAAACATTCGGTTTCGATAAAATTTTGCTTCAGTTGAGCTCTAAAAATCGATATCTGTCAGCACGTATCGACGTCGTATCGAAATTACAAATTGAATATCGATTCATCACTAGTTATTAGTTCGTCGTCATCGTCATCATTACAGACGCCTCTCTGTGTCTGTCTGTCTGTCTGTCTGGTCTGTGTACCCGTAGGCCTAATGCAAGCACTTATGAGATGCAACGCGCTGGAAAATAATTGCGGCGCACTGAAGCGTCGACGCCGTTCATCGTTAATATTGTATTCCGTGCTTCACTAAACTCGACCGCCGGACGGTGGTATCCCAAGATCCCGTCGTGCACGGCGTGAGCGAGTGTGAGAAAGACGGATCTATCGATAGTGACAGTTCAATAGCATCATTGACGGTCGGTCTCTCGATCATTAACACTCGCGCGCGCGTCTTCTACGTAATAGGCCCTACCCCGTGTATACGAGGAAGCACACGTGTTCAATATACACCGTTATCAAGCCAGCTCTGATAGTGCACGACGTGTACGCTATATGTTTGCTTCATGTTTGCTTCATATATGCTTCGTCGTGTAAACGGGGTATGAGTAAGTAAGTAGCACGGCAGTCGGACAGTTTCTGTTACCATGGCAACTCCCGCCGGGACGTAGTCTCGATATCAAATCGTCTTCGTCTTGAGACCGGACTTGAGTGTTGAGATCAAACATTGCGGTCATGGTCTTCCGTCTGTGTACGAAGATGATTCACGAAAGATCATATGCGACCGATGACGTCAGTGATGTTAACAAGGACTTGAGAGCCAGGAACCAGGACCAGGACTTTGTCGCAAGGACCAGGAGAAGGACAAGGACTTTTGTCGGATTAGTGGCAAACAACAAATGACATTCTTTTAAAATACCTGTTATTATAAAATGCAATTCGGTGTGAATAAACATTATTATTAACAGCAAAACTCATTTTCGTGCATGTAAGCCAATGTGTGAACAAAACATGCGACTTAAACCGCATAAAACTAGTAAAATATGACAACTAAATGCCGTCATATCGTGCGGCCGTCCGCCTTAGACTAGACTGTGCAATGCCAGTCTTAATCTTTGAGCTGAAAATTAACACGTCGGTTAATTACTTTTGCTCCAGTGAGCGTTCAGACCAATGTTGGTTTTCCTGGGCTTTTTTTGTTTTCAAGTCAGAAGCAAGTATAGGGAGCAGAAAGACAAACAAACGGACAGACCCGGCGTATTGCGGCCCGTCAGAACTCATCATCATCATCGACAACCGTGGGCTCAATGCCCGTTGGTGTCTGACGCCGTTGTTACTATCGCTGCCCACCGCTGCCTATCTAGGGCAGCGTGGCTTAACTCCTGCAGGGTTGCCCCACACCAC
>Ga0209671_1007712_pt1 | contig 11197 bp, 11 predicted proteins | sample WorMetHERISLAND2_2_FD_187401 | JGI IMG/M metagenome (GOLD analysis project Ga0209671, IMG submission 187401) | Marine gutless worms symbiont microbial communities from Max Planck institute for Marine Microbiology, Germany - Olavius geniculatus... | ecosystem: Host-associated > Annelida >...
CTTCCCTCCCCTCTCCTTAGAAGTAGGCCCCCTTAAATCCAGCTAGGGGGTCTGGCGAGCGCTGTAAGCTTCCCCAGCGGGGTCTGGGGCAGAGCCCCAGTAGAGACCGAATTTGATGAAAATCATGTACAACATGCGTTGCACAGGCCAATTTGTGCCCCCCTGGAACGTGCAAATCTCCCCCCCTCGACTCAAATTAAAGGCAGTTTGCCTCCACTTTACCCTACGTAGTAGGCCTTGCTGTCCATATACCTCTGCCTTATTAAGTCCTAAGATGCCACTGGTTTTGACGGATCGGCCTACAGTGTGTAGCTATCGGAATAAGTTACAGAACATTCAATGAGGAGCAGCTCAGTAGCGTAGCCAGAAATATTAATTCAGGAGGGCTCGTCTCCCTTCTTCTCTGCTTCCTCTCCTTCTTTACATTTTCCTTGCCTCCTTGCTTCCCTCTATTCTCCTTTCCTCCCCTCGTCTTTCCGTACCAAGGTTTATACAGTGTAGACGCCCCTGTCTGGAGCAGAGCCCCAGCCGAAATCGAATCTGGTGCATTTTAGCTTTTAAATATGAGATCTGGTGACAACAATTGTAATTATTTTCCGAAGAATAAGCTGACAAAGTTGACAAATTTAGTGCAGTTTAAACGTATGCTTATAAATGTCTTGTCTGGAGGATTGGGAGAGGGGTTTGACTACGCCACTGGAGCAGCTGTTTATGATGTGGATGTTTGTGTGTGGCAGTTAAGTCGTTTGAACGAACACCATCATGTAGTTTATCAAGTTCACCGGGGCTCAGCGTCGCCAGCCGACACGTCAGGATGAGGTTCCTAGCAACTACACATACAAAGGTTGTACAATTCACAAGATTATCTTGTTATTTTGATACCAATTATACATGCAACTAATAGCACGTTTATAGTCGATGCATTTCAGCATAAAACGTTTTTTTAATAGGCCTATCTCGCACACCTTGCATCACTTATATTGCGAGTGTATTGTTAGGCTATTATTGGAAAAAAGATATTGCTTTGAAAACGATTATTTAATTTCTCTCGATGCGCTAAAAGACAATACTGTGATAACTGCTATTGCTATAACTTCCTGTGTTTTGTAGATGAAAACCAACATTGCATTTCCAATTTTTATAGCAAAACTGTTCATTTTGACACTTTTGAGTGTGGTTGTTAAGTGGTCTGTTACCATGAATGCTATCTTAAGTTCAAAATCAAAAATATATAGAATGGCTCAAAAATGAAACATTACACTTTCAGTCTGTAATTTTTTGTGCCATACCTGCAGGGTGCTAATCTCCCTTTCTATGGCCGCTGCGAAGCACTGATAGGTTCATACAATTAATAGTACTAAAATCGTCCATTAATATGGTAGTACAAAAATACTGCCACCGAGTCCATGACACATGGCCAGTGTGACACCAGACCTATGGTTACCGTCCAAGCTGGAGAGCGTCACCGCCCTTTGCCCGGTACCAAATTATACTGCTTAGTAAACAGAGGCACACGTGTATGAACAACTTGACCAGGGTTGTTACTTGGCAATGCCCCGGCCAGGAGTGGAACCACCAAGTCACACCCACTTACGTAAACCACACAAATCATGTATAAAAGCCATGTACATTTCACTTTTTATGTGTCACACAGTATATTAATTTAATAAATCATGGATAATACTTTTGTATAAAATCTGAACTTTAGTGATGAAACTAATGTCCACCAAGCAGCAGACAGCAGCAACACAAGTCCTAATTAAACTGGTCAACTCACAGAACAGCTTTTGACAGTAATGCATCCACGTCCTTCATTTTATTTTCTTCAAACTGGTCAACTTACACATTGTGGGACAGTGATGCATCCTCATATTTCATCTGATCTTCTTCACTGATCCTCAGTCTCCAGTAGCGTACTGCAGCTTGTCACTGCAGCTGCCACTTGTGACACTAGGGTGTTGACGATCTATCATCGGTCTTTTCATTGAAACCTGCACACAAACATGGCACATGCTGACATGCTTTATTTTATGTTACCGGTAGCTTACGTATTTATTAATGCTTTGTTGTGTGGCAGCCTGCCATAACCACTCTCAATGATGACATTTTGCACAAATTTATTTGACGAAATATCTACATTAATGCATCGGTTACATATCGACCTTAACTTCTGGGGCACTTTATCCCACCAGACCCACGACAGCATGTTTTTTAATATCTTAATATGCGACTGTTAATTCCTGTTCATCCACCGATGTGCAGCAAGTCTATTTCAGTTCAACTGAAATAACCTAGTTCTCTTCTACAACTTACAAGTAGTAAGAATAGCCAACGACAGTGTATAACAAAATCTGAATTTGTAATTCTACAATCTACAAACCAATTTAACCAAACAAATAAAATATCAATCACAGCATAAACCAAAATGCAAGGTGAAGATAAATGAAACCCGCAACTGACAATGGCTGTGGACCTTTTACTTAATATACGGAAGTGGCTCTTTTGTTTATAGCGGAAAGGTCCAATAGTGGCAGATTTGTATGAAAAATTACAATGCCACAACTATTAGAAGTGTTATGCCCAAAGCTAACAACACCTACAATTTTTTTGTTACTGGATAATTAAAGCCTGCTCATTCATTATTTTTTGTTGAATGTGTTCCACGATTTATATACATTTATGTTAATTGCATCATATGTTTGCAACTTTGCACGGCCAATTTGGTGTACTATTTGCTGCATTCCGTTTTATACAAAAATGTCCAAGTCATGACTTACGAGTTTTCAATGCAAACTGTATGTGTATGTACGCTGTATACGCACCCTTGATATTTGTGTCACCAGCTGACTTTTCTGTGCAGTTATTCCAGTTTAGAATAGGTGCCGTTGCATGCTGCCAAGTATGTTTCCTGTCACCAGATAACAGTGTCAAAGTATTAGTGGAGTTGTGGCAGTCAAGAAGCACCATGTCAACTGCCCTCAATTTTAACCTGTTGGAAAATTTTTTTCCAAAAATACAACATTTGGGGCTAAAAATTACCATTTGAAGGTATTTAGCACAAAATTGACTTTTGAACATCCATAACTCCAATGTTAGAAATTTGCATTTGTCTGTCAGAAAAATGCAACTTTCTGGCCCTATTTTCTTCACTCACAATGCCACTGTCATTAGTAACATAACCCACATGCGCATTGTATACACACACTTTAACAGTATTGGTATTGGTGTAACCACCTTATTTCTCTACAGTTATACCAGCATAGGATGTCCCCTGGATGAGCTGTTACATCCTGAATGTTCTTCCACCACCAAATACCAGTAATGTGGTGGCAGTGGAGGAGCGAAGAGGGGAAGGCGGCAAGAAAAAGGCAATCGCCCCTTAAATTTTACATTTTAGCTTGTCTGAAATCTATTTACTTGTGTGAAGTTTTCATTCCAAAAAATACAAAATTGCGTCTAAATGACCCCTATTTGGGGGAAATTTAGGCACAAAATTAAACTTTTTTGCACCCATTATTTCCACTGTCGAAAATTTGCAGCTGTCTGTAAGGAAAAATTTAACTTTCTGCCGCCCTGCCTACTTAACCTAAGATGGTGCTGTGAAGCACTAAAAAATGCATCAAATTAATGGTGCTTAAATATGCACTAATATGGAGCTGTCACTAACAGCATGTCATATTATACAGAGTAAAGTGTTGCTGCGTGGTCAGTGGTGTAGCCAGTAATGTGAACTGGGGGCATCGCCTTTTTCCCTCTCATTTCTCTTTTTCCCTCCAATTTTCTTCCCTCTCCTTCCTTCCCTTTCCCTTTCCTGGCCCTTGCTTCTCCCCTTTCCCTCGCCTTAGAAGTAGTACCCCTAAATTCCAGCTATGCGGTCTGGGGAAGTCATGGTACAGTGAGATCTCCTGGCAAAGACTAGAGCAGAGCTTAGCCAAAATTCAATTTGGTGGATTATAAACTTAAAATATGAAATCAGTTTGCAACAATTTTAATTATTTTCCTGAGTCTCTAATATCTATTTTTCACAAAAATGAGATTTGGGCACCTAGGTCCCCTGCCCCCTTCCTTTGTCTATGCCACTGTGCTTGACTAGAGTTGCTAGGAACCGTTGCTGTTGTGTATGGCCATGCTGACGCCCCGGCTGTTCATTACAAATGCTATCCAAACATAGAGTAGAAGCACTCAAACGCTAACAGCGTTACTCACAGAACAGTGAGGAGGCAAAATCCCAAGCCCACTCACAGTACAAGCAGCACAGCGACGCTGTTATTCAGCGCTCTAAACTTAGACTGCTGACTGATCAGACTCTTAGAAAAAGCTACGCCATTAATGTAAAAAGACGTTTAGTGACGGATGCAACGTATAAACAGGAAAACACCGAACGCGCAAAACTGAGTCAAAAAAGAAGACTGCAGACTGACAAACAGTACCGGCTCAAGAATCAACTGCAAGCCAAGCTGAGTCAGAAAAAAAGATTGCAGACTGACAAACAGTACCGGCTAAAGAAACAACTGCAAGCCAAACTCAACAAAACCAATAAACGAAAAGCATTTGAGCATTGCAGAGAAAAGCAAAGGCAATGGAACAGACAAAGCATGGCAAAGAAATTGCAAGATGGACGCTTTGCGGACAGAAACAGACTGAGAGCAAGACAGCGATACAAACGCATGCGACAGACAAAAAAATACAAACAGCAGCACCGCACAGCAGCTCGATTTCGCAGGCAAATGGGCGACTTGAAACCTAAGTTGAAGCTAAGACTGGGAAACAAAAAGTACGTGAAACTTAATAAACGACCACAACTCACAGCTAGGCAGCAGTACTGGTTGAGAAGACGCCGTTTGCTGGCAGTAGCACGAAGAAGAGCTCAGCAGCGGACCATGATGCAGAAGATGCAGTCATAGTCTGATGTATCGACCCTCGATGTCCAGCTGCTGTTTAACAAAGCCGACAGACAGATCGCCAATGCCACACGAAAGCTAAGTCACCTACACACTGCACTGGCTGCCAGGGCAAACGACTGTTTGGAATTCATTCCGACCGACCAACCAGCCACAGAGGCCGACCTCACTACAGCACTCATGGGACTCAGAGTCCACTCTGCGTCATCGGAACCCTACTACTGGGAAACAGTTCCCGAGTGCTGCCAGATTTACTTGTCGTGCCTATGGACAGTGAGGGTTGAAGCCATATATTCACAGCAGTAGAATCAACTCCATCATTTAACCAGGAAAACAGCAAGACATCAACACCAAAATTGGAATGCCACAAAGACGTTTGCTTAATTCGGCAAAAAGATATCAACGGAACTGTCAACTTTCTACAAGCAATAGCCAAAACAGTACCATTTGATGCGCCCGATTTTTATAAAAACATTGACACCTGCATGTATAAAACAAGGCACGAGTACCTGGGCCATGCGCTGCACTGTTCCAGCGAAAGCTTATGCAACAGTTTGCTGCGGCCAGCCAAGATCGTGTCCTGTCATTTCTCTCATCTGCGGTCACTGATACGTCGGGTGTATGATGCCCGCCGTCTGAGCCTGGACATCAACGGAGTAAAGACAGCGATGTCCGGCGGCAGTTACGACACCCTGCAGGTTGCCATGACGTTTCTCGACCAGACTCTGAGCTGCATCAGAGGCCCCAATCCATCACCAACTGACTTTGACTGTGACAGCAACAACACAACACAAGTGACTGAAGATGACATCATGGAACAATACGGCCAATCTTTACGACATGTGGCAGAACTGCGTGATCATTACATCACCACTGTATGTGATGTATGTGAACAGCTGCGGAGCGACGTCAGAACTCTAAAATCATATGAGAATTGCAATTGGAACAAATCGTGGAACTGCTATATACACACAAGACACAGCATGAAGATCTAGATAAATTCCTGGAAAACACAATAATATGCAACTACTGTTTCGACAAACTGCGTAACAACAAGGATGTCGCGTAAAGCTCGTTCAATAACATGAAGGTTGAAGAGACGCCGCAGTGCATTGCACAGTTGAATTTGTTTGAACGCAGCCTAATAAAATTCTGCATGACATTCATCACTATTGTACGGCTAGGCCAAATCAACAACAAAAATCGACCACGCAACGAACTCACAAGTGCGCTAAAGGGACGCATAGCTTACCTGCCAGTAGATGTGTCTGCCACGGCAAGATTCCTCCCAGAGAACCTCCTCAACATTGACAGTTTGATCTTGCTCGTTGGAGGGCAACCTACGCAGAAAAAAAACAATATGGACTTCTCTTGTGGACATGCGAAAAGTACACAGTGCTCTGGATTGGTTACGTCAGAATAACACCTTCTACAAAGATGTACCAGCCTACACTAAGGAAGAATTGGAAAAGATTATAGCTAAAAAAAATTAATGCAACAGACAATACAACACCTCCCCCTAAAAACAGTATTTTGAAAAAAATTGACAGCGACACGAAGTCATATTTATACGAAAATTTCACTATACAGCCTTTGAGCTCAGATGTCCCCGATGATGTACTGGTCGACTATCAGTTCAACAGAGTGGAGGGACCAAGTCTCAACATATTTGATACAGACATAGACATAAAAGCGTTTCCAGAACTTTTTTATCGTTAGGCCAGTATGGCATCAGAGATACGATGAGATCTGCAAAGATTTCTACAAGTGACTACATAAAAAGCAGACTACTAAATAAAAATCCAAAATTCAGGCTAAATATAAATTACTTATTCCACTGCTTCCAGACACAGGAGATCAGCAATATGTGTCATTCAGTCAGCCATTTGCTTTGAACTGTCAGCAACAACATGTCGGCGAAAGCTTTTTATAAACGTTTAAAAAATAAAGATGGTGAAATGAGTCAAAATATGTTCAGCCTAATGGCCAATATAAGAGGGTCAAGGGAGTACTTTGCTAAATTAGCCATGGACGTAAAGTGGATGGGCAAACAACTTGGGCCACCAACTCTTTTTGTTACCTGCTCCACAGCCGAGTGGTATGCTGAGCCACTTATCAACTACCTAAAAACAATCAACAGCAGCATTGCCAGCACTGAAAAAATGACACCGTCAGAACTTTGTGCCATGGACCCGTTAAATGTCAGCATCCACTTTCACAAACAGTGGAAAGCGATATTCACAAAACTAATCAACAGCAAAGACAAACCTTTCTTTGGACAGGTTGAAGACTACTTCTGGCGAATTGAATATCAAGCCAGAGGTGCACCGCATGTGCATATATCAAGCCAGAGGTGCACCGCATGTGCATCTGATTCTCTGGATCAAAGATGTCCCAGTTCTTGGTCGCAACACCGTCGAAGAGATCCAAGCTTACATCTAGAGCATCATCACATGTTCCATGCCAGACCCTGACAAATCACCGACACTACACGAACTCGTCAAACAATTTCAAACACACAGACGTTATAGCTACTGCACAAAGACTTTCAAAAAGAACAACAAATTTTACAAAAAATGCCGGTTCGGCTTTCCACGACCCGTCAGATCTACAATCTCCATGAATGACATAATAAACTGCCTCGCAACTAACAGATCAAAACAACCGCGCAAAAGACTATATCACCTGCCCAAAAACAAAAATAAAACACATATAAATGAGTACAATCCTGCCCTTCTGCTGGCCAACCGAGGAAATGTTGATGTTCAATACATAGGTCACCTTGGCTCCCGCCTACCATTCTACATTACTGACTACATGACAAAACATGAGCGTGCAGAGCAAGACGATCTATGGCACGAAATATTCTTATCCACCAAGTCACTAGGCTCGAACGCGATGTCTTTTGCTTTGCAATCTGTTAAGAGCAGACAAGTGGGAGCTATCGAAGCAGCCGACTGTCTTCTTGGACACAAATTTTTTTCGAAATCACGACAACACCGGTTTGCAGACCTGCAATCACCAAACCAAACCAAGCGGATGCTAAAAACGGTACAAGACATTAAAAAGTTACTTGACACGAATCCAGATTCACAGGACATCTCTTGCATACACTGGGTCCTTGACGTATATCCAAACAGACCAGATAAACTTGAAGAAGTAAGCCTCTATGAAATCATGAGTTGTTACGAAAAGGAAAAGCTGCCACCAAACAGCACAAAACCACTGACACTAAAAAAACCTCCCATACTATTTTCGGCGGCATCAAGCAAAACCATACACACCAGATCGTGAATCCACTTCAATCGGAAGAAAACAAAGAAAAATATTACTACCATCTTTTAAAGCTTTTCAAACCATGGAGAAGTGAGAATCACCTTAGCATCCTCGGAATGACCTATGAAGAACTATACACACAAAAATCCCACAAACTACCAGATATGATCAAGTACCACAAACAAACGGTCAGCAATTACAAACAGGACCAGGATGTCGAGAAAGAAATTCGAGAAAAAGCAGCATCCTTACCAACGGAAGGTGCCGATGAAGACGACGAACAGGGCGCACTTGCTGGCTGTGTAATAGACAACGTCCAGACTGCAATGGATGAAGTTGTTAATGTCCACTCGGCTGCAACCAAACAAGACAAACAAAGCATTATTAAACAAGATTATGAGCAACTGAACGTTGACCAGAAACGAATAGTGAACAGAGTTGTTAATGCAGTTTCAGAGAATGAAGAACCGATAAGGCTGATAGTGAGTGGGCAAGGTGGAACAGGAAAGAGCCGAGTTATAGATGTAATCCGGAGACTTATCAGTGCACAAGCACCAGCTGATGACATATTAAGGGTCATCGTGGCTGCTCCCACCGGGCTTGCAGCTTTTAACGTGCGTGGCTCAACGATTCATCGCATCCTATGCCTGCCAATTAAACATGGGAAACCAGCTGACTATAGACAACTAAGTCAAGATCAGCTGAAAACTATAAGAGCAACACTGAAAGGTTTACGTCTTCTGATATTAGACGAATTAAGCATGGTTTCCTCACTGACACTAATGTATATACACCTGAGACTGACAGAAATCATGTGCAACAACTTACCCTTTGGACGCCTAAACGTTGTCTTCTCTGCCGACTTGCTGCAGCTGCCACCAGTGAAAGGAAATCAGCCGTTTATGCCAGTTTCCTTGCTTGAATCGAAACAGCGTATGGGCGCCATTGGCACATTCGATCTGTGGCAAACATTTCAGTATGATGAATTAACTATAAACATAAGGCAGAAAAACGATGAGACATACGCCAAGATACTAAACAGACTACGAGTTGGCCACATCACACCAGCAGACTGCACGCTGCTCAGGAAAAAACTCATCGCACAAAACAAACGAGCCACAAAAAACGAAATTTGTGGCAGATATTTAGAACTAGAGCATGCTGGAAAATCACCACTTGTGCTGTTGCCAACTACAGTTTTATGTGATGAGATAAACTCTGCCATGCTGGACAGGATTGGAAATACCATTCACAATCTAGATGCAATTGATATACTAGAAACAATCGTTGAAAAATCACTAATGCCAAAAATAGAAAAGGCTTACCAGAAAGTAGAAACAGACACCACAAAAACAGCGGGGCTCGAAAAGTCCCTGCGTCTTTGTGTTGGCGCTCGTGTTATGCTAAAACAAAACAAAGATGTGGATGCTGGACTCGTAAACGGTTTAGTCGGAATAGTGCAGGATTTCACATCATCTAAACAAAACAGCACAGTTCAAATCCACAGTGTAAAAGTTAAGTTTTAGAATCTAAACTTTGCTGTTCAAATACAAAGAGAATCTTGCAGCTTTCAAGTGCTTAATGAAATATTTTACACAAGAAAACAGTTCCCTTTGATGCTGGCTTTTGGTATTACGGTTCATAAATCCCAAGGTCTGAGTCTCGATTCTGTCATTGTCGATGCCGGTCCTCAAACATTCGGCTGTGGTATAATGTACGTAGCACTCTCCCGAGTAACCACACTACACGGTCTGCACCTTGTAGATCTCGATGAAACCAAAATTAAATGTGACACTAAAGCCGTGAATGAATACAACAGACTCAGAGACTTGTATACACCACACCTTGGACATCTAGGGCCAGCAGAGGCAGACACACAGGAAGAGAGTGACAAGAAAAAGACTACAAGAACCACTTCAAGCACAAACAGAAAGCAAGTTGATTGTAGCATTAATATATTCCATTACTGCAACATTAAATCACTAGATCATGATTTTAAGAAACATACCAGTCAAACATTAAATTTGGTGACTGCTCAAGATATGCCAGAAGAAAGTTGTCGCTCCTTTCTGGCCCGCATCTTCGCCAAACTAATCTGCAATGCAACACAACAGCACGTAAACGTGGCAATGTGTAAAGTAGCGGGAGATGGCAACTGTCTTTTCCGAGTTATATCACTTGGACTAACTAACACAGAAAACAGCCACAGACAGCTGCGTGATGCAATTACAAGACACATGTTTTAAGCCCCCGTCTTGCAAGCAATGAGCAACATGTTTGCCGACACAGATAGCTATTTAGACCATGTCGAACAAATGACACAAAACGGCACATGGGGCACAGAAAATGAAATTATTGCTGCAGCACACCTGCTCAGCTGTTCCATTGTGTGTTTAGCCAAATATAACAAATATCATCTGCAGCACTTTCCTCCTCATTTTCTATTAAATTCTCAATGCAACAGCTCATGTCATCACCAAACCCTATACCTGATCAATAGCACTGGAAGTCATTATGATCTTGCAATTATATGCACACAGTAAAACTGTAATAAAAATACCCAAAAAATAATGGCTTTTGACTATGTGGATAAATGCCTTTATGGTGCTCCCAGACCCAAAAGTTCTTATGTTGCAAGTGGTCAAAACCATAGCACAAGTGGCCCTTTAAGTGTTGTCAGTTTATGGTATACATTATTGTATTTTAGCAGTGTTAGACAGTTAGTGATGGCACTGCTGACTGCTGAGAACAGTAGTATCACTGTACAATGACTGGGTCTGCGGACACCGTAAAATCTGTCGAGGGCTCGGTGGCCCACATGAGTGTTGTCAGCGCTATAAACTGTATATAAACTACTGTTGTTCGTGTAAAAAATGATTTTATTGCTGCACACACTGATAGTTAATGCGAAATCTGTCAAGGGTCCCGGTAGCAACTGCAAGTGTTGTCAGTTTACATTGTATTATATTTTAGCAGTGTTATATTGTTAGTGATGGCACTGCTGACTGCTGAGAACTATC
>Ga0209671_1007714_pt1 | contig 11196 bp, 11 predicted proteins | sample WorMetHERISLAND2_2_FD_187401 | JGI IMG/M metagenome (GOLD analysis project Ga0209671, IMG submission 187401) | Marine gutless worms symbiont microbial communities from Max Planck institute for Marine Microbiology, Germany - Olavius geniculatus... | ecosystem: Host-associated > Annelida >...
GTTGCAGTTCCAGCAACCTCGGTCGATCTAACTTTATCATCCAGACCTTCTCGCGGCGCTGATGCTAATCAACAGAAGCTGGTTACTGTGAGGTCTTATACTGAGAACTACAGACAGTCTTACAGTATCAGAACAGTGAAAGATTGGAACACTTTGCCTCAGTCCGTCGTGTCAGCCGGCTCTTTAGCACTATTTAAGAGCCGACTGTCCAGTCACGCTGCTCCATAGTCATCACCCCGTCGGTGTGATGCCCCAGTCGGTGTGATGCCCGACTAACTATCCAGATCCAGATCCAGAGATTGCTCCCTTTCACCAGTAAAGGTGGAGTACCAGACAGTCGATCAGACAGCGTTGTGGTCCGCACTTTTGTAGTCCGCACTGGCGGTTCGCAAGTTTTTACTCCGCAGATTACCCATATAATACGTCGGTCCGCATTCTACCAGAGTCCACTTTAGAGATCCATCGAATCCACTATCCCGATCTCGGCGGGCTGCTAACATATAGAATCGATGGCAAAACTATAATCATACTTTATAAGTTTGGGTGTTCTTTTAACATCTCCCGGAAAGCCTCAGTTCATTAATAACCTGGTTACTACAAAAAAGCAATTACGCACAAAATCCATCACGCACTACATAGATATAACTGTATAAACATAGAGCTGAAGCCTGAAGAGACTGCAATTTAGTGCTGTGCGAATCGAGTTTTGTAATTTGTACTGCTCCAATACTCGCAAAGTTCTTGGTTAGACTAACTATCGAACAGCTCAAACGAGCGGACAAACGTCGGACATAATCGGTTTCTTTCTTAATGCTAAAAACAATCCAGTTATTTTCAAGCATTGTTAAATACTACAACCTTTATGACTGCTATGATTTGTCTGCCACTAAGAGTGGATGTGTTGCATTCATCGTTAGACTGCGAGAAAAGTGAAGCAAAACACGACCTCATTTCACATCTGTTATCGCACTATCACACAAAATCATAGTTTAAGTGTTAGCTACTATATGCAATAGGCCTATTGTTTTTACGCGCGACAGCAGAATGCTTCGCGCGTCTTAGCCATCCTCTATATAGGCGTCTGTCCGTCTCTCACACTCGTGAGCTTTATCAAAACAATGCAAGCTGGGTCGCGAAATCTTCACCAAGGTCTGTTATCGTTTTTCGTGACAAAATTTCGTGCTCCTGTGTGTCCTCGAACGAGGGCGTCAAAGAAAGGTGTACCATGCACCTAAACAGACGTTATTTTGCCGTTATTGGCTCGTATAGTGTGAAAACGGTTGGAGATAGGAACAGACATGTTGCTATCATAACAAGCACCGGTTGACAGGCTTTTTAGATTTATCAACATCGATGACCTTAAACGACCTTGAACTCCCCTCCCCTCCCCAAAAAAGGTTTTGGTGATTTTTTCGCAATTTTTGGCTGCAGCGCACATTTCAACAGTAAATTGCGACGAAATGGCTGTAGATAGACCAAGACAACCTGCATATGAAATTTTCAGCATTAAACGTAGATTTCAGCAGTTCAAGTACCGACCCTCTAGGTAGAAGGAGGCCGGTGTAGGTGGATCTATCACACAAATAGGCTACAAAATACTCATTGCACAGAGCACATTCATTGCAAGTAACTAGAGGCCAGAAACAATCTTTTCCTCATACTGTCCTTGCTCTTGGACAATCCTTGAGGACCTCATCCAGGATCTTGACACAAGCATTAAAAAGTTACTGATTTGATGGCATCCACTGCTAGTGGAGAAGATGTCCATGTGTGCAAGTTAATGGCAGATATTCTGAATCTAAATAGCTTTGATACAATGAAGCCATTTTGAATTCTTCTTGCAAAACTAAATTACACCAATGCAAACTGCAGACTGCAGATATGATACACTACACAAATTTCAGATAACGATCCAAACAGAAGAATATCCAAAACCAGCACCATGTCAGTTGTGAACAAACATCATTCATTCAACAAATTAGTAAGCTGCTACAATTAACTAGCAGCATAGCAAACATGGCAATTTCAACAAAAACTAATTGACAGCAGCATTGCGGGTTAAAATAGTAGGTGGGCCAAAAAGTTGCAACTGAGTGACAAACACGCGAAATTTCCAACAAAGATAAGTATGGGTGCTCACAAAAAATGATATTTTTGCATCTTAATTCCAATCTTAGACTTGTGGATGAAAACTTTCGAACAAGAAGATTTTTTCGACAATTTTCCTGCAGCCCAAAAATTAGGGAGATTGTCCCCTGCTGCCATAAGTGCCACAACGCCATTGATGATTCCCGGTCGTTTCATCATAGGTCGATTCAACACGGTCGGTTCATCCTGCGGACGGTTCATCACAGGTCGATTCATCACAAAGCGTGAAAAACAGTCGGTTGTTGAGGCTCTAACCAGTTTCGTCTATCGCAGTCATCCTATGCAACCATCCATCCATGTGAACTTTTTTTGACGGAATTATGAAAGACACTGCAATGGAAACTGCTTTCCTTCAAGCAACTGACTGCCGAAAGTCAACGAGCGCTGAATAAAAAGTACAGTCAACTCAAAGAGCATGTGAAATGTGCAATTGACAACCATGGACGAGCAAGCAAAGTTTCGAAGCTGGAGGGGGACAAGGATTAGCCTATAATACAAAATCTGCCTAAAGGCAGATTTAAGAGGGGTAAGGAAAGAGTAAGGTCTGGAAGCCGACGACCAATGCCATTCACAAATGAACAAGCTCTGAAAATGCATGTTGCTGGGCATAAATTTCATCAATTTTTATTAAACAAATTCATAATGCACTGCATCGGCAAGGCAAAGCAAAGTGCAGCTTTTGGTGACATTACTTCGTGACCGTACTGTCTTTATCGCATATAGACATCAACCTCTATGATATTGACAGTTCGTGCATTCTGGATGCATTTTTACTGCTTTTTGTCATAGGGAAAAACGAAAATTTAGCACCGAGGAGTTCGCAAAAATACGCCATTTCGACATAAAAATATAAAAAAAATTGGAGAGGAAGCAGTGCCTTCTCCCCAGTCCCCACATCCCTTTCCTGCGCGGAAGGGGTAACCACTCCCTACACCCTCCGTGCATTCGGCGCCTCAACTCAGCTGCTCGACCTCCTCCCCCCTTTAAAAATGCGACTCTTAGATCCACCTATGGAAGTCGGACGTCACTGTCATTGTCAGCACTGCTGTCCAGGTACTTCTGTACTTTCTGCAATCTCGTGACTGCTGTGCGAACAGCTCGTTTTAGTCCTTTGCGATGTTTCTTCTCAGCAGACTTTGGTGTCGGTGGTGGAGTTAGATCTCTCAGCTCCAATGGCGAATCTTCTGAGACAGAAAGCTGCTGCGTTAAATCTGTTTGCAACTCAGTGGCTGTTCTTTTCCAAGGTGAAGACAGTGACTCTACAGAGCTCTTTGCGTCGTCAATCTTTCGTTTCTTGGCTGGGCTCATAGTGGAAAAAGAAGACGAACGAGCAAATGACATGAGTGGCATTGACTTGAAGACTTCCTCGACTCTGCGTGAATACACCTGAAATGCTTCACTGTCATTAGTGCTAGTGGCTGCATCCTCCGCATGGTCAACAGACTTCAACCGAGCCGCCAAATCACGAACTGTCGGCCGGTGAGTTCATTGACGTTGAGTCTCCATTCACATCAAGACACTTCCAAAAATTAATATACCCTTGTGTTGGAGAAAATGTAAGTAGAAAACGTAAGCTAAAAACAACTAAATTTGTAACAACAAAACTACAACTTCAAGATGTAAATTGTGAACAATCACTACATAGGCACTAAGAACTCAGTGGGTGATACCATTATTTGATACCACAGCCCAGAAAAGTATTGCCCAGTACCCAATACAACCAGTACTAGCGAATATTGGGCAATACCCAATACACCAATGCTAGTATCGTTCTAACCCTATCCTTAATGCATACTCATACAGAACTTGTATCAGCGTGAATAAATGCTGTTGGAATACAGTACATGCAATCTCGCATTTACTAAAATCCACACATAAATACTTGGAAGCCATACTCGTGTCAGTGTGAATGGACAATGAATGACATGACCTAGTCATCGGACGATAAGGTCTGAAACAGATGAGACATGGACTCCTCGTTGTGAACGCGTCGAATGGCTTCGGACAACATCAAGCTAATGTCGACTGTCTGAATCTTACGACATTGCATCTTCTGCACCTCATGAGGCACGGTGTTGGTAACAATCACCTGACAACCAAACAGTCGATCAAACTCGTTGCACAACTAACTGACAACACGCAAGCACAGAAACAATCTAAGTAAAAAGTGAAGGTGAAGACCCAGAGCTGTCATAATATGCACTCATTTGCCTAACTACACAAGGCACTCCAAAAAACAATCCCCTAGAAAAATGCTATATCAGTGCAACTATAGCAAATTTGTCTGCCAAATTTACACTGTGTATAAAGAAACAAGTAATTTGAGCAAAGCTCACGTGACGCATGACAGCAGCAGTCCTGCCACCTCAGCAATCAGTGTACAGCAATTTTTGGAGTACTTAAATTTGAGGCTTCCATGTAAAAGAGTCCTTGAATTTAAGAGATCGAAACTTAGATTCTTAAAAATGTATGTTCTATGCTAAAAATGTCATATGCAGGTTGGGTCCATGTCCAGCCATGTCAGTGCAATTCACTCATAAAATGTGTGATGGAGCAGGAAATCGCCAAAAAATTCACTAAAACCCCTATTTTGGGGGTTCAAGGTCATTCAAGGTGATGTTGACACCAATAAAAAACTAGTCACTATTGCTTGTTATGATGAGCAGCATGTCTGTGGCTATCTGCAACCATTTTCACAGCCAATAACGGCAAAATAACGTCTGTTTAGGGGGTTGAGGGAAACACCCACATGCAGCAGCACAAAATTTTGTCATGAAAAACTAGAGAGCTTGAGGCAGCCCATGGTGAAGATTTCGTGATCCTAGCTTGCACCATTTTGACACAATACAGCAGTGTGACAAACAGACAGACAAACGGACAGACGCCCAGGCTAAGATGCGCAAAGCATTCTGCTATTGCGTGTAATAATCAAGCCACTATGGTAACTTCTTTACAATATGTGCTAATCCAAAAATGATCACAAATCAAACTTCAAAATGCATTTCTTCAAGTGAACAAGTAAATAAACTGCCATTCTAACATAAAAATAACAGTTACTGTTTGACACATCTTACATACATATTTACATTTAAATTACTTTCAATGTATGGGTTAACATTACCGCATCAATGTAGGAATCTTCAATGAGTCGTGGTGCATCAGCAGACAGCAGGCCATGCGTGGCTACAATGTATATCTTATACGCTCCACGATCATGCAGGATCTGAGCCACGTTCACAAATGCCTCAACGTCATCTATCATGTCATCCTGATACAAATAAAACAAAATAAAAATCCTTTTAGTTTGCATGAAAACCCAGCTGGATAACTGGATTCATGCTGGGACATGGAAATTCTGGTGGCTGACGCTCTGGAGCTGGCAGAAGACAAATCGTAATGGTGGAATGTTAACAAGCCTCGTGAGAAATGAAACTCAATGAAAATCTCAATCTCAAGAATTATATTTCTCATCTGTCAAGAATTCTGAGAATATTACCACACAGTAAATATGTTTTACCATTAACAAGTAAGAATGTGAATTTTCAACAACTAAGGGTGCATTGCACCAATGTCATTCAACTTTAAACTCGGGTCAAATTTGAATCTGATCTTAGTTCAGCCGTAATTTGCATTGCACCAAAGCGGTTCAAGCGTTGATCACCATTCAATTCTGAACTGCCGTCTGACCACCGATCAAATTTTTCATCTCGGTTCAAGTGATGAATGCCAGGATACTACTGCTGTAAAAAAAATTGTCCGATTCGAATCTTATCCTGTCCAAAAAAAAACTTCTCCGGATCAAATTATAAGACCTCTAATGCAATTATACTGATGATCTCGATATGTTAGATTTCTACTGTATTCGTTTTATGTTATCTTTTTGTTTAACAAATTAACAAAATAGATGAATAAATCGCATTTTTGGTGGCAATGTTTCATTGCTAAAGTAAACATACGATCGAACCCTAACAACAGCAACAAAAACTCATTCATATCAATTTATAAGGTGTCTAATTCAATTATACTTGTGATCTATTGCGCTATATCCGTTTTCTGTGGTCTTTTTGCTGGATAAATTAATTAACGGATAAATAAACAGCATTTTAGCGTGCTGATGCGCCGTTGTTATGCCATAGCTACGGTAAACATAATCCTGATAACGAACGTAAAATAATAAATATATAACTATTGGAACACAAAATGAGTATTTTCACAACTTTATTATCTAACTGTTGATACGAAAATTGTGTAATAACTTCAGGGAAGCTTAAAATTCTAACAAATATACGGCCAATTGGCACCTGACTGTTTCGTAAGCATTGCGCGTGACTGTGACGTCACTGTTGTTGGCCCATAGGATGAGCATGGTTGACCAATCAGAGTCATCCATGGTATAACCACGGCCGTTCAACTGAACGAGATCAGCTGATCAGAGATCAACTTGGTGCAACGTAATACTGCGTGAACTTGGTTCAACTTTTGTTCTAGATTCAACTTAACTGAGATCATGAACAACGTTTGTGCAACGTGCCCTAAGTAATTTGGGAGAATGCTGATCAATGTGAACACCTGGTAAATCATAAATCATTGTTTTTCGTAAAATGGAAACAACTGCATGTTTTGGCTGGGGCTCAACCTCAAAATCGCTCCTTCCCATGGGGTCAATACATCAAACACACTGTAGATCAAAGATCAATATCTAACGCAATGTGTCATTAAAGTCCATAAATGTACCTGTACACACAATAGGAAAAATGTTTTTAAAAAGTCAGAACATACCACAACGATGGCAATATGTCCAGCAACATCACCAACAACGTTGATTGGAGGCTTCTCTTTTGGATGAACAACTGCAATGCAGTCACACCAGATAATAATCATTTCAGGGACAATAACCCAACACAAGCACATTTCCATACGCACAATTTGGTACACAATATCAAGAGCACTACACACAAATGCACACATTTTTGTACATACGTCTGGACCATTTTTCCCATATCCACTCTAGGTTAGACAAGAGTATAAAAGAAACTTTTGGAAACTGTTGTGGCAAAAGTCAACAGGCCAGAATGTCACCAGATGCTCTTACTGTGACCAGCCAAAAGCACCAAAGCAGCATAAGTCTTTAAATGTCTGCAGAAATGAAACACTGACTGGGAAGTAGCTTTAGACTGAATGATTTTTCCACTTCGCTGGGTGAAGGTAGACTTCGTCCATCATCACACTGCTCTGCCTCATCTTTCTCATCTTTCCCCTCTCCATGAATCACGGCGATGTTTAGTCGAAGTCGCTCAGCATAGGACGTCGCTCGCTTCACAGCTCCCGGATGCCTCGCTACGATCACCGCATTCCTGTAGTCAGGGACCTACACACAGCAAGCATCATTAGTTTTCATTACGTAGGAAACAATTCTGTATCTAAAATCAGACATATCAACAACAGATTTCATTCACTAACAGTCTACTGGCGCAACTAATAACTCAGCAAACATCAGAAGTTCAATAAAAACTACTAAAAACTAGTGGTAGCAGAAATAATAATCATAAATCAGTATGCAGTTTCACATTAAGAATGCTCAAATCATCTAACTGACCACTCATTGCACTGTGCTATGCAACATCTTCTCACTATTTACTGCCTAGCAGATATCCATGCATGCCTTGTCTGCTCAATATACATCGTTCATTTTCTTTACAATTCAGCTTTCATTCCATTTGTGATGTCAGAGAGTGTGTAACCAAATAAAACAACGTTATCTGTCTGACCTAGCAACAAGGACCAACAACTGGCACACATACACTGTGTCCCAAAATTAGCCACACCCGTTACTTCGAACACATCTAATTCAGTTTGAAAATCATGGATTTCAACGAAATATCGTGCACTGCACTATCTTAGCATTACTTACTGTCACACCTATTATGGCATCCGCAACTTATCATGTGTGCTCAGTGTAACATCATTATGATGTAAGAGTCTGTTTATGTTTAATACGTTGTTACTGACCGCACGAACAAGCAGTGGCGTACCTGACTAAGCCTAAGAGCTTGCGTCAAGACCGAAGGTCGCCACTTTGAACGCATCGCCACTTTGAACGCAAATTTTGAAAACTAGTTCAGAATGATTGTCTCCATGAATGTTTCATATTTTGTAAAAATCTGTCAGGTATTAACGATCTTACACTAACTTATCTGTAGGGGTGTCGCTAATTCTGGGACACGATGTATATAGCTCAGCATGGATCAACCAGTTAAAACAGATGCACATATGAAACTGAGCAGTAAGTAACAGTTCATTGGACCAACCGACTGAGTGATAAAGTCAATGAGGAAATTTGATGCTCGAAGATTGTCAATCGGACAGTTGAAAAATCCCTGAACTTCCTTTTGGTGTAAGTCCATTGTCAGAATATGACTGAAGCCTGCATTGTTAGAACAGAAACTTTTACAAATAAACCAATGAAAATGCTTATATAACCGGTAAGCAGAACACACTACTTTTTGCCAAATCTACTAGAGTAGTAAAAAACTGAAAAAAATATCTCGAACTAATGCTGAATACAAATACAACTGCCCACCCGAGCACCTTTTAATCTTAAAATTGGTATACTAGTTACTTTTGTTCTGGACAACATTCACACTAATCTTGTTTTTTTTTCTAAGCCCTTTTGTTCCCAAATTAAAATTCTGTAAAAAACAGAGAGGCAGACAGATGGGCAAGACATGCAATGAGGCCTATTAGAACATACACCATGGTTCATAAAAAATGTACCACTTTTATTTTTTGAATAGCTTTCTAAAACATTGGCCAATTTTAATAATTTTTGGCTTGTAACATCAAGAAAGAACTTGACGCAAGTGACTGTAGTTTTGACCACCTCAGATTAATACTGTCGCTACACTACCTTATGAAATGCAAAAGTCGTATAGTTTGGCCATTTACAACAATGAATTTATACTGGCTAGCACGGCCTTCGGCTCAAAAATGATTAACTAAAAAGCAACAAACACAATTGACAATTATTGTATCTCAAAAAGTCACACGTCACATCACATCCTCTTTATTACAGCATGTGCTCAAAATGTCCTCTTCCAGAACAAATACTGCAAATGGCAAACATTGACACCAATCACAAACAACACACTCAAGAACCTGCATTTCGCAAAGTAGTGTGGTGACAGTATTAATGTGAGGTGGCCAAAACTACAGTCGTTTGTGTCGAGTTTTTTCCTAATGTTGCACACCAAAAATTATTAAAATCAGCCCATGCTGCATGGAGTTATTCAAAAAAAAAAAAGTGACACATTTTTTATGGACCACGGTGTACTAAAATAATACTGTTACCAGTCAGTGCTATTAAACTGACTAATTTCAATATGAGTAATTATTCAAATACTACATGACTATTGCATATGCTGCATTATCAATACAAGTCTTACAACAGGAAACAACAAAACAACAGCAAAAAGTTACCAACACAACAATAGGCCAAATGTGAAAGATCAAGACTATCAATATAGTCAATATAGATATTGTCCCCTGATTTAAAAATCTTAGTCATTTGCCTGTCATGCTGTAAATGGCAGATGTAACAGACTTTAAAAATAAACAAATATCTAACTTTAAGTGTCTCATGGCCTTCACAATCGGGTCATATGGCATGAACACCATACCATCATGTAGCACTCACTGACTTCTACTTACACACAAAATTTCATTTAAATTAGAAAACTTTGTCCCCGAGTGTACGTCATTTGAAAGGACAGACAAAGACCAGCTTTATCAGTCAGTTCGGTTGAAAAATGAAAAGTCGACCTAAAGATATCAACACACATTTTATAACTCAGATATATTTAACAGCAGCATTAAACTTGCTACATCTCTTCTTTCATCCTTACCAGATAAGCTCATCATCTGAGCGACCAGCTTGGATGCTATACATCCTCGCCTGCGCATCTTGCTCTGTTTGCTGTACGGCAAGTACGGAACAACGCCGATGATTCTACGCGCCGAAGATGTCTTGAATGCATACGCCATTATCAGCATCTCCATCACGTCATTGTTCACGTCCCTGCAAACAACAGTAAACCAACAAAAAGTTGACTAAACAAATGACCAAAAAATGATTTTCTGAAAACTGATGGTCTCTGCACAGCAGCCTATTCTCTTATGGCTGATTCCATTAACATCGAGTGCCTTTAAGAAACTCAAAGTATGCCAAACATCCTAGTAACAAAGTCTATTGCCACCATTTCTTCCATAGCAGTAGCCATAACCAACAGGAGCAAGTAAAGTATTCATTATACCAACATACAGATGGTTGGCCAGTCTGAAGGCCATGAGCAGCTTGGTTAAACACGACGATGGTATACCTGCATATTGTAGTTACCTCAATACTAACCCGGCTTAATGATGCTTCTGCTGAGATGCCACAAAGCCAAACCACAATTATCAATAAGGCCTAAGCTGACAATAAGATACAACAAGCTATTCATCCAGTAACAAATTTATACATATCTGACAGTTAACACAGTTCTTACTACTTACTTAGTGCCAGTTTGAATAATGTAGACGTCTTGGCCACGCACTGATTCTCCAATCTCGACTGCAGTCTCTGTCAAAATAAAGCAACAAAATCAACAGAAATATGAACAGATACAAGTACTGTACTAATCACTACAGCAAAACTTAATTTTATCTTTGATCATTACATCACAACTAGCAAAGTAACCCACCCTATGGGGAAGTTACTTTGCTAGTGAAATGAACGCATGCAAGAGTTTGGGAAGGGTTATACTTAGTACATAGTATGCGGTCGTAATAACGTGCAGAGGGCGCCACTGATCCAATTGCCAGCGTGAGCCAGCACACGTCGCATGAAATTCATGGCAAGCCTTAGGCTGGGACGTTTAAGTGGCCGTCATTCACCAGATGTCGCCATGAAGCTGACCACTATACTGACGAACTTGACAGAATCAGCGGGGAAAAAAGACCCAGGAACTCAACTCCCGCCCCTCAGGCTGCCTGTGGGGTCAGGTGGGGGAC
>Ga0209671_1007717_pt1 | contig 11195 bp, 7 predicted proteins | sample WorMetHERISLAND2_2_FD_187401 | JGI IMG/M metagenome (GOLD analysis project Ga0209671, IMG submission 187401) | Marine gutless worms symbiont microbial communities from Max Planck institute for Marine Microbiology, Germany - Olavius geniculatus... | ecosystem: Host-associated > Annelida >...
CTTTTAATGCTTTTCATTTTTTAATAAACGTTAAACGATAAATGCAAATCCGAAAAGACGATAGTTTAAATTAGACCTACTTATGAAAAAACGTTAAGATGCTACTGATGAAATCGAAAAAAATACGTTAGACGTGCGTACTTTTATTGGCATACCATAACCGCCAAATATTTTTCCATAACAATACTTGATGATTTGATGAAAATGCTTGCTGTATTCTGAAATCATGGATTTAGTTAATACGATATGGCAACAAAAACCGTTTTTGTTAAGCGTTTATTAACGTTTTAATTATTTTTTGCATAAAAGTGTTGGTACGGCGACACTTCATCGCGCGACACTTCATCGGGCGAGCAGTCGGCAATTCAGTTACGTCGCTTTGAATGCGTCTTTAGGTTGGTCACACATGTCTGCCTGGTGATTATATCGACACGTTATCTCTAAGCAGACACCGGCATAGTACAGTATCATTGAAGCATTATACTACAATATAGTCTTTGTATCATTTACCTGTACTAGTATATGTCAGAACAGTCATGAATCTTGTATTCGGTACTAGTAGTAAAAACAAACCAACTGTTATTTATCGTAATTTTGAATACACCAAGGAGCGCGAGAATCGCTGCGGAACGACGTCATGGCGTTGTCAGAAGTTTCAAAGTATGCACTGTAACGCGCGATCGGTTACCTCAGGCGATCGTGTCGTTAGCGACCGACAGCCGGAACATACTCACTCTGGCAATGTAGCGATCGCCTTCGCACGTAAGGCCGTCGGCGAAATGAAAACAAAGATGACCGAGATGAACGCGACTTAAAGTTCATCACAAGCATCAGTCGCTGCAGCGCTAAACAACGACGTTCTTATAACGAAGTCAAAATGTTCTGTCATCGATTTTTTGTCATTAGGCCTGATTAACTGTCGCCGCTATGAACTGTCGTCCGATGAACTGTCGCCGATTGAGTGTCGCGCGATGAAAATTAGTGTCATGGAACCAAAGTGTTCGTCGACGTTTTTAAAACGAATTTTTTCACGTCCATTACATCTATACTGAAATTGATCCAGCTGTGCATTACGCTGTATAAATGCTCTAAACGTCAGTATATTAGCATGTGCTGTAGGCTTGTGTCTGGAGAAATGGTTAGCAGTATTTAATGTCAAATCTGTTGTAAACCGCAATGAGTTTACTTGTGTTGCATGTTCATTTAATTTTAAATTTTGTGCAGTTATATATTATAGGCATATATTGACCTTTGTGTCAATGGAAGAATAGTCTGAAATTCGCTTAAGATTTGGTAAAAGTATCACTAAAACTCGATATGGTTTGGCTTTTCTGACTCTGCATGTAGTCCAGGCTCATGGGCGGTGAAGAAAAGGGGAGGCAGGGGCAGGTGCTTCCCGCGCCTTTGCCCTTGTCCTCGGCTAGCCCCCTGGAAAAATTTTGATGGTGATAAGGTGCCCTCTCTCTGGTAACCATACACATGCCAAGGTGCGAGAGATATCTGTGATTTTTGCGTCTCTAAATATTACAAAAGCAAGCAAATTTGCGGCTTACATTAAACGTCCAAAAGCTAAAAGTGTTTCAGCTTCAATGACGAGAGCTTCGCCTTTCAATTCCCCGACCAGGGGCTTTGCTCTTAGACCTATTACTACGTTTTTGATGCACACAACAACTGAATAATGTCGACATTTTGCTCACATAGAAATTATTTTCCCCTGTGCCTTTGCCTTTGCCTTTCCCCCCGTTAACCCCTAACTTCAGATTCTTAGCGTCGCCCATGTTTAGGCCCCTTGCTAATTTATTTAGTTTGCAACGTTCTCTTTACCGTTTGAATTTGTTATACGGTCGTCCGTTTTAATCGGCCGCATTACGAGTCTTGTCTATTCGTCTGTCTGTCTGTCCCGTACGGATGCCTAACTCGAAAACCAAAAGGCATCGTCAACCAAAATTGAAGCGAACATTGTCGCATGGCAATAGTATATGGCTAAACCGGCGTGTCCATTGCAAATCATTCAATTAATTTTCAGTTCGATAGGTCAGTGGTCAAAAGTAAACATTAGGCTACAATCATAGTTATGGCTAATTTACACTTAAGCCTCAATTTAACTCAACTCAACTCATCTGTTTATCTGAGTTGAGTTGAGTTGAGTTGCGTCGTGGGTGTGAATTAACCATTACACAGCTTTAGACGGACGGCCGCACAATTATGTCGGCATTGGGCCGACGTATTTCTCTAGTTTTTGCAACATGACACGACCGAATAGAATCTGATAACTGTCAACACAAGATACGTTTGCTGTAGTAATTGTTGTATACGTTGTAGACATACTTGGCAAGTTTGACTATGTTGTCAGTTTGTTTTCGCATATAACGTGTTGAGGTGGCTGACTGTGGTGGATCTTTCACGTCAAAATGCATTTTTTCGAGTAAATAACCTATTGCCTATGGCAATGGCTATTTCACACTAAAGTAGGCCTATTTGTCATTTTTCTATTGCTTGATGCGGATTAGGCAGATTTTTTTTTTATCACGTTGGCACTGATAAGAACGTGAAAAGCACTTATAGCCTAGCACAGTTTCGCTAATGTTCAAGATGTCCACTTGTGCATCTAGTTCTAGGCACTGAAAGGCACTTAACCAAGAGACAATATAATAATCATGCATGATAACAGTATGGAGCGACAGTGGTGTTCAAAGTAGCTACCCAGGCCTATAATAATTTTAAAGCTGCCTACAATAAATCGAGAAAGTATAGGCCTATACAATAGTTTTTCGCCGACAGTACTTCAGTAACAGTCGAACTTATGGTACGGTATGGTTGTCGTCGTCCGCCCGTCCGTCTGTCCGTCGTCTGAAATGGATGTACCGTGTCTAAACGGTAGGTAGGTCGTATGGGAAAATAAACTTAGGCATGCAAAATTCTAGCAAATATCAATGCAAGGGAAACATTTTCAAATTCAGTGTTGAGTGAATTGCGTTTTTCAACGGAAAACTGACCATATTTCGGAAACGGTAAAAGATACAACCACGGTTGCTATTAATGAATAATAGGAAGTGGCATACATACTTTCAGATGAAATGAAAATAATCGATCTTGGATAACCTCGAAGTTGACAAGAAATTTGAGCAATGCTCACGTAACGCGCTACAGCGACATAAGCTATAATTTGTGCTAAATAATTGTGTTATGAGCCCTGGTGTGTGCCTCCTTCCCGACGTTCCTCCGCCCCAGCTTTAGATTCTTAGTGCTGTCTTTGACGCCCGCCTGCGCCGGCCTCCTTGAACCTATAGGGGGTCGGGACTTGGACTGCTAAAATCGACGTTGAATGCTGAAAATTTCATGTACAGGTTGTCTTGGTCTATCGCCAGCCATTTCGTCGCAATTCAGTGTTGAAATGTGTGCTGCATCCAAAAATTGCGAAAAAAAATTCACTAAAAACCTCTTTTTGAGAGGTTCAAGGTCGTTCAAGGTCATCGATGTTGATAAATCCAAAAAGCCTGTCACCAGTGCTTGTTATGATAAGCAGCATGTACGTACCTATCTGCAACCGTTTTCACATCGAGCCAATAACGGCAAAATAACGTCTTTTAAGGGGATACCCCTCTTTGACGCCCTTGTTCGAGGAGAACCCCTGCACCCAGTGGCACGAAATTTTGTCACGATAAACTAGACACCTTGGGGCAACCCACAGTAAAGATTTCGTGTTCCTAGCTTGCACCGTTTTGATACAGATCACGAGTGTGTCTGACGGACAGACAGACAGACGGACAGACGCCCAGGCGATGGCTAAGACGCACTAAGCATTCTGCTGTCGCGCGTAAAAAATCACTGACAACCAGTAGGCCTACGCGATCGGTTATTTTAGCGGCAGCTGGATTTTTGTTTTTCTGAAACGCACGACATTTAAAAAAAACCAAAAAAACCCAGCTGTCGCTAGGAAAGCCGACCTTACCGGCGTCTATGTCATCTGACAGCGTTTGATTGTTGCAAAGAGGAAGCGATTTCTCAGAGTTAACAACAGTTTCATAAATGCTTTGTTGACGCTGCTATCTAACGCTACTATTAACGCGAGCCACTAACCATTTCTATCACGATTCTTCTGTACTATTCGCATATCGGTATCACAGCATATATAACCTCGTAGTATATATGCTGTGTCGGTATGGTATCGAATTAAAATTCAAACTTCGCACCTCACTACTATTTATTTAGATTTTGGAAATATGAAAATTATAAATATTTTTTGCAGCGAATGTGTTTGTTTTTAATTTCTCAATAATGATGATTTAAATGAGTTTAAAACGTGTTTTTAGCTTAGTTTCAGTACCTGTTTTTGGTTAGTATACTAAGTATGTTATTGTGTAGATTTTAGTTGTAATTAGATTACATTTTGCTGGCAGTATTTTCGTGAAGTGGATGAGGGGGCGTGGCAACTATACCTGTGAGGTCCCGTTGACCGGTTACTTTTGAAGCCTAATATAACCCTAACCCGATCTTAACCATATATTCTGACGAGTTTACTGATTACGATTGTGTTAATTGCCAACATCCTGAGATATCAGTAGATCAACTATCTCGCGTTGAATGAGCAGGAAATTATTGTAATCAGAACTAAAGAACAACACTTTGATATCAAATACTGTATATTAAATCACAATGACGAAAGTCATTCTACCGATACACACCAATGTCATATATGTACACAGCCGTTTAAGATGGCGTAGCTATTCTAAACAATTACCAAATCATGTTTATTCAGTAATTTTTTTATTGTTAAGTTTACACTATACTGAGAGCGGACTAGTTATGGCTTAATTTGTAGCGTTTTTATGTACACAAAGAGCCTGATCTAAATGTGTGACACAGAGCCCAATCTGTTGTACAATTTGCTGTCACGTTTGTGGTGTTCTCACTATTAGCAGTTTGCCATGCCGATAGTGACATTGCTGATCTGCCACTAAAGTTATTTTTTCTCTAATCCTAATACCAGCCTTAACTTTGGCCATACTGCGGCGAGTTGATCTTTTACCATGCCAGCCAAATTCGTGAAGGTAAATAAATGTTACAGCTGTGCTGATCAGTGAATGTGTTTGAGTTTTTGCATCACCCAGTTACATCCTGTTTAGTTACAACAGCAAACATAACCATGACACTCAATATAACAACTATGACAGCCATTACTATTTGCCATGCCTGGAAAATTGGTTGGAAAAGTCCATTTTTAGATTTTTAGTTTTCTTATTTGTTGTTTTATTTATTACAGTACCTGTACAGCATATTTTAATTTATACTTTAATTGTGATTTTTGAGTTATGACATGAATTATGTCATTATGTCATTCACTCACAAGAGGGTGTATAACATGTTTTTTCTGGGTCATAATTTTATGTATGGTGTTCATTGAACAGTACACTAAACCAAAAAAACCCTTAAAAACCTAAACATTTTTTTACAGCCTAGGTTATTTTCCAGCACTGATCACTGTTGTTGTTACTACTGCTGCTACAACTACTCCTGTTGCAATTACTATGTTGTATGTGTGTGTTAATGTGTTTCCAACAGAACTCATTCAGCAGTGGTTACTAAACAAACATAACCATGAGACTTGATGAATTCTTCGACTATTTCAATGACTTCTATTACTATGACAATGAGTTCTATGAAGGCGACTACGATGACAACTCAACCGCAGTACCATCGTACAATTTCACCACACCACCTCGACCGGACATACTTCCCACCATAGATATGTGGTCTGACCTGATATTCTACATCGCGATGTTGCTGGGAATTCCCGGTGCAGTTCTGTCTGCAATCGGCTGGCTGCGAGTCCATGTCGGGGGTGCAGATAATTCGTCGGTTCTCTATCTTGTGGCGCTGGCGCTCAATGATCAGATCTATCTTCTCTTTCACGCTATCAACATGAACATTCATTTGGTGCATTGTGATACAGATGACTCTGCCTGTTTTGGCGAAATGTGGGTCAAGAAGTCAGCAAGTGTGTTTGAGCCCCTTGCAGTACTTGGCTTCTCGTCTGATAGACTTATTGCCCTTTTGCACCCACTACAGGTCTGATGACACTTTTTATCTTACATATATACTTAAAGTACTAAAAGTCTGACACAAGATGTTAGTATTTGCTTATTGCATGAATCTACTTGGACTAGTTACAGCTAAAATACTTAATGTTGGCTTGTCAGTTCAGGTTTTGGTTGATTCATTTGTTGCATTGTGCTACCCAAATGAATGAACCAGTAATTTGAGCAAGAAATTTTTACTGGCAACAGACCGGAAAGTTTATGTGTTTATGGAATATAGAGGGCTTATAATTTGTGGTTAATGTACATTGAATTTAATTCTATGCTATTGAGTTAAGATTGGTGAAAATCATTTGTGCTTTTCATATTCATTTGACAGCATCTAGCTTCTACAATTTACGTATTTGGAATTGTGGATATGTATTTACACACTCACCTGAGCTGGGAACTTATTTTTGCAGAAAATGTCTTTACCTGAGTTAATTATCATCAGACAATGCTAATTGGTTGACATAACTATAGTTAGAAAGTTTTTGAAGACTTATTTTAATAGTAAATTACTCATTTGTGTAGAATTTCATTGTAATCAAGACTGCTTTGAATGACTTCATTTGTATTGCAGGCACCGGTGTGTTGCACAGCATCCAGAGCAAAAAAGGTTCTGATCCTAATGGCTCTAATTGCACTGATATCTCAAGCTGTTAACGTGACCTGTGTGGTGCTGGCAGACACTGATACTTTGGACCATGTCATTCTCATCTGTTTCTTTATCATTGTGCCTCTGTCCATCGTGGTCATTAATGTTAGAATCATTTGTTATCAACGTCACCGATCAGCCACCAACCCTGATGCAGTGCTCGTTTCAGGTTTGATTACGTCCATCTTACGATGTATAAATTAGAAAGAAATATGCTAGTCCAGTGCCAACATCTTATGTAAGCTATTCACCTTGACCTGCACATTTGTGGTCCGACTTTTGAATTTTTGAATTGAAAATTGACACACTGGTTGAGGTTACCCTTGGGAACATTCTCATCAGTTTTGGTTTTTCAAATTTTTAAAGTTAGGAGCTAGTAGGCTTGTACGGGATAGAGAAAACCAACAAGACTTGTAATTCATCCTATTAGGACAGTCGAATGTCAATAGTTAAGCTGTATGGTGAAGAAAGGGATAGATTGTACAAACCAGAATAGAAAAAAGCATACACTGATCTGCTGCACTGGCAAGGGCATAGTTAGTTGGTTAGATGTAAAATAAAAATGTTGCAGAATTTTATGCAGATGTTTTGAGCATCATTGACCATTTGTGGCAGAATATTTGTACTTTGTGCAACATTTTAATTTTTTCATACACTGTCGGTCAAACAATTTCTGCTAGAAATTTTTAGCCTTTTTTAACGATTTTTGATGGCAGAAACATTTTGCTTTGTTGCATGTGCTGTTGCGTGTAAAACAAACGACATTATAGTTGACAGCAATTCACATGTTTGCAGGAGGAGGAAGCACTGGTGTGCTGGAAGGCTCTGGAACGCATCAGCAGTCAATTGTCTCCGTACCTACCCTGATGCTAAACATCACTGCAATCATTTTTGCCATCATCTGTCTCCTTGCGTCAGTTGTTCAGGCTTTGTTTGTCTTTACTGACTGGGAGACGCTCAGTATGCCTTCGTGGGTGGTCTTGTACCAGTGGTTTGCAATCACTTCGGCTGTGTTTTCGCTCGCCTATGCGTATAAGTTCTTCATTTATATCATCACTGGGAAACGTTTCCGCAGCGAGTTGCATCAGGTCAGCAGGCGCTGTAGGGTGCATTTTTAGAAATGTGTGAAAATAAATGTTTTTGTGGCGTGAAGCATTTTTGGTGACTCATGTGGATTATGTGAATATTGTGTGGATTAATTGTTGTTTTCTCTGCAGTAGTTTGGCATTTATATAGATAATAATAAATAAATAACTATAGACAATGTATAAACTATGCCGTTTTGAGGGTATGTTTTGTTCAGTGTCCATAGAAGTGATCATTATTAGATTGTTAATCCATCTATATTGTAAGTAACTAAGTAAGTAAGTAGCAATTTATATAGCTCCAAAATCTCACGAGAATCAGGGTGCATTAGAGAGGAGCTCTACAGGCTATAATCAGACTGAAAATAATAAGTATGAAACTTGTACAAAACTTTAGAAATATAGTTTTATACACTTTACACTCATGTATATTTATGTAAATATTTGGTAATTATGGTGTGAATTGTTGTTGGGCACACTAGTGAGGCATAAACCAAAAACAAATACGAATATGTAGACAGTGACTGTGATGTTTGCTCAATATATTTGTCGATAGAATGTGTTCACTGTTTGTTGTTAAACAGTTCCAGTGTGTAAAATATCAGAAATAAGGTTTTATAATTACTAGTAGATTGTTGCTATATCGTGTGAATTATTGTTCATACTGCGTATGTGCACAATTTGCGTTGTTGATGTGCAAACAAAATATATCATGATAACTATGTTATATTTTACGTTGCATTATGTAGTTATTGTTATTATGAACTGTGTGATATTGTATTGTATTGTCTGTCCCAGGGAAAAATCAGTTAGATTTTTGTTGGCAGTGTGATTCATGATCTTAATCCCACAAACTAAAAATGTTCTTTATTTGCTATTACAGTTTTTGTTGACTGCCAGGAAGAAACAATGACATATTTTGATGCAGATGTTGTGGTTCTGTCTCTTGTATTGGTTATGTGTATAACTGAACGTTGCATAGAGCAGTGTTTGTGCAATCACTCTAATTGACGTAGTGCACATAATTTTGTGGTTGAATAGTTGTACATGTTGTTATACCTTCAACTTGACATATTTCTTTATATTTACCACATTTGATCTATTTTTTAGTATTTGAATCACTCCATTGAATGCTTCACGATGAATCTCATTTGTCTACATGTTGAAAAATTTCTACCTGTCAAGCGCATTATTTATATTTTTTGAGCACGTGAGGTCCATAATTTCTTATATGCATGCATATTTTGCTACCTCTGGCATAATAGTGAGCGATGATGATGGTGAGTGTTATTGTGCTGTACTAATACATGTAGGCCACATTACTGGTCTTGCTTGTCCGTCCGTCCGTCTGTCTGTCCCATACATGTTCCTAACTTGTGAACAATAGTGCAGAAAAGCCAAATTGGTGTGAGGGCTTCCTGGAGCAGGTGTAAGTCGTTTGCCATTCCAAAAAAGTAAGTGCTGTATGTGCATAGCTAGGTGAATGGCTGCATGATATGTTGGCACTGGACCGACATAGTTTTCTAGTTATTATAACAGTTTTATTTTATTTGAGCTTTTTACTGCTAGGCCTTATTTATCGCATGATTGTGGGGGTGAAAAATCTTTGCTTGTGTCAATGGTGCATTTTGGGATGCAGATGAACTGATTAGATTTTGCGGTAAAAAGTTCAAAGATCAAAGTCGCCATGGGGGAGGCATATAGAGTTCTATTTCCAGCCGTCCAGTAATCGGCTTGAGCCTGAATTAAATGATTTATTGATTTAATAAGTTGATAAATTCATCAGATTACAACCTTTATATACATTGTTGTTGTTGATGTTTCGGCAACCGCTGCTGCCTTTGTCGGAACGACTGTCCGCCAGGTGTCGCTGTGACAGACAGTAAGTAATCATAATTAGAAAAGAACAAGACAAGTCGATGAACTGAGACGAGGGGTCCTACCTACTTCCACACATCTATGATTACTTACTGTCCACCACAGTGACAGTGAATTTATCAACTTATTAAGTTACATTTCAACCTATGAGTCTATTTAAAGACGATTTATTGATCTCGTCCCACTGATTCGCTGCCTGTTTGAAATATTCATTGATTGACTAGCATATGGCAACAGGGCTAAGCATTAATCAATTAAAAACGGTACAAATCTTATCGATAGTTTTTATTTGTTCACCCTCGACTGCTAACACACAATCACTTAGTGGAAATCGTCTAGCTATAAATTCCTGGGTTATTTTAGCCAAACGACAACGGTGAAACACTGCACATTGATCAGCCAAACATCTCGAATGAGAATTGTCAGGGATTATGACATGTGCGGCGACATGCTTGAAAATGTGCTGTGGTCACAAATAACGTGAAGACTAAGAGAATCTGCCTTGGTGGGACCTGGGTGAAAATCGTGAGTGGGAATTCGCTCTGTTTCTTTCCCAACTGAAGCCAATTCCTCGACAAATTGTACTTCAAAACACCAACACAGAACGTAAACATATAAAATCTTTTCCGAGCCATGAAGCCCACATGACGGCGCTGATCTCAGTTTCCTTATCCCTCAGCTGGACACCAGCTTACACTGTGATACCATGGAATCACAGATACGGTTAGTGCATCGCGCAATGTGCCTTTTACGCCCCAGGTTTCGCTGCATAGTACTCTGCCCTTACCCACGAAGGGATGGCCAGGCTGAGTTGACACAAAATACAGCCTTTTAGCTGTCAGCATCACCTTGTTGCACATGTGCACATTTAGTGCATGAAGTGAAATGGCCAAACCATCAACAGCCGCAAGGCTATGTCGCCGCCTCTAGTCGCTCAGATGATAAGCTAAGTCTACATGTGACAGTCAAAATACGGCTGTACAACGGTAGAGTACAGTTCAGTAGAATACAATTAGTGCACAGTAGTACGGTTATTATTACTACAGTTTTAGTACACAGAACAGCGGCGTCGTGGGTAATAAAAGTATGCAAATTTCCAACAGCGGTGATTACGGGTGCTTAGAATTTCAATTTTCTGGTTAAATTTGCCCAAAATGGCAGTTCAGCTTCAGACTTTACTTTTTGAACGAAAATTTTCCGGCAGCCCAAAATTTGGGGAGCACCTCCCCTTCCCAGCCAGCCACGACGCCGCTGACACAAACTGACGTAGACCTGCATGGGATTCGTACAAAGTGAAAGATGGCTTTCGAAAGGGTTGTTCGTACGTAGGCTGATCGATAGCTAGGCCTATCATCATCATCATCAAGCGCATGCCCCGAGCTGGAGCGTAGCGGTTTCCACGAGGTGCTTCCAGTGTTCTCGATCCTGGGCGCATCTCCAAGCCGAGTTGAGGCCATGATTATGAGGCTGGAGATCTGCTCCCAGGGTACGTAGCCA
>Ga0209671_1007718_pt1 | contig 11195 bp, 9 predicted proteins | sample WorMetHERISLAND2_2_FD_187401 | JGI IMG/M metagenome (GOLD analysis project Ga0209671, IMG submission 187401) | Marine gutless worms symbiont microbial communities from Max Planck institute for Marine Microbiology, Germany - Olavius geniculatus... | ecosystem: Host-associated > Annelida >...
CTAGAACCAAAAATTACGACTCTATCTTATACACAGCCAAAGTTATGACCGTTTAAAGAATTGCTTAATTTTCCCCATAGGTGCCATTGTAATTTTTTTTTTATTTTTGCGAATAAATGCGTTAAATATTAATTCCAAATATTTTAATTCCCAAAAGGCACATGCTTGTGCAAGACTGCTTGTATATATAATATGTTGATTTCAGCTTTATAAAAATATGAAATTATGTCTGAATATAACAAAAAAAATGGTGTTACGTTACATTATGCTGAAAAGTCTGATCTTGGCAAGTGGCCGGAAATGACATCACAGGTGGAACACAGTCAGCGTTTACCAATTAATTTTAATATTTTTAATGACAAAAAATACTGTGATATATGACAGCTGCAGCAGTATATAGGTAAAAAATGTGATTTATAATGTGTATGTTTCTATGGGTATTTTACATTGATGATGTGTTTAACCGGTGAGCAGCAGCGACGTCATCAGCTGTCAACATGGCGTCTCATTTTCTACGGCATTTTCGTAGATCATCGATTTCAAATGTAAACTTCTTCTTACTTATTGACAAAACGCTGGTCGCTGATATTACTATCAAAATTATCCGAAAATTATGCTGTTTTAGGAAAATAGATAAAAGATATATGTTAATGTTGGCATCCATGGAACTATTGAACACCACTGGTATTAAAGGCCAAGTCGCATCGTTTTACATGACTGTCATAAAGTGCTAATTGACTTAATCAAATGTTAATTTGTGAATATATTAATCTTCCTGTTGCTAGTATTATCTATATACAGTAAAAAAACAAAATTTAAAGTGGACAATTGTAACAAAACTGTTACATCACTTGGGGTATTAGCGTCAATGTAGCGTTCAAGACAATTTAATGCTAGAAGCGTCAATGAAGAGCGGTATGGGGCGAAGAGACTTCGCTTGCATTTTCAGATGTTGCTGTTACACCAGAAGTAGTCGACTGTATGCCCTTTCTGTTGCACCAATTGGCGATAGTGTCCGACTTAAGGTTCTGGAGCCCGATTCACAAACATTGTCGAGAGACATGTCATAAGACATGTCATAAAATTATCATAACTCATCATTTATGACGTCATAAAATTATCTTACGACATGTTGTAAATGAATTCATAGAATTTATCTTTAATGATCGTAACTCGTAATTTTTTTCACGAAGGCGTCTTGTTGTCATGGTAACTGGCCGTCTGCGAGCCGATGACTAGTCAGTAAGTAAAAGCAGTCGTTTACAGTTAAATTTGTAATGTTTTAATTTAGAGATTTTTAGTATTCTGACTATTACAATTTGATTTTGGTACTCTGGTACTATTCAAGTAGCACGATATTTGAGTCATTATCATTAATTCATTTGTCGCACCGCACAACACTACGCTGTATTATTTTTTATTCTATGTCCGTGGTCAAGATATGTGTTTACATGGCTATGGCATAGCAACGGTCCACTGCCAATGCAAAGTGCTGTTTATAATTTATTTATCTATTAATTAATTTATCCAGCAAAAAGACCAAGCAAACAGATATAGTATAAATGTGACATTTCTAGATTACAAGTATAATTGAATTAAAGATCTTATAAATCGATACAAAGAAGTTTTTCTTGTTGGATGATGTTGGAATCGTATAATTTAGAATGTCATAGGACACCTAAAAAGTGATCGTAAGATTTTTGTTGTAAAATTGTCGTAAGATGTTTTGTGAATTAGCACATTGGCGTACGTGTGCAAAATGTCATAAAATTGTCCTAAGATGTTTTGTGAATTTGGCTCCTGAAATACAAACAAGCTCCCCTCGCTGGGCGCGCACTGCATTGACGCTACGGCAATACGCTAGTTTCTCACGCTGCAATAGATGACGTAAACACTGTGGTGTAGATGACATCATCATCTGTTTCGTAAAACATATCATTTTTATTAGAATTAATGTAAAGTGATGTTTTTTTTCAACTTATCTGTGTATTATTAATTAGCAGTACATTCTACACTTATTTATCAAATGTTGTTTTTTATGCAACTTGGTCTTTAACTTCCGGTTAACTAATAGTCTGCAGTATATGATAATCACAATTCCATCACTCATCACCTGCACTGTCAGGTGTGATGGTGCCTAGCTTCACAGCGAGTGGGTAGCTGGTTGTTTGATAATGCTCCACGGCATGGTTGTTGCCCCCGCTGCCGTCATAGTTGCGTCGGCCACACAGTATAGCGCCATCCGTCAGGTTGAGCCACAGATTCTCCCGCAGGTCACACTTCTCACACTTCCAGCCACTCGGAGGCATCTTAATACCATTGTCCAACTGCAGCAGGTCAGCGGAATGCCTTACACATACAGCAAACAACAATCTACAAATGAATGCAAAAATAGCAGTACACTCGGGGGCAACATTGTGTGGCTCAGAAGTCTAACGGTAACGTGTCAGACTTGTAATTCTGAAGTAACTCAGAGGCGCAGGTTCGACTCTGAACCGGGACACTGCCGAGTAACGACCTTAGGCAAGTTGTTCACACACATGTGCCTCTGTCACCAAGCAGTATAATTTGGTACCGGCTTTTTGGTAAACAGGCACACCGCGTGATACACTGGCCCCGTATCCGTGGTCTCGCAGTGTAAAAACTGGTGTCTGGCTGAGGGCCTAAGGAAACCGAGATCAGCGTCGTCCTATGGGTCGTAAGGCTCGGGACAGACTTTACGTTTTTTTACATGTTTCATTTAGATCGAGCAATCAGGCAACTTTGGAAACGATCTGAACCTGATCCATTGCAGAAAACAGTGCGTGCTAGAGACCGAACAATAATCAGCACTGGCCAATTATAATTTGGCAAATAAGTATATACAATTTGTCAATTCACATAGTTTGCATGCTGATTATCAACCAATTTTGTACTTCAACTGGTAATGCTTTACCCCACCGTGGTCAGCCACCTTGTCGTGGTGGTGGGGCTTTGCACTGATGACCCGAAAGATTTCTAAAAACCTGGAGGCAAGGAGCTGACTAAGTGCTGACCAAAACGTGAGAGCAGATTGCTGCACGTTACCAGTGCTTTTGTGCTGGTTTCGGCTCCACAGCCGACTACGGCTTCACAGCCGTCTATTTACGGCTTCATAGCCGTCTACGGCTTTATAGCCGCTACCTGTAACCTTGTGGTTACATTCAGGGATGTGCATTGGGCCGAGCTGATACGGCCTCAGTGCTGGGCAGGTGTAAGAGCCTGCCCACCCCGGAGGTAAGGTAAGGTAATGCTTTAAAGAGCAACACACAAAAATGCAGTTCATAAATAGCATATCTGCACGGTTCTACTGATCATCATAAAAAAAGCTTCAAGAACAACAGCAAAAAGCACTTATATAACTGAAAGTGAAAGGCAGCCAAAATCCATCAAGTTTAACGGTGGGTGAGTTTTCTAACTTAAAGGTGTGTGTGACAATCACCAATAATTCACTGACTGAACATTAGGTGCTGATAATCAACTGACACAGTTAAACCTGATGAAATGAGCAGCGCTTTGTCTGTAAATCTGTGCATCACAACTGATGCTTATTTGTTAAAGCTATTGTTCAACGTAGATTAATTACAGAAAAACCAGAACTGCATAAAATATGCATAAATAAGCATCAACTGAATGAAATACTCAGAAACGATACGGATCTCTCCATCCCACGTCATCTCCATAGCCTCCAGTTCGGCTTTCCTTGCAGCTGAATCAGCGGACATAATGGTCGAAGCACACTGAAGCACCTAAACCACACGTTCTCAGTAACATCACAGCAAGTGCCAATACGATATGCAGTATGCAAAAAAGCAAAGTTCTTCCCACAAAGCATACGGGGTGGCATCAATCTCCATTTCCATAGCACACATCCACACATCAGTTTTCTTTATGAGACAGCAAATACCCCTTGGAATTACTGCTTACTCATCACCCTACAGAGCATTCACTGATACTCAATGCAACTACCCAAGAATGGATGGCCAGGTTGAGTTGACCTAGGTGGCTGGTTACATACCAACAGTTCGACATGGTTTACCTGCCTTTAGACAGTCGGTCATCCAAGTACCAACCATGCCTGGCATTGATGAACTTCATTGATATAACCAAAGATGCTACCAACAAGGCCACCAAGTAATGAAAAATAAAATAAAACAAAAATGAGAAAAAAAACGACTGGCAATATTCATCTAGGCCAATTTGTTTACTCAAGCCGATGTATTTACTCACCGACAACAACACAGTCAACCACTGTACTGAGTGCCATATTGAAGTGTAATTGTAACTAATTTGCAACAGAAATGCCGCAACTTCTAATGTTTACAAATGAAATGAAACCTTTTCAGGCAGTCCAGGCAGCGAGAGTGGAAATTCGTGCCAGCCAGGCATCACCAGGACACTGCACAGCTCTTCGATGTCATATTTCTTCTCACCAACATCAAAACCACCTTCAACACCTGCACCAAAAGCAAGTGCTATATTACTCACATTTACTGCACTGCCATATAATGGGCCTTATTGGTCTGTATGTAAAGGCTCTCAGCTCAACATACAAGAAGTCTGAGCTAATGCTCATGAAATGCGTGACAGCCTACAGCAGTTCCTGTTTGCAGATAACCTTCGCCTATCTCGATCCATTTCATCGCAACTGGCTCTTTTGCAGCAAAAAATTGCCAAAAAATCACTAAAAACCAACATTTTTAGGGTTTAAGGTCGTTCAAGGTCATCAATGTTGACTTTCCTAAGAAGCTCGTTGCCAGTACTTGTTATGATAAGCAGTAGGTCTGTGCCTATCTGCAACTATTTTCACACTAGACAAGCCAATAACGGATAAATAACCACTTTTTAGAAAGGTACCACTCTTTTATACCCACTTGCGCAATCCTCCTTGAACGTAGAGGGTTCGGACTTGGACTGCTAAAATCTACATTCTATGCTGAAAATTTCATATGCAGGTTCTTTTGGTCTATCTCCAGCCATTTTGATGCAATTCACTCTTGAAATGCATGTCACAGCCCAAAATCGCGAAAAATTCACTAAAACCCCCTATTTGGGGGGTTCAAGGTCATTTGAGGTCATCGATATTGACATTCCTAAGAAGCTTGTCACCGGTACTTGTTATGGTAAGCAGCATGTCTGTGCCTATCTGCAATCATTTCCACTTTAGAGGAGCCAGTAGTGGTAAAATAACACCTTTTAAGGGGGGTGCCCCTCTTTTGCCCCTTTTTTGTGAAAACCCCTTTTACCCAGCGACATAAAATTTTGTCACGAAATACTAGAGACTCTAGACTATCATATGGTGAAAACTTGAAGTCTCTATCTCACCTGGGCTTGAATCGGCACTGGATCATGATGGACGTACAGACGGACGAACAGAATTACTGTAGCTAATACGCACTATGGCTATGCTAGCTATCGCGCATAAAAACCATAGAAAAAACTAAATGGCTACGTTACACATTGCTCAGACCATTATAATGCCTAATAAACCACAAAGTGGGTTATGCCTGACAGTTCATCTGTCTGTCTGACAGTGTCTGTCTTGTACGATCTCTTCACTAAAAGCAGAGGTGTAGAAAAAGAAACAAAATTGGTGTAAACATTTTACATAACAATATATTAACTGGTGCACCTATTTTGAGTTCAAAAGATCAAAGATCAGGCTTACGGTGATTAACAGCGATCGAAAACCTCAACAAAATGATGCCTATCTTCCAAAAACATGTTTGGACGATAATCTCATTTCCTGCCAGTGCACAAGTAAACTTACTATTAAAATTCAAAGCAAGCTTGTGCTGCATGTGCACAGTTAGGTGCACGACCACATCTCACGATAGCAGCATATTTCCAATGGAAGCAATGCTTAGTGCGAAACAGAAATGTTATACAACAATTACAATGCAATCTAGCTGACATAATATTCCTCATGCCCCTATTACAGCTTTCAATTTTTGTCTGGCCCATTTTCCACAACTGCTCATATTCACACTAATTAGGCCATTTCTCCAGGAGTTAACGTTCGGGAATAGCTGCAGGACTTCTTATAAGTCAGATAACTTTCCCATCACCCAGCCAACAATCAGTCAGTTGATCAATTAATCAATCCTTACCTTACCTTACCTTACCTTACCTCCAGCGTGGACAGGCTCTTACACCTGCCCAGCGTTGAGGCCATATCAGCTCGGCCCAATGCGCGTCCCCAAATGTAACCACAAGGTTACAGGTAGCGGCTATAAAGCCGTAGACGGCTGTGAAGCCGTAAATAGATGGCTGTAAAGCCGTAGTCAGCTGTGAAGCCAAAACCAGCACAAAATCACTGGTAACGTGTAGCAATCTGCTCTCACGGGTTTCGTCAGCTCTTAGATTCACCTCCAGATTTTAGATATCTTTTGGGTCATCGGTGCAAAGCCCCACCACCACAGCAAGGTGGCTGACCATGGTGGGGCAATTAATCTTGCAATAGCATAATCCCCAAACATCTATGACCCGCTACCGCGGAGCTAATTAGCCCCCTTAGCTATCACAGCTAATAAATCAACGAATAAACAAATTTTAATGTGGTTGTACTAAAAACGTGACACACATAAAATATATTAATTAATTCTTACTAAAAGGAAACTACATAACAATCAGAACAACAAGTTAATATCAAAAAGGCTTTAAATCATACCAATAGCCAGACGTGTTGGCTGTTTCTTCTCAGCTTCTGCCTCGTCACCAGCAGCAATCTGCCACATTAATTGATTTAATAACACACTTTCAATGCAGCAAACAAATAAGCTATTTATCGTATCAATGAAGATTTTTTAACTAAAATAATAATGATGATGATGAACAAATGCAATTTAACGTCGCATTTAGTCCGCAGACTGCAAAAAAACAACAATCAAAAACAGTGTAAGTCCTGTCATAGTCAGTGCAATGATATGCTATCAGACAAAAGAGCTGAAAGACCAAGCACAAAGTTCGGTCTTCAGTTTACTGCGCAAAACGTTTGCAGTGACGGCGTGGCGGGCGATGCCCAAACTGACTCTGGCAAACTGTTACAAAAAGATACATCAGCCACTAGAAAGATGCTGTTGCCAATCCAAGGATTAAAGGTCCATGGCCACGGTCAAACTCACTCGTGCAATTTATGCAGATTTAAATCAGACATTTAACGTCAGGCATTAGTAATTAGGCATTACGTTACATTATGCTAAAAATCTAATACTGTTCTAAAAATAGCAATCGACACAACCGCTGACATCATCAGTGTGGCCTATCACCAACATGAATATCAATGACCTAACTGGTGACATTATTAATATTCATAATGTTGATGGGCCGTGCTGATGATGTCACCGGTTGTGCATGCCTAGACATTCATGGCGGTGCATTTTACGTCATTCTGTAAATCGCTGACTTAAAATATAAGTTTCTCTGTGTTGACAAAACGCTGTCAAAATAATCAGAAAATTAAACCCTTTTAAGAAAATGAATAAAATATATATTAATTTTGGTGTCCATGGACCTTTAAACTACAAACATGTAATAAGAACCAACCATATGGCAAACTGACCACCCAATCAGCAAATAAAATTTTACAATATGCTTCGAACTCTATTGCAACTGCAGTGCACTAAAAGATACAAAAAACATTTTTTAAATTACGTGCCAGAATAACAGGTGATAGTACCAAAGCAAATGAATAAATGTACCTCATGTTTTATTCTTTTGAGATGCAGGAAAACTGGGCAGCTAGCATGGAGACTGAAAGCCTCCACATATGGTTTACCAATTCCAAAGAACGGACTGGTGCACATCGATATGTATAAGCCATTATCACTCTCCTAAAATACAATCATACCATCTAAAAGCTCACTTTCTAGAACTTTAGTAGCACTAAGTGTAACTCCCCACACCACCCATTTACATTTATCAATTTTGATTAGAACTGATCAGCAGTAAGCAAGTAAGACAAGTAGCAGGCACAATTTATTCATTCTCAACACCCAAAAAACATTTTAGCAACCATTTAAACCATTCAATGTTAACTATGAAAAAAAACTTGGATGCTGTTTCAGTCACAAATGATGTCAAAAATTATCAACCTGTCCACAAAACATTGTGTTATAAACTACTTTGTTGCACACTATTTTTTCTTAATAGTCGATATCTGGAACAAAATTTGCGGGTTTTTACACGTGAAAGCTAGCATAGCTAGCTATAGTGCGTAATACCATATTTCCTCCATTAATTCGGACACTCTAATAATTCAAACACCTAAATTTTAAGAAAAAATAATTATTTATTTTACTCCTATTAATTGGAACACCTGGCTCTAATAATTGATCACGTCAAGTCCAGGTGCAATAAACCGCAAGGCTTGTTTACAGCGAACAATGGCTGTGCGTTGTTTGCTTCCCTCTGCACTCATTAGACCAATTAACGCCTGCATGAGGCTGTCTGTTGAGCTGTATGGTAAGGACTAAGGAGGGGGGAGACAGCCAGAGGGCATACCTAGCAAGCAGAGATCGTTCAGGCCACCCGGTGTGCTTCACCTTAGCTGCTGCAGCAGTGCTGACCAGAAAATTTTCGGATCCCAAAATTTTGAGTCCGCATCAGTCCATGATTTTGACCAAAGATCTGCATCCACGTACGCAAATGTCAAATGTAAATTTATATAGCCCATTGTCGTCAAAACCTCTAGTGCGCTGAACACACTAGTACTGTGAAAACAAAAAGAAAAGAAATATTGGATCCGCTGTCAGTCCGCGTTTGCACTGAATAGGTCTATTCTGTAGTACGTAATGCTTATAGCAGATTACAATATAATGGAACAAAATAACAGCAGTAGAGAGCTTGGTAATGCATTTTGCTAAACAAAATAGAAGTTAAACATGTTTTCCAAAATCCGTTAGCAGTTATAAGAAAAATAAACTCATCAGTCATCACAGAACAGGATCGGCATCAGTCCGCATTTGTGGACAGACGTGTCAGTAGTCCGCATGTCACTAATGCTGACCATACAACTGCCACATTCACAAATGACTGACGCTCGTTCTCCACACTAGCCCTGCTGCAGACGCCCTCATGCCCTCCTGCAGCAATCAAAGGCCACAGCGGGTTGCAGTTGTAGTGGCCACACACTGCTAGAAAACATTGTGGGCGTTTGCAGTAGGCTATTCTAAATAATTTGAACAGGCTTTTCAGTAATTATTTTTTTTAATTCTAATAATTCAAACACTGAAAAATTTATTTATTTTTAGCCGTGCGAATTAATGGAGGAAATATGGTAGCTATGGTAATTTTGTCTGTCTGTCCGTCACAACCCGGTACCGTTTCAAGACCAAGCGAGTTAGAGACTTCAGGTTTTCACCACATAATAGCATAGAGTCTCTAGTATTTTGTGACAAAATTTCATGCCGCTGGGTAAAAAGGGTCCCCCAAAGAGGGGACGAAACAGGGGCACCCCCTTAAAAAGGCATTATTCTGCCTCTATTGGCTCCTCCAATGTGAAAATGGTTGCAAATAGGCACTGCTTATCATAAAAAGCACTGGTGACGAGCTTCTTAGAAATGTCGACATCGATGACCTTGAATGATTCTGAACCCCCAAAATAGGGGGTTTTAATAAATTTTTCGTGATTTTGTTCTGCGACACACATTTCAAGGGTGAATTGTGCCGAAATGGCTGAAGATAGACCAAGACAACCTGCGTATGAAATTTTCAGCATGGAATGTAGATATTAGCGGTCCAAGTCCGGACCTTCTATATTCAAAGAGGCCTGAGCACGCAGGTGTCAAAGAGGGTTACCCCTCTAAAAAGTCAGCCACTGCAGGTTGTCACAGAAAAGAAGAACCTAGGTGTGACTATTTCTAACAATTTGAAGCAAGTTAGACAGCGTCAGTTAACATATGCTTAAGCCAGTAAAGCACTTGGTCTCATCTCAAGAACCATTTCCTTTAAAAGTGCTAGTGTCCTACTGAAGCTGTACAAATCGCTTGTTCGGCCTCACCTAGAGTACTGTGTTTCTGCCTGGTCGCCGTATTATGAAAAGACAAGTTTCTGTTAGAAAGAATCCAACACCAGTTTACGAGAATGATTCCGAGCCTCAAGAAGTCACCATACGATGAAAGAATATGGCAGTTGGGTTTGTGGACCTTGGAAGAGAGAAGGGACAGAGCTGATTTGCTGCAAGTTTTCAAGATGTACAAAGAACTATCTTCAGCTAAGTTCATCGATTTTTTTACCCAAACATAAGTTACAACACGTGGACACACCGCCAAGATTGCTAAATGAAGATGCCATCTGGACATTAGACGTTTCTTTTTCTCCTCAAGGGTGATTGATCGGTGGAATCGTTTGCAGCAAAGTGTCATAAAATCCAGCAGTGTGAACTGTTTCAAGAATGGTCTTGAGCACATAAGAAAGACTTCGATAGGCTTCTTTATGGACTAACCAGTCCGCTTAGCCCTATGGCCGAACCAGCTCCGGAGATTCGTCTACCAGTCTACCTGGTATGTTCAATGGGGTGTTGGTAATTTGCGGAAATGTAGAATGCGGAAAGTAATTTACGGAATGAAATCTGCGGAATTAGCCTGCGGAACGGTGGGTAATATGCAGAATGCGTAATGACCGACCGAGCGATCGATAACGCCCCCGGCCGCACTCGGCATTTATTGCCACTAATTACCCAGCAACATAGGCTACTGTACGCGATATCTCATGCTTAGAATAAAATACACCGCTGTCATATCTCATCTTTGTCATTTTAAATTCTTTTAAATAAATTTATTGATTGCTTGCTAATTGTTTAAATTAGAGGCCTATGTTTCTAAACTGTTATGTTATTTTACTTTATTTCATTCTGATATTTATTTTTTTATATTTTACTTCTAAATATAAAATTTCATATTTATTTTTATTATTTATTTATTTCATGTATGTAATTTTTTTGTTAATTTAATCAAATAATCGATTACAATCGTTAATTATTGTGTAATTTATGCTTTAATGTATGAACTTCGGATTAATAATAGCCTAATAGACGACGCCAAGTCATTTTATGTGAAACAGCAGTGTTACATTACTATAAGCCTAAATAAATATACATTGACCATCATCATTGCAACTCAATCAAGACATACTAATTATATAAAAATGTATATACATACTAGCCCTACTTAAAATAC
>Ga0209671_1007719_pt1 | contig 11194 bp, 8 predicted proteins | sample WorMetHERISLAND2_2_FD_187401 | JGI IMG/M metagenome (GOLD analysis project Ga0209671, IMG submission 187401) | Marine gutless worms symbiont microbial communities from Max Planck institute for Marine Microbiology, Germany - Olavius geniculatus... | ecosystem: Host-associated > Annelida >...
GCTTTAAGTCGAAGAATATTTTTGAATTAAGAAATATCAACTGATGTAGGCTCAAGACCATGCAGGTAACCTAAGCGCCGCAACCGCACGTTGCAGAGCTATGAAAAAATTAGTCTGACTTCATCTACCACAAAGCACCCAGACTTACCACAATCTACGTGTTTTGCCACCATTATACCTTAAATACAAATTTTTCGCATTATGCACTATTCCAACAAACCTGTCTTCTTAACAAACTGCTTTATCTCTACTAACGTAAACATATCAGCACCACTATGGACACAACGATACAAAAAACCGAAAACAATTGGCCTATCTGGCTGGAGTACTTGTAGCCTATGACCGAGACTTCTAAGAACAGACAACACTAATCAGCAAAGAATTAGCAAATTTCAATTAGACAGCTTGATTCCGTGTGGTCAAATATGTCAAACATAATGACTTTCATGTCTTCTGATTGACCACGGAAACCTAACTTGTAAAAATGTGAAAATACAGTAATGCTATGCGAAGAAAACACACATTACAGGGTGTGCCAAAAAATGACCCAACTTGTTTTTGTCAGAACTTCGTCAAATCTCCGCCGAATGTGATAATTTTTGGCGTACAGATAGCCAAGATGACAGAAATGTGTAAGGTACACTCATGTCCACCTCACCTTTTTTATGTCAACGCATTACCGTGTAGAACGCAGATGCTCCAAATTGTTGCATAATGCTCAGTTGTTGTCTACATAAAAGTTCTAACGACTTAATTAAGGACACGACAAACTAAAATGTGATTTATTCAGCATAATTATAAGTTTGTGTAACAATTTGCTTCCAAATTATTAAAATTTATGTCCAAATGGTACACAATGGCTTAGACGAGATGCAGTAGCGTCATTTAGAGGGGGGGGGGCTGGAAGGGTCTATGTACCCGCCAAGAATTTACGACTTTAGTTTTTCCTGTAAATCGTACCTTTGAAACAGTGTTACTGCTGCAAAAAACAATACGTTACGCAGACTTAGACCCCCTATGATCACTGAGACTCCCAACGATTTACTGAAATGAGTCCCATGTCGTGACGCCACGTCTGACAGCGGCATTAACGATCAACTGATCAAAATGCACCGCACTCATTCATGGATAAAATGTGTTTTAAGCTCATTAATTAGTTATTTTGTTGTATGCTGTTTTCAGCGAAAAATGTTTAATACCATTAAATTATTATATCATATAGCGCCTTATTGTGGAATTGATAATGCACAAGTGAGCAATATGATACTGATAATCACCGCGTAATGTAACAATTTGAAGCATCTGCATTTTACACGGTAGTGCGTCGAAGTAAATTACGTGAGGTGGACAATGAGTGTAGCTTACATAATTCTGTCGTCTTGGCTATTTGTGTACCGAAAATTATCAAATTTGATGGAGATTTGACGAAGTTCTGACAAAAACAAGTTGGGTCATTTTTCGGCACATCCTATAGAATGGCACACTGTGAACAATGTCGACACTACAAAACAGAATTAAAGGATATTGCATAAAAATAAACACTGCCATTTATTTGAACTGCATTTCCAACAATTGCTAATAAACTTAGACATCACATAGTACAAAAACTTGAAAAAAGTATGTCACCAAGTTCTGTAACAGTGGGAGTTCATTAAACAGTGACAAATTTTTAAAAGTTTTTTTACGGCATTACACAGCACTTGTTTAATATCATATCATGTCACTGAACTTGCTACGGCCCCCTCATCCGCAGCACATTTTTACAAGCATTACAATGCACTCATGACTAAAACAAGACGTTATGCCTAAAACATGCGAAGTATTATCACTCCGAAATTGGCATCAGTATTTTAAAAGATATGCTAGAAAAGTTTTTCAGGTGCGTCCGATCTTCAGTAACCGCTTTATTGCAAATTTACTGTCAAGTGGGCCAGTTGAAAAAGAATAAAAATCGCTCTGGACTTTTGATGACGTTACGATTAAAATTTGGTGGCTTACTTTTTGGACCACTTTGTATATTGCTTCACGTTCAACGTACCTTGCACAAAGACTTTGCCTGTCACGCAAAAAAGGCAGACAAATACGTAACTAGAACGCCGCTGAAACCACACTACCACCGCAGTTTACATAGTGAAGCACAGCATTTCTAGAAACACAGTGGTTAAAGTGTAAATTTGTGCGTTCATGGGACAACATATAGACTACATACTGGTAGTTCAAACACTTCTAGGGCTCTTTCATACTTCAATAAGTTAATAAAGGCGCCCCACTACGTTACACCATTACCAAGTTGTGAAAGTGTGTCAGCAAAGTAGTTTTTGTTGCGATGAAACGTCACGGTGTTATTGTTCCTGTTTTTTAGTCAATTACATTTTGTTGCCTGTCAAAATGTCAACAAAATGTAAACGAAAAAAAACAGGAATAATAAAACCGTGACGTTTCATCGGAACAAAAGCCAGTTTGCTGAATAGTTGTTTTGTAAAATTTATTTCATGGAATCTTTGAAAAAATTAGTAAAACTGGCGCCACAAAAACGTAGCTGACTGCAGTTCTAAAGTCGCCCAGACCAGCATTAACCACTGTATAAGTAATTAAGTATATGCAAACAGATATTTCCCCGTTCGTCTTCACTACAGTCACAGAGCTTCGTTGACTTTGTATCAATAGACTAGTAATAAACACGGCATACAAAAGCCTTCTAAGCAATGGTCTTTCCTGCCAGAGATAAGATCAGCGGTCAAGCTCATGATCTATATGAACTGCTCCACGTGCTCGGAAAACAAATCGAAAAGAGCGGCAGTAGTTTCGTGCAGGGAATGTGCCTACGTATAAAAAGAGATCACAATGTGAAATCTATTGTCTTCGTGCACAGAAGGTCCAGAATAAATGTTAAAAGTCTCATCTAGCATTCGGTATAGTGCGTGTAGTTCTTCATGGGAATCAAATCTGAGAACTATCGAGAGTCAGTAGCAGTTTTACTACTCGTAGGAATACGCCGATACGATGCTCACACCGTAGTACGGGTCGCAGTTAGTACTCGCAACCAAACTGATCTTTCCACGTCTCGTGCCGATTCACGACGGCGTTAGTTACAGTTTTCGGCGTGCTGGTTATGGCTGCGCCAATGTCTTGTTGCGTGATGGGCGGCGGGTCGTCACTGAGCTGAATGATTTCGTCCCTGGTCATGCTTCGTAGCAGTCTTCTTTGTGGTATTCTTGCAGCTTCCCTGTACCACAATACCGTCGTGTAATGCAAGCACAACATAAACACGAAAAACAAGCCCAACTGAATTAGAACACATCTGCAAGTTATACGTTTCCAGAAGCCTTGTAAGTGGACTAAGGGTATGTTGTGTAGTGACGGTAAATACACCTATCAATAGCAACTGCGATGTCATACACGCAAAGCAAACTGGCAAATTTCTTCTTATTGCATGTTTTATGGCGTAAAAAACGTGGTGGGATTATGCCTATTCTTTGCCGAATGTCTCACGCTGCAAAGAACAGGCATAATCCCGCAGCGAACGTTCACGCCGTTGTACCTGCAATACCAAGAAATTTGCCAATTTGCTTTATACTACGGCCTCGGTTGCAAACACTGGTCGTGAAACCACAGTTTCCACATCGAGAACACTCGATCATCAGCCCGTCGCCCTGATGTTTGTGGCAAATGCAGTGTCTTTTTTCTGTCGATATGGACAGCTGTCCTCTGTCGACCGGCCGAGAACGCTGGCGACAGGGTCGACCGCTTGCAATGTTCCTGCGTCGATGCCACTCAGATGCTCCGACACAGTTTGCATCAAGAGCACCTCGTCATAAACGCGTCCCGTCGGATCTTCGTTGTTGCAGCACGAAATGGCTGCTGCGACAGCATAATAGCCGCATAGGCGCGTCTCCCGGCTCTGTTGGCTAAACTGTCGCACGTGCACGGTCATGGACGACGTTGTGTCGTCGTAGCGGCGCATCAATGACGACGCCTGTAGCACCAGGCTGTCAGCAACGCCTTTAGCACCCACAGCACTGTCGAACACAAACACTTCCTGCGGACTGTCTGTAAAACGATTGGTGATCGTCACCCAGTGGTCGCCAATGTTTATAATCTGCACAAATCGACGACATGTGTCTGCCGAGAATCGAGGCAGAGACTTGCCTTTTACGCAATCGCCAAGACCCGGCGGCTCCAGTCCGCACAAATGTGGATTCCGCGTTCTCAGTTCGGACATGATTTTGTCAATGCTGTCGTTTGACAGCTCGGTCCACGTGTCAGACTGCGACGACGCTGCCATCGTAGACACTGATTTCATAGACATTGCGGTCGTAGACACAGCTGTCGTCGACACTGCGGTCGTAGACACTACGGTCGTAGGCCTAGACACTGCTGTCGATGGTGTTTTTTTGCCACGTTAACAGCTGCATGGCTGACGAAGACTGCACATACTTGCGTGGCTTCTTTGTGGATCGTCGGGGCCTCCATGTCTCCTCAATACAGGACAGCTCTGACTGCTTTGTCCGTCTGGCAACAGGAGGCAGCTGGCTTTCGTTCAGCTTTCCTTTGACGAACGTCAGCATTTCGCGTAAAAATGCCGACGGACGTTGCCGCAACGACGACACTGCGTGAGTTTTGACTTGGCCAAAGTAACTTTCTACTTTAGCATTGCTCCGTGGCCTGGACGGCAAGATTTCCGAGCTGTCAACGGCGTCAGATGCGAAACGCTGAATGTTGTTGTGTAGCGCCGCAGACCACAGCGGGTATATGTGGAGGTAGTTTCGTATGGCGTCAAGCCCCTCTGGCCAGCAGTCTTCGTTCGGCGGCACTGTATCATCGACCGGCAGCACGACATCCTGGACAGCGCAGTTGAAAAAAGCAGTGAACGGCGAACCGTCTTTTAGTGACTGCTCCGTACAGTGTTCCTCAGAAGCATCAGCAGCATCTGTTGCAACAGTCACACAAGACAATACTCTGACGGCCGTTGGGTGAAATATATGCCATACACACGTGACTGTCATTAGGCAAACAACGCACAAATCCAAATCCAGCCAAATCCAGGCCACAAATCAGAAACAGTAATGAGTATTGACAGTGATTTAATACGTGAAATTGTCAAAAAGAAATTGAATTGATTAATTTGTAGCTTCAAAGACGAGCAAAATTGTCCGTTATATAAACAGGACCTGATATGCGTCTAACAAGTAACTTAAAATTCATTCGGTTAACAGTACGTATACATACATTGTGTTTCATGAAATGTTACACCGATAATTGACGAAAAATTCATGTCTTAACCGATTTACATTTGATTCACATTTACATTTGCCCCCCCCGCCTTCCGCCGCCACTGACTTACACAGGTGACGGTCACATGTAAAATGCGCAGCATAACCATGCAATATTTAACACTGTAAATAGGCACAAATGATGACATAACATGCTGTAGTTTGTGTGCAAGTCTACATACAAAATCTGGCCTCTTTGTCAGGTTTTACTAGGATTTTTTTCGTATTGCAGCCTGCTGCCTGCAGCAGCTTGTTGGTCTTGGACCACCGTGTACATTGAACAGCTTCATCACATCCTGTGGCAGGTAATAAAAGTTGTTTGTACGGTCGCAGTTGGAAGGGCAGACGAATCCGGCCACCGGTGCAAATGACTCATTCCCGTCACAATAGTCATGTCACATGTGCTAAGCTGTGCCTAGAAATTGCTTTGTTCTTACAGAAATCAACTTTTTATACTGAATCTAACAAGAAGAAATCTAGCCACATTTCAACATCTGCCTGTGCCTTTTGCGTGAAAAACCTAATTTTTGTTCAAAACTCGACAACCACCTGAAAGTAACGTAATGTATCGAAGTAAACAACTTGGTCATAACTACAGGATGGGCCAGCTAAAGTGAAGCCACTTTTATTTTTTGAATAACTTCACAAAACATTGGCCGATTTTGACAATTTTTGGCATGAAACAGCGCGAAAAAAAACTTCACGTAAATGACTGCACTTTTGGCCATCTCACCTTAATACTTTCGCTGCAATATCTTGTAAAATGCAGAAGTCGCAGTTTGGCCATTTACAACAATGAATTCATGCTGCATAAGTAGCACACACGTTAGCTCCCAAAATCTCTAGGACCCCAAAAAACTTCAAAATCTGTGACTTATTTAACTGTAATCGTAGGCCTATTTAATTTAAGATCGTACGTCGACGAACTGAAATGACGCATCAACAGCGAGTGAGCTGCTCTGGGTCAGCGATTATTGAACGTGCTGTTGGCGAGTGGCAACAACGTCCACCGCTGGCATTTGTGCTGGAGGAGGACATTTTGAGCACATGCTGTAATAGAAATGATGTGATGTGACACGTGTGAGTTTTTGAGAGATAGTAACTGTTAGTCATGTTTTTCGCTATTTAATTAATCATTTTTGAGCCGACTCATGCGCCACCCAGTCCTAATTCATTGACGCGATCGGCAAACCAAACTATGGCTTATGAATTTCACCAGATAGTGTAGCGACAGTATTAAGGTAAGCTGGCCAAAACTACAGGCATTTACGTCAAGTTTCTTTCTAATGTTGCCTGCCAAAAATGTCAAAATCTGTCAGTGTTCTGTGGAGTTATTCAAAAAATAAAAGTGGCTTCACTTTATCTGGACCACCCTGTACACCGTGTGCGGAAAAATACAACCAATAGTATTTTAGGCATAACACTATTACACGAAATGTCGTCCAGGTAATGCGAAACCAAACTGACACATCAAAAGTCCACCGAACGTAATCAGTGTCACTACTTTAGCTTGTGAATTAAACGATCGTCAGGTATTAAAATGCACAACACGATCTCAGAAATAGAAATTATTCCTCTAAATGATGGTCATGATTAATTCGATAACGATGGCCTTTGAAGCCTGCGTTGAGTAGTTAAATCGAACAGTTGCCGGTAGACATTCCCGTCTATTATCTTGCAGTTGTTAGTTATGCCCTATCACGTTGTGCGTTTTAATACGTGACCATTTTTTTGATGTTTGGAAGAAACATAACAATTGCGGCCACGGTACCTTAGCACGTTACCATTGGGACGTGAGTGAGTAATTTGCACCGGTCGGTGATGCTGAATTCGTATGCCACCTCCAACTGCAATCGATCGAAGTTGAAGTTGTTCCTTATTACTGATAGCACCAAAATAGTTACCGGTCATACCTTGTAGGAAGTTTTCTGCGGCATCATCTCCGGCATCTTGCACGCCGACATCCATCTGCTGCAAAGTAGCCTCAATTTCTTCTTTGCTGCGTCGTACTTCCGGCGTCATCGTCGTTGACGACAGCAGAACGAAAATGTGCCGATACAGCTGCGATGCCTGTTGCAGCGATGTTGTCCGCGCCATGGTCGCAAACAGCGTTAGAACTCGCTGTCGCTTGTCTTTCGCTAACTTTGACTGTTGCGGCAGAAGACGGAACAGTCTCCTGGACATGGTCTTGATCATGTGCGCAATGCATAGGCACACGTACGTCCTGCAGGTAAGACTGCGGTATGTCAGCCGTCCCTGCAGCGCATCCATGCAAGTACGAAGGTATGGCAAAATGGATGACTTGTCGAACGCCAGTATCACTGAGTTGAGTATGGCGTATGATAAGTCAGTGACCACGTATCGCGGCTGTACGGTCCCTCCATTATAATGCCGAACGTCACGTAAAAACAGTTCCAGCAGGTATGTAATTGTCTCAGTGGTGTGTCTGCTTGTCAGAAAGTCCAGAACAGACACGTTGCCGTCCTCGAATATCATTGCGTAGTACAGTATACGGTGCCGATCGGCCAGGTCTTTAACAACCGTTCCTGTTGCATCAAGGTGGACGACGCCTCCAGTGTCTTTTCTACAGCAATCAATGTACATTTTCACTTGCTCAAGCAAGTAAAAAGTGCAATGAAATGGCGTATCGCTGATTACTTGTATGTATCCTGGCAGTGCAGCGTTTTCTGATCGCTCGGACGCCAACCAGTCTTTACGCTGGATCCTGAGCTCCAGTACCGGATCAGCTGCCAGCTCCTGCGCCCGTCTGAATTCATACGCGGCTTGTCTGTACACGCCTTTCGTGTGACAGTCCGATGTATTTCCAGCCTGTACGGCGGCGTCGGACATCGTGGACAAATTTTTGTAATACTCCTTCGTCGGTGTCGTAATGCCAGCAACCAAACGCTGAGCCACTGTTTCTCGCCGACTGCCGCACAAACGACGGCCTCGTCTCGGTTCCGGTTCTGAGCTGCCGACATGCGTGCAAACGCCGTCGACAACAACGTGTACCGTTACGTCTTGGTCGTCTGCAGGGCATTCTCTGATGGAGAAGCGAGCCGTGATACAGTTTCTGCAAACGGCAGTGCCGCTCCAAAAGTTGCATCTGCCTTTCCGGGACGCCGGCTTTGCCACGTGGCTGTACTTGAATGACAAAGCACACGTCTGAAAGACGTCGTGAAACTTTTCGTACATTAGCTGCTGCCAATGTCCTCGGAACTTCGGTTGACTGTCGAGCATATTGGGGCGAATTGTTTGGAATTGCTGATATAATATAGTAAACTGAAACTCTCTGGTTGCTGAGGTATCAGCCATAGCAACCTGCAAAAATGTACGACAAACAAAGTAATAACTGAATAGGCCTACGTTACGGAACAGCGACAAATAATCGCTGTGACAAAATCACTCCGAACAAAATGCCGTCTTAGCCACAAAGCTCACTGTGCAGCACGACAGTGATGACGCCGTTGTAAGGGCCATGACCGAAGTCAGTGGGGAAACCCTTTTTAGGGTTCGCGTATCTTCAAAACCCTTGAACGGATTTGCCAAAAATAGGCACAGTTGATTACGTCGGCCGCAACGCCACTACACTCAGCAGGAAATTTCGCGTTGGTGCTCACTAGGCCTACTTGGCTTCTTCTAGCATAATGGTGTTGCTAGCGAGTAAGAAACTGAAAAAAATATGTTGGCGTTACTAAACTTGCCCTTTAAATTATGCGTTGATCGAGTTTATACTTTCTGAGATATCGCGATTTGAAAATTTCACCAATTTGACTTAAAATGCCCATTCAGGCAACCCCAAAAATCATGTTTTTGAGGAGTTTTGACCCCGAAACTTTACTTTTCATCATCGAGACCCCAAAAGGCACATCCTTGCGCAGAAACACGTTTTCTGAGCCTTCAACGGTCGTGATCGGTCCTACGGTGTGATCTGGACGCGAGGCAAAGAGTACAAAAAAAGAAAGAACCAAAAGTAAGCCAAAATTCGCCATTTTCGCAGACCCCCTTTTCGTCGTCTCACATCAACCCAATTTTGCATGGGGGTCGTATCCCGGGTATTTTTTTGGTTTTAAGTTTCAGGGAGATCAGCTGAAAAATGTAGGAGCAGTAAGAGGTCGAATTTTTTGCTTTCCCATTGACTTGGCACATCGCATATACAACAGCTTGTTGCTACCGCACAAGCCGTGACCATAGCGCCTCTGAAGTTACGACCTAACGGCGCTATACAAATTTACTATTATTATTATTATTATTATTATTATTATCAGCAAGCGCCGAACAAATCACAGACTGCTCTCAATTACAGCGCCAGTCAGTTTAATTTTTTGATTACATCAATCGACAGAGAAATCTCTTAGGGTATGCGCTCTCATCTGGCCTAGTTATAAGCTGCATTCCTAGAATCGCTCTGTTGAAAAATCGTGCGCCTATCACCATTTCAATTGGCCCCCACGCATTCAAACCTGTTCACTGACAAGAACCAAGCTGTTTGGTACTAAACAGACAATGTACGGCGTCTATTTACCAGAAAGAAAAGACTTTTGATCAACGATGTGACACTAGCTAAAACAACCGTCATCTTGCGTCGCCGACGCCGTCTGCCAGTAGCGAGCGGCCAGTGCTAGCCTGCTAGGCTGCTGCCTGCTAGGCCGTGCTGCCTGACTTTGATGACGTCAGTGAATCTAACTTCCGCCTGCTTAATTCCCAGGGACATGTACAGCTGTGAATCCAATGGCAGTGTTTTTCAACTTCTTTGCTGCAGCGGAACCCTATAAAAGTGTCAAAATCACATACGGAACCCCATGACATGCAATGATTTGTGAGTCCAATAGCGTAGGCCTATTCAAAGTGGAATTCTTATGGTGTCTTGGGACCGATGTCCTCTGCGGAGTCGAGACTCGAGAGGCAGGAAACCTGTGGGTGTCTGAGGCAAAACCCTCAAACGCTGACGATAAAGCAGCATGCAAAAGACTTGTTTAATTTTACCGTATTAGATAATATTATTTAGCATTTTTAATTCACCCGAAACCAAAAACGCTTTAGAGGCGGCCGCCAACGGCCTAAAAAACTATCATTGGATCTTTTGCGTTTTTACGCCCACGGACAGCTTCGGGAGCCTGGAGCCCATTGCGCTAATGGGCGAAGCTTTTATATTTTTTAAACATAATGTTTAAGGAAATAAAGGTTTTTTAATAAATGGACTCATGTTCCTTAACACTGGAAATTAATTGCACGAATAGGTTTAGGGTATTTCCTACTCTGATCCGGAACATCGCCAATCTAGTCCAAGGGCAACAACCCAAAATTGGGATGTAATAGGGGTGGGCCGCAAAAAACCTACTGTGTTTCAGAAACGATGCCAGATTGGATGTATCGACTCCTCGACGTCGACGCGTGGCTGAAGGCCAGCCGGCTCTGACTGAACAGCAACAAGACCTAGGTAACGTGGTTGGGTTCGCTGCAATAGCTAGTCAAGGTAAACGTTTCAGAAGTTCCAGTGGCGTCCTCACGACTGAGTGTCTCGTATCGGAGACGGAGCGTCAACTCGGCGTCGTCATCGACAGTTAGCTATCTCTGTCTGCGCAGGTGCCTCTGTATGTCGCTGTGGCTACTACCAGCTACGTCAGTTTCCACCGATCGTCAGATTCATGTCATCTGATGCCGTGAAGACGCTGGCTCAAGCGTTCATCTTATGTCGCCTGGACTACTGCAACTCACTGTTTTACGGCACCTCTGATAAACTGATGACCCGGCTGCAGTCTGTCCAGAATGCTGCTGCACGTCTGGTGTCGGGCGCTTGACGCTACGGCCACATCACGCCAGTGCTACAGCAGTTGCATTGCTTCCGGTTCGTAAGCAGGTGGACTTCGAGATGGCCACCTTGGTCTACCGTTCTCTGTCCGGCACGGCTCCGGTTTACC
>Ga0209671_1007720_pt1 | contig 11194 bp, 7 predicted proteins | sample WorMetHERISLAND2_2_FD_187401 | JGI IMG/M metagenome (GOLD analysis project Ga0209671, IMG submission 187401) | Marine gutless worms symbiont microbial communities from Max Planck institute for Marine Microbiology, Germany - Olavius geniculatus... | ecosystem: Host-associated > Annelida >...
CGCCAACGCCACACGCGCCTATGGCCGATGTGTATTATGGTCCCGATGGGCCGAGTCCAAGTGACATGCGATTTTCAAAACTATAACTACTGAACTGGAAATGCTATAGGCTTTCGCGCTTCTCGTGAGCTTTGCTCAAATTTCTTGTTGAGTATTGGCATGACTATCGCCGATACTTTTCGTCCGTAGTATCGAAATGGGTATCGGCGATACTTTTTCAGCTATTTTTTGGCAATATTCGATACCAATACTTTTGTCAGCAAGCAGCGCCGCTGCGGCTGCTGCACAACAGCGACCGAGGCACAACATCGCGGGTGTCTGCCCGCACGCAGGGAGACGTAGGCCCTAAACTACATGCGATGTACACATGTGCTGTGGTCCGTCTGCTCCACGGATGAAAGAATAGGTGTCAACACTCTCACAGCAGACTCAGAAACGTTTGATTTGAAACCCGACCACGAGCTACATGCAGTCCAGCTGACACTCCGCGCTTTTGCTCTGCGGGTGATAGCCCACCCCCTCCTCACTCAACTTGATTACTGCCACCAATTGTCGATCGATAGTCACTGACGAGCACTAGAAGCTGTTTATTGCGTCCTATTCAAACTGTTCAATTCTCTAAGGCGAGAAATATAATTCTCGAGATAGAGATTTTTCTCGAGTATTGATTCTGATGAGTCTCGTTAAGATCTGTACTTACTTACTTCCAAGGCGACAACTAGATTTACTAAATCACTGCTTTAGCAAGCGACTAAACATAACATTGCCAGGGGTGGATTCACGAATTCTATAAAGAACACAAGCCTATATCGGGGGTCTGGCAGTGGAGCCCCCGGGCCCCAGTGGGGTCCTGGGACAGAGCGTCTAGTCAGAAAAAGCTTTCAGCCTTTTGTCGCTTGACAAACAAAGGGCAGCCGTTAGTTGTATGAGTGTTATAGTGGTAAAATGTGTTTACCACTATGTATGGGTGTCACTGCCTATGAGTAGCATTTCTTATTTAGACAACAACTCAACTTAGTCTTATAGCAAGCGTGGCGAGCGAAAAAAATGAGACCACTTTGCTGCCTTTGTTCTATAGAGTCCCACATAGGAGGGCCTTTGGTTAACTTGAGGTGGAAAATGTGTGGCATGCAAAATCTAACTCACTGTTGAAGTTGACTACCAGACCGACGAAGGAAAAAAAGCGCAGCTAGATGGGGCCCCCTCTTAAACGCACCTGTGATTGCTGAATGAGTAGAAAAATGTATTGTCTGTAAAAGTATAATTGGTATTGGTATTGCCAATACTTTTCACAAGTATTGTTAACAACCCTGTTGTTGTCGTTCGTCGTCGTTGTGCATTGTCGTCGTCACGCTTTGCGTCGTACGCGCCGCTTCTTCATCGACCTCTCGCTTCTTCGTCGTCGGCGTCGTCGTAGCGCGTTGCCGTCGCACTTCGTCGTACTTTGTTGAGCGCCGTCGTCGTCGTTGTCGTCGTCAAGTAACAAACCAGACCATTGCTTTCTGTGTAAATTTCTACGTAGTTCACATACAAAGTAAGCGAAATTTTCCCAAGAGTTTCGCGTAATCTGTACGTAAATTACGCGTTATACGCGTACTTTTCGAACCCTATTAACGGCGGTATCATGGCTTGGCGCCCAAACGTCCGGCGCCTAAATGGCGGCGCCCAAATCTCCTGCTCCTCGGGTGGGGAGAGACGCCCCTTGCCCATTCTTCTTCCTTTCGATGCCTTTGGCGTCTCGAGAGAAAGCCCCGTCAGTCCGGCGGGCTCCCAGGCGTGTAAGGACGGCTCTGCCGATGACTACGCAAATTTTAATTCACAAACGGCATTTCTTTACACACACATGATACAGGTCAAGCGTGACTGACTGCAGACAGCGAGTGTCGTATGACGCAGCATGTCAGGTCGTCCGGACGTGAGTGTACATCTAGTCATGTATAGCAGAACGCGTGTACGCGTGACACGTCGAGCGTGTACGCACATCACACGTCAACACATAAACCAGAAGTACAGCCACGCACAGTCACAACCGATTCCGTTCGTTCATCCTGCTCGTCTGCGTCACAATACTGACTCTAGCCTGTTTTACCTTGCGGCTATGGATAAAAAGCGGATATGTGGATCAGCGGATGTCGCAATGGGTAACGCTGTGGCTAAGCTGCAGTACGGCAGTTTATTAGTTTAACCACTAACCCTATTCCTAACCATAATTATAATCCCTCTCCCTAACCTTGACGCATCATTCAACCGCCGATCCGCTTTTACGAGAGCCCTCACCTTGTTACGCGGCCCACCTGATAGGCCGCATCACGGGTCTTGCCCGTCCGTCTGTCTGTCCGTCCGTCCGTCACGTGTATTAAATCAATCAATCAGAGTTGCCCTAGTAGCAGAACTAGGCTACTTCAAGGCTAAACAGTAACACTGCTAGTTTAAATGCTGATGTCTCATTGTCCGAGTATGTCATTCTGAAGAGCCGCGTCCAGACCTGTTCGTCCGTTTGTCTATCCCGTACAGGCTTCTAGTCTGAAAACAAAGCAGAGATAAAAAAAAATCCAAATAGGTGCGAACGTTCCTTAGGACAGGAGTAATCGGTGTGCAAATTTTCAGCTATAAAACAAAATATTCAAAAAATGACGCATATTTCGCACAAATGTTCACAGTTATGCGGCTGGCGGATCATGCGCTGGCCATGGCGCTAACCGGCAGGCTTATGCGCGCCGGTGTCTTCGTCGCCCACTGCACATGCACGGACGGCTGCATACATGTCAGCACAAAGCGTGCAACAATATTATGCCGGATACAACGACACACGCGGCTTCAGCTACGGCAAACATTTTAATCGGCGCCTTATTTACGAAACTTCCTATAGGAATTGTCATTTTTCTAACATTCTTCTGAGACCTTCTTAAGTTCTGCGCAGAAGCCAACTAAGTTACGCGTAAGTTACTCGTAAATGTTCCGCAAGTTTTTCCCACGATCGCGTTTTTTTCTGAAATTTTCGTATACGGTAAGCCCGAATTTTCTCAAGCCTCTCGTCGTTTCGACTTACGAACCGTTGTAGATTCGGCCCAGAACTTCTGCGAGAAATCTGTCACAGTTAATCCACGTAGTAGCACTTGCCGACTCATACATACACTCTGCTGTATATACGGTACACGTGGTACTTCGCTGGTGCTGCGATAACACTGCCATGCTGCCAGTGTCAACGTCTACAGCGTATAGTCGTCACTAGTCACTGAGCCGTGCACAAACAGTAGCACAAGTTGCACAACTGCAACACAGCAACACTGAACAGTGAACTGGGCGAAGGAGCGCGCCAAAATGCACGCTCGCTCAGGGCCAGCCGCTGCTGTCACGTACACTCACCGGCTCCGAGCCTTCTATGCGTTAACCCTCTTTCTTTTTTTCCGAGTAGGTTATGGTCAGACTTCGACAAGTTGAAGACTCCTGACCACCATTGGCCCAGGTGTGCCACCGGCAGTGCTAAGTGCATAGCACAAAAATGTCCAGATGCAGAATTACTGTAATGCTGATTAAAATAGAGATGGGTGTCTGTTTCTCTGGCTCCTCATGGAAAGATCGCGACTCCCTAGTTTTACCAGAACTGGCGGAGCCCAGTACACGCCTGCAGTGATACAGATATTAGTCAGTCTTTTTCACACCGAGAATTAGCACACGAAATACAACAGAAACCATAGCTAAAAATTAATTGAAAGCCTGAAACTCGAACTATACAAACTTGCATGTCAGTACTACATAAAACGTTTTTTTTAAAACTATTACACACACAGCAGATTACAAAATAGAAAGGTAACGCCAGAAAGCTTTTTTACAGTTCAAGAATACTAGCATCTCTAAAATGATACATCGTCGGGATCTAATTTAAAATACAAACTACAAACAGTTCTCAACACAAAATTCATCATCATCATCACGGACAGGCCCGCCGAGAGCCACAGCGGGGCCCGGGGAAACATTCTCGCGGGGCCCCCAAACATTTTCACAGGGCCCCTCTGTCGAGAAAATTTTTGAATTTTTTTTCATAATGGTACATTCTGGCGTACTTTTTAAATTTCTGGCCGACGGCGGGGCCCCCAAACGTCGCCGGGCCCGGGGTAGCTAATCCAGGCCTACCTCACCCTCTCGACGGGCCTGATCACGGACATTCCCCGAACTATAGAGCATATTCGTTTCCGCTAGCTGCCTCCACCGTCCTCGGTCTTGGACGTGTCGCCACGCTGAGCTCAGTACGCGTGAAGGTCGGCTTCCTTCCAAGGTACGTAACTAGGTGTGACTCAGACGTCAAGCGGTAAACTGACGAAAAATTGCCAGACCTTATTATCTTTTTATTGAAAAAATTTTCCTCTGATCAATCAGCAGTGATTGATTGCTACTGGGTCGCCTATAGCAGATTAAGTGATCGATTGGCTGATAAAGGGTTAACGAACATTTTAAGTCCACTGCATGGCCTATAATTAAAAGCAAGTGCTGGCCAGCTGCTGATGAATACGAAATAGCCGAAGATGTCGCCCCACTGAGCAGCGTGAGCACTGAACAGGCGCGTATAGGGATGTGGGTGGGCGCTTCTCTCAGCAAGCCAGCAGCCGAGCAGTTCTAGAGGCTATAGGCCGATCACGGACCGTATCAGTAGTGACGCCGACTGCTGTAGGCCTACGACAACGACAGTCGTAAACTCGTAACAGCCAGAAACTGCTGGCGTCGTGCACGCTCACTGCAGCATAGGCCTACAGAACAGTGACTGCGAGGCGGGGGTCATTTAAGAGACATTAATTTTAGAGCTGCACACACCAATGACGATGTTATCACGCTTAAATAAAATCATAAAAGCGAATTTTGTGCAGGATACAATGCACAGGACTGGCGTCGCCAGGATTTGGCGCAAGGGGGGCACGAAACTAGAAGAAATTTATTTAAGGGTGACACACAAAAATACCCCCCTGGCCCTAGTGGGATTTGGAGGACGGAAAGAAGTGGGGAATGGAGGAGTAGAAAGGAAGCCGACGAAAGGAGAATGGATTGGTTCGACTTGGAGTCTTGGAGAAAGGTTGCTTTCTGGCGCCCCGGCTGGAGGTGACCAAAGAGCGCGTAGAGATTCGGGTGGATTAAGCTTAGCCTACTTTTAGTCGACATCGCCAGGCAGAATGATAACTTTCCAACGCGTTCCGAGTTCGGCTCTGGTTGCCACGTATACAGACGTTAAGCTATATTCCGGCGGTTTCCACTCTCGCGTTTTCATCGCCCCAAACCAAGTACTGAAACGCTGTTTTCGTGTTAAAATGCGCCCATCACTGTGACCATGACTCAACAGTTTACAAGGTCGTTAAATTAATGGCATCTGGTCTGGCAATGTAGCAGGCACAGTAACCCCGCAGCACTTGTCGTTGGGGGTTATTCAGTCGAGCGTACTGCGTGTAGGCCTCGGCCACCCCCCGCAGAGCACCGAACCACAGTGAAGAGTCAATAAGCCTAGGTTACTTCAATATAATCAACGTCTCTAGACGCAAATATTATTACACGACACTCCAAGCTTCCAATCACGACTTAGCCAGTGTTTTATCCCACCCAAGTAACTGAAATTGACGGAAATGAAAACCGTTTAGATTATGGATAGCCCACTGCATCACTTTCCGTGACTTAGGCTCTCATTCGGAGACGGGGCATAAATTATTGTCACTTTTCCAGAATGGCTAAAAATCACGCGTAGGCCTACCATTCAGATTTTGGTGGCGATCCGGTTCAAGATCGGGATCTGAATCTGGATCCGGAACTTCGAACTATTTTTTGTGCCTCAAAGTCAACTTGCACACTTAGCGTTATCGGAGTCGGGTCCGCGATGGGGCTTGCGGACAGGCCACCACCTGGTGTGGTAATGCGCGTTTTTAGCCGATCGTACTTGAGCAACGGTCGAGGTATTGGCATGGTTGTCGTCCGTCGTCCGCATGTCGTCCGTCCATCACGGATGCATTGTGGCTAAACGGTAAATCGTAGAGGGTCGGCGATGGTGCCATCGGATAGGGCGCTGGCGACTTCCTATAGGCTGTCAGTAGTAACCATATCTCCATCTGCAGCGGTTTGGCCGCAATTTTCAGCAGAAAGTTTCAAGCTCTAAGCGGCCATATCTCGGAAACGGTCAAAATCACTGACAACCAGTGCGGTCGGCTATCCTAGCGACAGCTGGGCTTCTTATTTCACTCGACGTTGTCGCGACTATTAATATTGCTGCAGTGCTTCGCTAGACGGCATGCGCTAATTGATACAAAACAGACGTTGGCACTCAGCGCGGCGACGACGGCTGCAGTAGGCTACAGTTTTCACGATTTTCAAACTTCACCGTTGGGTAGGGGCAACTCCCCCTACAAATTCGGTCAGAGCCAAAATTTTTGTGGGGGCACTCCAAGTGGGTCAAAAGTGGGTGCAAAGAAACGGGGATTTCTTCGGGGTCGATTTCGGGGGTATTCTGACCTCCTTACCCCCATTCCGAATATTGCAGAAAATGCTGCCGGGGAGACGGAATCCACATGGGAGGTAACTCGAAAATTCGTCTTCGCAATTCGTAGAATTCGCCAATTGTAATCTACAAAAATGACATTTTCTGGGGGCCCTAGCTCCCAAACGGTACCCCCTAGGGGGCTGACCTTGGGGGACAATTCTGGCACGGGGGCACCCTGTCGGTCGGTGGTGGTAAGAGGCCGAAAAAGCGGAAATAAAAATTTTTTTTCGAAAATTTTCAAATCGCCCCCCTGAGTGGGTCTTTGACCCGGGAGCCCCCCGGTCGCGCCCAGGGGTGCGCCCCGTCGATAACCTCACGTGGCCCGAAGGACATCCCCCTGGCGTCCATAAAATTGCCCATTTGGAGTTTTTTTAGGAAATCCCGGTAGGACCATTATATGGTACTGGCCGTAATCCACTATCGACGGAGTCGGCTTCTAAACTCCTCTACAAGGCGCAGGCTCATCACTCGCGCTCCCGGAACGTAATGTGCCCTGCCGACAATCAAAATCAATCAATATCTGCATGCGAGACCATTGGTTTGCCAAAAATGCAACTTAAACGTAGACTTTTAATTATTTTAATTCTTTTAATTTAATATTTTGCTTTCATTTCAGCTCAGTTCAGATCGGTCCTTACGTGACGAAGTCAACTGAAAGGAAAGTGGCTTCACCGTGCGGCTTTCATTTCGTCTCATCTCGTTTCGTTTCATCCCAGTCCATAATCACAGTGCAAGCACGGTAGTGCTGACACTTGTAAGGGCGATGAACGTTAAGTAGACCCCTGTAGGAAATGGCGTTTAGGAGGGGAGTTCAGTAACTCCCAAACCACTTAACCGATTTCCATAAAACTTGGCATCAGTGATCACATCGACCACCCGACCCCACATGCAAAATATGGTAACAATCGGTTCAAAGGGGGCGTGCGCGAAATTCGCCGTTAGGCGTCTATTTTTTCAGTTTTTTTTCTTGCGCACGGCTACAGACCAGCCTGTTGGACCGACCGACGCCGCTAATGGCTCAAACGAAGCGTCCTGACGTCGGACATATTACTTATATGGTTTCGATTTAAATTTACCCCTTTTATGCCCCAATTTTTAAAAATTTGCATTACGGCCTATGGGGACTGCAAAGCGGTATAACTCGGTCCCCGTAAAAGATAATTGCGCGCTGTTTTCACCTACCCCCTATTTTCGGGCCCGGGCTATCCGACGGTGTCAATTAAATTTCTTCCCTGACGACCCCTGTTGCCATGGCAACCAATCGTTCTTATTAAAAGACAAAACTGACTGCAGCACAGCATGTATTAAAATGTCTCAGACATTGTTACAACATGATCACACATAATTTTTCCTTGCACCAACTTTCTTTACCCATCCGGGGGTATTCTGAAAACAGTGAATAATTTATTGTCATAAAATCAAATACCAAAAATGTAGACAAAATTCGACTAAAAACAGCAAAAATCAGAGCAAAAAAACTTCGATATGAGGGCGATATGAGTCACAACTCAAAAACAGCAAAAATGCTTTTGGGGCAATATTACTGGATGTTGAATTCCAGACTGGCCCTTACAAGACTAGCCGTTCTAAATACTCGAAATAAAAATACAAAGACAGAAGTCACAAGCCGAAACAATGTAGAACACCAGTTCGTGAAGACACCACGTTTATTGCAGTGAATGCTAATGCCCATGGTAGAAAGACACGTCCAGGCATGTTTGATTTTCTGTCTGTCTGCATGTGCGTGCAGTTGCGTGACGCCATAGTGACAATGACGTCAGTAGGCTAGCTGCAACGCTGGCAGCGTGCCAGTAACTGCAAATTACAGCTATGCAATATATAGGCCGTTACTATTAAGAAAGAAAAAACTGAAATATTATCTTAACTTTCAAATTCACTGTGCGTTAAATTACATTGAGTAAAAACTTACATAACGGATATAGGCCTACGCATTCTCACAAGCGGCTTTTTACGTAACGGAAATATGAGTCAACACTCGAAAACGGCTTTCACTTAGCTTAGCTTAGCTTGGCACCTATTTTGTGTCAATTAAGTAAAAGTATCTACAACGAAATTCTGTTTAAGATATACAGTAATATTTTTCAAGTATTTAAGATGGATAGTCTTGTAAGGGCCAGTCTGGAATTCAACACGCAATAATATCGCCCCAAAACCATTTTGCCTTTTTCGAATTTTGACTCCTATCGCCCTTACATAGCTTTGTAAACTGTTAAATTTTTTTTTGCTCTGATCATTTCATATTTTCGTTCTGAACACATCCTAAGAGTTTTTAAGCCCTGCACGTACAAGTTACAAGTAAACAGAAGCGTATGTAATACATACATGTGAAGAGATACTTCCTACACATCGGTTACGTAACTTACGTTTATTATTGCAACACATACGACACTGATAAAATGTTACAAAATGCAAAGACAAAAAAAGCGAGAACGACAATGGAGGCGTGATTATAGCATGAGCAGCACGCATGGCAGGCAACCAGCATTTATTCTAAACCACATCAGTTTGGACAAATGTCACACATCCGTATTTACAGAACTAACCATATTTGTGTCTGAAATACTGTAGTCTATATCCGACAATGACTGGAATTATTACCTAGAATATATTAATGAACAAAACCAGTTAAATACAAAGAATGAAGTCTATAATTAAATACTGACAAAATCACAGAAAACGGCAGGAAACGTCATACAAAGAATGCAACCAAGCTACACGCTGGCCCAAAAAACATATATATACAGTTTGCACTTGAAGATACATCTCTGAAACTTACCGGTAACCAATATCAACAAAATGTCATGTAGGCTAGTGTTTCAATCACCTCAATTACCAATGCTAAATGTTCAACATCATCCAAATGAAAAAACAAACCAGTAGGTGCATGTGTCATAGTCATCTCAATGACATGATAGACAAACTGCTTTGACTGACACACCAAATGCAGTTAAGCAGTGACACAGCAGTCATTTGTCATAAGATGTGCAATTTGCTTGGATGCAAAATATGCACGAAAATATGCCAAAAACCGGTTTCCCAGGGTGATCGATTTCATGCATCACTAACATAAAACTTTTTCAGTTTGCACTACGTTCTTAGACGCCACTGGCACAGAATTATACACGCAAAAAACACACAAATTGTGACCTTGACCTTGACCGTTGACCTTGATACTCAATAAGGTTCTGGACGTTGTTAAGGTACATGTTCATGCAAAATTCCATCAAGCTACATGCAGTGGTTCAAAAGTTATTGTCTCCACAGAGAAAACTGGCACTGATGCTAAAAATAATACTGCCATCACTTCCGCAGACAGTAAAAAAAATTATAGGTTGCCTATCGCTTCTAACGGTAGCCAATTTCAAAGCTACAGAGCAGTTAGTAGTAATCTGTTCACATTTCTCTCCATGATCACAACAGAACTAATGAATACAGCACAAGAACACATTAACTAAACACATAAAACTGTTCTACAATAAAACACTGCAGCATGCTGCTGCAACTAGTTCAACAGATCACTGTGATGGAACGTGAACTTAAGCAGTAAATAAAACAGCTTACAGGCGACATTTGGCACACACATTAAATACTACAAAAAATACTATTAGATTGTGACCAATCTAATGTACTCCTCACGTGCATCATTTTCTCCTGTATTCTTCTAAGTGCTTTTTGTTCCTTTCAGCTTGTATTAGAGACCTGGCGTCTATTTGAGACCCGTCCAATATTATACGAATAGTGATTGGCGTTGAGGTCATTATTGGAAATTGTCTCCCTGAAGTTCGTAAAATAGTGCCCCATTTTAGGAACTGAGAGGAAAAAATTCCAATAATGGTTGATGACGCTAGTTGCCATTTGTCTTGTTATATCTCAACACATGCATCCATCTGGCACCGTTGTGGAGATATGGTGAATGAAAGATAATGTGGTCCTTGACATTTGGGGATCATGTGACGTCATCGGTCACGTGACCATTCGATTCTCGATGGTCGACTTTCTATGGGTGGTCCATTGTGACCATACGTCTATCTGGCACCGTTATTGAGATATAGCCATTTGAAGTTCTTCCAGGAAGGCTTTTCCCGTTAGGGAGGTCGATCATCGGTCCTCAAAATTACACTGATTTCATATAGTCCTCTTCGCTACGTTAGGAACGTCGCACACGAGGAGTATAAATTGACATAAAAGAACACCTAAACACATAAAACTGTTCTACAATATAACACTGCAACATGCTGCTGCAACTACAGGGTGGTCCAAAAAAACTGCACAAAGTTAATGACACCATAATTTTGCAACCGTACGTCATAGAGTCATGTGGTTTTCAGCAAAATGTTCCGAAATGTTACGTGACTAAAGTCAATATTTGAATACAGCAGTTAAATATTCTTTGTTATTGCCGCTGGAAATTGAACTGTGCAAAAAAGTATTATCCTCGACACTGCGGTCCATAAAAAACATGCCAGTTTTATTTTTTAAATAGCTCCGTGAAACATTGGCCGATTTTAATAAATTTTGGCAGGCAATATTAAAAAGAAACTTGACGCATGTGTCTAGTTTTGGCCACCTCGCTCTAAGGTTGTCGCTACACTACCTTGTGAAATGCAGAAGTCGCAGTTTGACCATTGACAACAATGAATTCATACTGGGTAGTGCATGCAT
>Ga0209671_1007721_pt1 | contig 11193 bp, 6 predicted proteins | sample WorMetHERISLAND2_2_FD_187401 | JGI IMG/M metagenome (GOLD analysis project Ga0209671, IMG submission 187401) | Marine gutless worms symbiont microbial communities from Max Planck institute for Marine Microbiology, Germany - Olavius geniculatus... | ecosystem: Host-associated > Annelida >...
CTGACAGTGTGTTTGTCAGTTTTTGAGTGCAAATTTTTCATTGTATTGTATTGTATTGTTGATACAGACGAAGCCGGAGACACAGCAGCAGAAACAGCAGCAGTTCAACTATCAAAGTACGCTACGCTTATTTATTTATTTACACACAACATTACTGCATCGAATTGCTCGATAGCCAGTTTCTCAGTGCAATTAAAGTCATTTATCACAACGCATTTATTTATAGCGCCATGAGTCATGAACAAATCAGGTGCAGTTAGGCCATTATACATGTAAGTTGACCAAAATGCACTTGACTCATGAGTAGGCCTATACCAACCTCACTGTTTGGGAGAATTGTAGAATTACTTTTGGACAGTATTTATAAAAAAATCTGTCAACAAAATGTTATATCTGTCAACTGGTGGCATACATTAAAAGTAGGATTACATAAAATAAAATTCAGTTGTGCTAGTGTTTCTGTTTAAAAATACTGCACGAGGTATGGCATGGGCCTATATGTTGGTCATCCCGTCGGCCCTTATGTCAATAATTTAACCTTCTTACTTGAGCTTGGGCATCATCGAAATGTGCCAATTGTTGGTCCTTTTCGTCGTCGATTAGTTAGAACTTAGAAGGCTTTCAGCTCTAGAGGCTTTGGCACTGACCCACTGACCCATGGATGAATTGGACACCCTGTAGGAAAGTGCCTTCAGATCCATACAGCCTACAACTTTGTAATGCACTCATGGTCTTTCGTCGTGTAATGAGGGCACTAGAAAATGTTTTATATGATATGACGTGATATGATAGGCCTAACCGTAGGCTACGCTATACGACCGTGCTGCGTCATCCGGTCCTTTAGCTTAATAATATATTGTTGGATCCGATATCATGAATATCGTGCGTCTGCTATTGCCAGTAGGCCTATGGGCTAACTCATTGATGATAACGTGTGTTGTCGTGCAGAGCCGGTGGAACTGTTATACGGGCCAGCATCACAACGATCCGACACCGATCTCTAGCGGATGCAGTAACGGTAACAGTGTCGTCAGCGGCGTCGCGGCGGAGGAGGGGACAACCCGGAGGAAGGCAACTGCGGATTCTCCCCCGCCCCTCTCTAAACTTTAAGCTGTCGGAAATTTGTCGGAAAACTTTCATTCAAAAATGCAAAATTTGGGGCTAAAACCGCCATTTTGGAGGAAACTTAGGAGCAAAGGTTGACATCGATCTGTCGTAAATTTACAGCTGTAGGTATGTCGGAATTCTGTGGGCAACCTGAGTTGTCGTTCGAAAAATGTAGATTCCTGCCCTGCCTCCTTTTTAAGCCCACAACGCCGCTGACTGCCGTACAGTGACAATGGCGTAAAAATACCAAGGGTTCAGGCGGTTCAATCAACCGGAGCCCACGAATCCTGAAGGCCCCAATCGGGGTGAGACAACAAACCAGGCAGTAAAATGATAGTCCTATTTAGGTTCGTACTGAAAAAATAACAATAAAGTGCGTAAACGTTGTGCACACGCGATTTTCCACAGCAGTAGGGGAGGTCATCTGAGAACGCAAGAAGCATGCATCAAAACTCTGGGCGGCTGGGACTTCGTTCCTGACCTCACACGGAGTGCTCCCCTAACCCCGCACCCAATCTGCTGAGGGGGTTTGCTGTCTGCCCGGTCTACAAACCTCGCCCCTGCTCTCAGCCTTTGGGGCTTCAAGCGTCAGTCCTCTCAACTGCAGGGCCCCTAACAGGGCCCGTCAAAGCTTTGCTACGCCACTGGCCAGCTCGGGTGAATCAATGTTGCCAATCGCAACGCCAGCGCACCGTCTGACATCAGGGCTGGAAAAAAGTAGGTTTTTGAAAAATGTTTTCCAGATTTTAGATTTTAAAGGTTTTTTTAGGTTTTAGCGTGCAAAAAAGATCGAACGCAGAATCAAGACCCAGAAAGAACATCCTACACACCATTCTTCACGTCATGTCGTTCTCAAAATTTTTCTTGAGTGGACGGCACAACTTCAAAACTCAAAAATAACAATTAAAAAAGACACCAAATTACTGCAGATAACATAAATACGATCCGTACCAAAAAGCAGAACACATTTAAAGAAAATCTAAAAACCTATAATTTGGACTTTTTGGGTTTTAAAACCAATTTTCCAGCCTTGCGTATCACAGTAGTGTTCTTCTGTGTGATCATGTAGGCCTATGTCCCTCAGTCAGAGGCGCCAATCCGTAGAATGTACTGCCATCTTGTACAGACTACAGACATGCATGTTGTATTTATGTACCTTTTCTAACTTTCAGTTTTATTGTGTTCTATACTACTGGCCATGAGTAAGCAACGGTTAAAGTGATATTTTGTACCGGGGCCGAGCACGAGATGCCTTAGGCGTTGAAGGGGTGGGAAATGGGGATTTTATTTTTTTTGCAAAATACTTCTGGTAGAAGAAAAATCCAATGTGTTTATCGATAATCATTTCAACACAAGTGAACCTACAATCATAAAAATTATTTGAAATAATACAAGTGTTATAAACTGACTATCGGGAGAAAACGCAAATAAATGACTTTTAATGGTATTATTATCATACTAGGTTTATAACGCACGTTAAGTCTTTCACAACATGAAGAATCTCAAGTGCGGATAAGGTCACATGTCAGTAGAGGAACGCACGACTGTATAGAGCAGTTCTAAGCCTAGATTTGAAGGTATCAGTAGATATAGTTATATCAGAAATAACAGTTTTGGGCAGATTGTTCCAGATTGTGGGTAAAGCATGGCAGAAAGCACTCCTAGTGCTAGTATTGAGCAGCACTTGCCCAGCACTGAGCCGACTACGCTTTGATTCTACCAAAAGGGGCTCAAGTCAAAGCGAGGCCTCGGTCCATCTTCCCCTTCACTTTCACCACTGCGTGTAAGCGGCATGGCACTCGGTTGGCCATTTGGTTCATGCACCATGCATATTTCTAAAGCCTGTGACGCCGATGTCATATACGGATGGATAAAATTCTTAAATAAAAAAGGTGTGAGAACGATTTCTTGCCAGCCGCTTGACCCCTTCTTTTTCCTCTTCCATTCCCTCCTTCTCTCTAACCTTCTTACCTTTTCCCCTTCGATCCTGTTCCTTGAAATTAGCACTACGGTGCGACTGTTGTCCTGTGGGTTATCCAAAGTGTCTATTCTGCTATCTGTAACGGTTTAGCAGCAATTACTGATAGAAATTATAACTTGGGCTCCGAGCTCATCTCTCTCCATTCCACGGGGCAGGGCCTTGTCAAACACAATGTTGCTCGACGGGGTTACTTCAGCGTCCCTAGGCTGAATAGTACAGAATCACGTCGCTCAAGAACGAACTGAATGAGTAAAATCACATCATCATAATTATATTAAAAGTGCTAATTCAGCTAACTCTAGCAATACAAACAACACACCTGGACATACTTGATTTACATGTACAGTATGAAAAGTTATAACACGGTATACAATGAAATATGGTCTATCTCTCTGTAAAGTAAGAATATCAAAAGCGTTCAGATTCTCAATAACTCTCTATGAATAAGTTAACACTGCGCATTATTGATGAGACAACTGCACACACACATAACTATGCTGTCTGTACATTACATACTAACTAATGAGACATTATATTACAAGATTTACAACCGTGAACACAATCAAGCAAGTCGTACCCAATAGTACTACGGACAGAAGCAGAAGACAAAATTCGACATTCTGTCCCGTATCCGGACAAGTACCAAAATATTTGTGTGATAGAACGACAGAACCTAAGCTGCCAGAATCTGCACGTTTCATGGTGAAATTTTCTCAAGGTGTCAAACTGTGCAGGCTACAAGAGAATTTTTGGTGTCAACGACTAAACATGCTGTAGAAATTGACGTTCCACTTACATATTTGCTTGCAAAAACCCACTATCACACAAGAGCGAATGTACAACGAATGCGATCAGGGACTGCAGAACTACAGATCGACTCATCAGAATGTCACACTGAACAACTTCCAAATGAATGACTGACCGAGTAGGGTTTAACGTCCCACCTGACACAGTATAGGTCGTTTCGGGGACGGCCTTTCCAGGCAAAAATGCGCATACACATAATAGCAGAACAAAAGTTTAACCTTTACACAATGTTTAACTGTTATGAAACACAAAACACAAAAAACGACCTCCACAAGATTCAGTAAGTCCAGTGGCGTCTTGTCTAAATTTCAGTCTGTCAGCAAATTTTAGCTGAAAAATACAAAATTCGGACTACCAAGTCCCCCATTTTTGCAAAATAGGGAAATTTAGAAACAAAACTTAGATTCTGAGCACCCACCAATAAATTCCTTGTTGGAAATTTGCAGCTGTCTGTTGGAAAATCGCAAATTGCTGCTCTTCCCACTTTTTTAACCCACGCCGCCGCTAAGTTAGCCTGCAGGTAAATGCAATTAATGATTCTGACCACAATAACTGTAGGAGCTGGAGCTGAAATGCACTGCATGTCTAGACAGTATACACCATGGGCCATAAAAAATGTGGCACTTTACTCTTGTCAATATCTTTGCCGATTATTGACCAATTTTCAAAATTCTTTCACTGGTGCACTCTGCAGACAAGTTGCAATAATGTGATTATTATGCATAATATCCCACCAAACAATAAATGCGTTTCTACACTACCTTGTGAAATATAAATGTAAGCAAAAACTAACGATAATAACAAAAATTTAGGTAAATGAAAAAACACTTCAAACCAACATTGCGATGAATGGTCTGTATGACACTAGAATGTGTCTGACCCACATAGTTTAGTGTTTAGTGTTTTTTAAATGTTACCAAAATGTTTGTTTTCTATTATCAATATGTACGCATATTTTATTGATATTTCACAAGGTAGTGTAGAGACGCATTTAGGGTGTGGTGGGATATGTAATAATCACGTTATAGCAAATTGTCTGCAGAGTGTGCCAGTGAAAGAATTGTGAAAATCGATCAATAACTGGTGAATATATGGACAAAAGGAAAGTGTCACGTTTTTGGCCCACCCTGTAGACACTAAGTACAGCAACACTCATGCTATAAGTAGGTAGTAGGTAAGTATGGGGGTGTAACGGTAGGGTGGCAGACCTGTCTAGCTGGGGTCAAAGTGGATAAGTTACCTGTCGGGTGGCAGATCACAACATGTGGGTTCACGTATAGCATGTGACGTTCCGTAGTTCTGCGATGAGTTTTACACAACCTATAACCTTTATTTATTATTTTGCTACTACACAATGCCAATAAAAACATGATTGAGTGTAGGGCTGTACCAAATAAAAAATTTCACTATTTGGCTGAATAAGAATAATTTATTTTATTATTCGGGCGAATACAAGTAGAATACGAATAGTTGATGCAAGTTAAAACAGATTACACAATGCCTTGGTTTCATCGCTCACGTATACAGTGAAAACTTTTCTTATCGGTCACCTTAATTGTATCCAGGTTAAATAAGTGACACTTAACAAAGATTACTGACACTAACAAGACATGCTATTTACTCTTGACACTGCATATACTAAATGGCTGAGGAAAAGCCCTAAAGCATCATGTGGGTGTTATGCTGCTGAGACTGCCGGGCTGACAGCAATTGTCTTTGAGGCTAAATACAGGAGCAACTAGTGGCGACGGCACTGTGCTTATTATTCGTATTTGGTCTATTTTTGCACTACTATTTGGCCGAATATGAATAAACTATCCAGCCTACTATGTGGACTGAATAGAATACTAATAGAATATTCGGTACAGCCCTAGTTGATTGATTGATAACAAAGTATGCTAACTCAGCATGTATGGTATACATCAGCACTGTACATAAATCACATGAGCATTCTATGGCATAAAACAACGAAGACAGACGACACCCAACTAGTGCTCAGAACTGATGGCCAAATACTGAAAATGACACAGTATCTAGCGATTGCGGTCTCGAGATCCGAAATTGAGAAATTTGTAAGCCCGGGATCCCGTTTCAGGATTAGGCTTACAGAGTGGTCATTATTTTTGTATCCCAAATTTCATGCATAGGACGTAGTGACGTAGGTCACAACACCGTGGGTAAATCTGGCCTGCAACAGGCTGTTGTTCAACCCATGACGTCCACAAAAAACAGCTAAAACGAGATATATGGAATCAATTTGCAGATAATTCAGTTACTGGTTCACTTGCTTTTTACCTGCTCCATGCCATTGCAAGAGTGGGTAATGTCATCTGGCTGTCTGGGGTAATGTTAATGTATGGTTATCACACGGGTTGGGCTACCCCAAATTTTATCGCATGAATAATTAGCCTGGCATCTCGGGAAGCAAACAGATAGACAATCCGAGCACTAGTAAACAATACAACAGACTTACCACATCAGTCTGTCTCACAGTATGGTATGGCCAAACATCCAATATTAAACTAGTGACATCGTAATGCATCTATGGGTCATTTCATGAATGGGGGCACTACAAATTGGTCACACGATGATGATAATAAAGTGGACAAAAATGTTTAAACGGACTCAGCAGGCATACAAAACTAACAAAATACTCTACACAACATACACTGCTCCACTGCTAGAACTTTTTTTATTAAACCAGCATAAGTTAGGTAATCCTGCCGTCAGCTAACCCATCTCGCTATACAACCAGCCACCCAGGTCAACTCAGCCTTCCATCCCTACGGGGCTAGTTGATCGAGCACCGGCCTGCTTGCCTGGTGTTAAGGCATTGCACATTCACATTCACCTGAGTCAGGTGGCAGGTAACACTGTGTGATCCCATATGGCAGGTAATGTTCCACAGTTATGTGATCCATGATTCCAGGAAAACACATACACTTACTGACATCTTTCAACTCTTTAATCCTTCATAACTTAAAAACAAACTGCAGGTATGGTGTGTCCATAGGGACAGAACTTTAAAGTCTTTGACGCATTGCAAAGTTTATACATCTGCCAAAAACCGTAGTGATGCTAGACGACGAAAGCTATCGCAATAATAGAACGGACAATGCTTTGTAGACCATAGACCTTTGGTAAACAGTTGTTCCAGCAAAACTCTCTACAGGTCTAATGTTCCTGGACCATCAGCATCAAGGTATGGAGCCATAAACCCAGCAAGTGGCAGTTCCAATAGCACAGGTCTCCCACTTAACAGCATTTTTCAGAAAACAAATAGCCCTCAAAATTCAGCCATTTTCAGGACACTGCCCCATTAGTTGACAACAAAAGTGTACAAAAACTGACTGTTCAAAAAACGTATAAAATGCATATTTCATTAATGAGAGAGAACAACAACTTGAAGGCTCACAACGACAGGGTCACCACTGCATGCAGCGTATATACGACTTTGCCATTATTTACACTGGGCAGTTATTCTTTTTAAATCTGCAAGATTTTCAGGATTTTAAGGACAAATCTGCTTATTTTAATTTAAAGACAAGTTTCAATTTCAGGAACTTCAAGAGAAGCAGAGGCCCAAAGTCAAAATGGAAGCACATGCGTGTGAAAAAGACAACGCACTAACATGATGATGACGAACAAACTGACATATGTCAAGCTGGACTAAGTCAATAAAAAAAGTAAAGGTGTGTACAGAGTGCACAAACAGAACTGCACTAAACTCAGTTTGAAATGAATTAACTGAAACGAACCGATATGTACGTTTATTTGCTTTGTACAGTCCATGCAACAGTGAAATGCAACTGTAAAGAATTAAACTGCACTGATTGTTGCAGCCCTAGATCTTAAGTTTGTCTGCTTTGTACAATAAAATGTGTACAACGTGACCAAACTGAACTGAGATATCAGTTCCGTGCAGTTCTTTTCCGTTGCTCTGTACACGCCTTTACATCATTGCAGAGTCTATAAGTTGCGACTTCGATCACCGGTCACCGCGGTGGCAACGTAGGTGCTTCTTGAGATGGTCCGACTGTGAGAAACTCTTCCGACAGATCTCGCAGGTGAACGGGCGTTCGCCCGTGTGCGTCCGCATGTGCTTCGTCAGGTTGCCGCAGTCGCCGAACTTGTGATTGCAGACGACGCACGTGTAGCGCTTCTCTCCCGTGTGAGTGATCATGTGACGCTTCAGCGCCGGCGAGTAGACGAAGGATTTGGCACAGACCGAACAGATGTATGGGCGCTCGCCCGAATGTGTCCTCATGTGCTCCTTCAGCAGGTGCGCCCGCGTGTACTGGTGCCCACAGACCTCACACGTGAACGGACGTTCCCCCGTGTGAATCAGCATGTGACGACGCAGTACGTATGGCTTCCGGAACTTCATACCTAGCGATACATACACACAAAGTTTAGCAGTTTGGGATGACCGAAAAAATGAAATTCGCAATTACGGACAAAAGAAATATGGATGAAAATTAAACACCTGGATGAAATTTTAAATAAATCAGCAAATTTAGAGTGCACAGACAAAAAATGACATTTTCGTATCTCATGTCCCTTAACATCCTGGTTACACAGTACAAAAATAACGCAGCCATTAAATGCACTCCAACTTTTCAACTAAACAAGTCTATCTATTGCAACATCGAAAAATGCCACATTTTTTCAAACTTGAAAATCAATAGCTGTTGGTTTGCAAAATAAATAAGCTTGAACAGATGGATGGAATTTAAATGAAAATTATAATTTTGGATGAAAGTGACAAATAACATTTTGGACGTTCATAGTTTTGGTGTCTCTATTTTCCATATCACAATTCCCATCATGCATGCAAACACAGCATGAGTTTCTGTGTCTGCTACCACTGGGGCATTCATGAAAAAGTTGTGTACCTTGACTATAGAACTCAAAATAGTTGCTGTTCAACTCATCATGACACCATAAATGACGCAGATGTCACATTTGCTTCAGGGTTTTATTTCATCTATCTCTTACTGCAGTGTCTGGGGTGTTATATCTGCCCATGATCTCACTCCTGTCAAGTGTGACAACCAAAACTTGGCTCAGCTCTGCATACAGCACCAGTTCTCTGGCAAAACTCACCATCGATCCCAGTCATAACGTTTGAACATGGTTCACTGTTATAATCACATAATATACCATAAAGTATGCTGAAACCTATACATACAAATGAAAAATAAATTCACGTTTCACTGATTTTCAAAAGTTTTCCCACCGAGTTGCCAAACGTATTAAACGCACATTATATGAGTATTATCTAACTTACGTATATCTGGTACTATATTTAGAAATGTGTGGAGCAATACGGGAATGCATACCGCACTCCGTGCAGGCATAGTCCTTGAGAATGGCATGGATGCGCTTGTGTTCATTGAGACTCTGTACGTCCTCGTAGGTCTGGCTGCAGACGGCACACGTGTAGGTGCGATGGACGTGCATGTGGCGCTTCAGAATCGACGGCTTGCGGAACTTCATTGGACACTTCGGGCATAGATACAGCGGCTTGCCTTCATGGTACTCGACTAACTGTGAGTTTCTCGATGACAGCGCTCCTTCTGAAATGATGACAGGCCAACAAGAATTGCACCATGCTGCATAGCTGTTTTTAAACATTTATCCATGCGACATAGGTCAATGTGCCATGCCACAACCTCAACCAGATGGAATGGGCGACTTCACTTTTTGACTCAGACTTTTGCTGAGCCTAAACTTCGGTCTAAGTACCTACTTAAGTCAAAAAGTAAAGTGATTTCGCTGAGCAAAAACATGGTGACTAACACGGATAGTTTCGTAAACTAAAACGGTCTGGTACCAAAAATAAACGCCACAATGGCTACACAATGATGTAAGACATTACATAATTACGTCATTTGCATATGCAGCGCAATTAAATAAGCAAGTCCAAGCGTAACTGGTTGATTCATTTCCTGTTAGGTTTACCGGTTTTCCACGATTTTTAATCGTTTGGTTGAACTTTGGTCTAAGTACAGACTTTAACGTTCAGCTTTAGCTTTGGCTCAGCAAATAGGCTCAGCGAAAGTCTGTCAAAAAGTGAAGTCGTCCAATGGCACTCAATTTACCTACCCTAGAACAAAGGAAGACTTAGTCTGCAGTAGTAACCACTTGAGAGCAACAACTGTGCGATTATAAGTCCAACATTCTAACTGTTACACTGTAACTATAAACAAACAGACAAACAAACTATAAAAACTTTGACAGCAGAAAAATATGCAGACGTCTTTTCTTTTACAGAGAGTTGAACTGAACAGATAGTTCTGAAATGGGTTGTTTTATTTTTGTACCGCTCAGCATTGGATCCTTTGCAGGGCAAAGGCCCCAGTTCACTGAAACACCTAAACCCCAGGTTTATAAACCACTGGGAACTATGAATACTATATATGAGTGCACAGTTAGCTGAATATTGCGTCGGCACAGGGTCATATTTGCGCTTCCTTGTTAGGCCTACCATTAGCTAAGCCATACGCTAACAGAAACATTTTCGGCAGGCCTAATACGACAAATAACATCAAATGAAGAAGGCTTTAGACTATTTTAGTGATTACCAACAAAAGTCAGCTTGTAAGGACGCCATATGCATAGCCCCATCTAAGGTTACCCAAACAATTTTTGATGTTTTAGCATCGTCCTTACACACAATTGTAAACTGCTAAGTTTAATACATATATATTTGCTGTTTTATTGCCAAAAGTTGGGGAATGAACCTGACGAACGTAAAAAGTGCTATCAGGATCCGTATCTTTACCTTTTACCTTTTTAAGGCAGAGCAGTATACCTCCGGTCAGGTACAGAACGTTGGATGTGTCTACTACTGCTGCTGCTCCTACTATGCTGCTGCTCGTTATAACTGGAAATCAAGGTTGGCTGTGGTAAACTTTGACTGACGTCATCTAATTGTCAAACCCTCAACCCACACCTCCGTCACATGCAAGCATCTTGATGATATTTGTTGTACAAGCCAAAGTATAGCCCATTTTGTCTTCAATTTTGTTGCCATGGCAACAAGGGTCGATCAGAGTAAAATTCAGTCAGAAGCATTTGATAGTCCATTTCCGAAAACTCACCCACAGATGCAAAAAATCTCACAGATATCTTTTACACAAGCCGAGTAATAGCCAATTTTGTCCTAAACTTCATTGCCATAGAAACAGGTATCGGTCGCGAGAAAACGCAATTGGCAGCATTCGATGCCTCACCCCCAAAATCCCCCTATAGGTGCAAAAATCTTGCAGAAATCTCTTACATGAGCCGAGCTA
>Ga0209671_1007722_pt1 | contig 11193 bp, 11 predicted proteins | sample WorMetHERISLAND2_2_FD_187401 | JGI IMG/M metagenome (GOLD analysis project Ga0209671, IMG submission 187401) | Marine gutless worms symbiont microbial communities from Max Planck institute for Marine Microbiology, Germany - Olavius geniculatus... | ecosystem: Host-associated > Annelida >...
GTCTTGCTGCTACAGTAAACATACGAACGAACCCTTACCACAGCAACAAAAACTCTTTCGTGTCGATTTATAAGACGTCCAATTTAATTATACTTGTGATCTGGATATGCTAGATTTGTGCTATATCGGTTTTCTGAGGCGTTTTTGCTGGATAAATTAATTAATGGATAAATAAACTGCATTCTAGAGTGCCGATGCGCCGTTGCTTCGCCGTAGCTATGGTAAACATATATCTTGACAACGGACGTAAAATAATTAATGAGTAACTATTGGACTACAAAATGCGTATTTTCGGAACTTTAGTGTGCAACTGTTAATGCGAAAATTGTGTGATAACTTCAGGGAAGCTTAAAATTCGAACAAATTACTGCCAATCGGTGCTTGACTGTTTCGTAAGCGTCACTGTAGTTGGCCTACGGGCTGAGCGCGGCTTGACCAATCAGCGTCGTCCACGGTATAACCACGGACGTTCAACTGAACGGGATCAGCTGATCCAGGTTCAACTTGGTGCAACATAATTTAGCGTGAACTCGGTTCAACTTTTGATCTAGGTTCAGCTGAACCAAGATCATGAACGACGTTGGTGCAACTCGCCCTAAGACCAAGACCAAAGCTACATGACCAAGACCAGGACCTGAGGTCAGTCTGAGACTGGTCCTATCATAAGTCCACAGTGTCTGACCCAAAGACTATATACTATCACTTGCTCGCTTACTTAATTATCTGCTTGCACGTAGAACCTGAACCCAATCAACGGGAAGATCACGGGTGCGTCGGCCAAGTCGGAGCTGGTGAAATCCAAGCTCCCCAATACGATCCTTGGAAAGATCTGGAAGCTCTCAGATATCGACCGCGATGGAATGCTGGACGCCGACGAATTTGCACTTGCGATGCATCTGGTTAACGTTAAACTGGAGGGACACGAAGTTCCCATGGAATTACCCGAACATCTTATACCACCCAGCAAACTGGCTGCTATTAATGGGATCTAGGTCGCTAAATTGGGTCGGGTCGGCAACCGATTTAGGTGGGACTGGATCTGCAAATGTGCCGCACGTAGCCTGGGTATTTTTACAGTGATTTATCAGTCTTATATGTACAGCGTTTTTTTTTGTTGAATTGACCATTTTTGTTCGACTTTTAATACAATAAATTGGACACCCTTAGGTCAGCCATATTTAAGCTGGGTCCAGTCACCAGCAGACTTATGACAGGTTCATGATCAAACTGCAGATCTGAGGTTTTTACGAGTCATGAGGAAATGGCTAAGTGTGGATTTGACTGCAGTGGTTTCAAGTTTAATTCCGCAACTGAAGAATATCTATGCAGAAGTTAATCATGTTTGAGATTTTGGACAAACAGATTATATGTGGGCTATAGGGCGTTTGATAGTCTTTTAATAGGGTGGGGTGGGATACAAAAAAATCATTTCACCAAGATATGCATGATGCAAATTTTTTTTGAAGCAACTCCATCTAGTCTAGTTTTTATCTGAAAATGTAATTATAAACGACAATCCTTTGTCAAAGTTTGATTTATTCCACACACATTGAGGTCAGGTCATCAGGAAATAGAGGCCAGGTCATGTAATGAGGTCAGATGGTCAGGAAGTGTAGGTCGGATCAGGGTAAATCCAGGTTATATTAAGTTGGCTCCAGGCTGTTGGATTGCAACTGTATGGAAGTCCATAAATCCTTTTTTGTTTGACTGTCACTTAGCTAATAATATTAGAGCTGCAGAAATTATCGATTAATTACATGATTAATCATTAAAAAGTAATCACTAACAAACTTTTAATCTTAAAACTTTATTTATATCACGTAAATACAACATTCTCAGTCATCCATTTTTCCAGAAAGTCGGCGTGTTAGTCTGTCTACAAGATCGGGTTGGAACACCCAATAACTGTGTCTCAGAGTCTCAGCACATTGTTTAACAGCTTAAGCTCAGTATCTGAAAAAGTTGCTAACAAGAAATTCATTTTCTGTGGCACTGTCATCTTTTAGTTCAAATTAATGATTAGTTAATTGTAATTGTTAAAGCTGACTATTTAAATAAGTAAGTGGTAGCAGCTCTACTAATTATATTTCAATAGCATCAGGCCATTATTTGCACACAACTTACAGGCTATTTTTTAGTAATGGTATTAGTGATAGCAAAGTCAGGGGCATATTTGGAGAGAGCTCTTGCACACATTTGAAAATGGAGATTTTGTGTAAATAAGCAGAAGAATTATATGGCAGAGGGCACTTGCAAGCCCTAACGTAAAATTTTATTCCTGTTAGTACACCTGCTTTGCTTTACGTTTCTAAATATGCCCCTATGTGAAGTATGGTGTTAATTCTGTAATTTACTTTAATGTGTTATCAACTTATCATTATTAATTTGCATTTTGTTTTTGTGTTTTGTTTAGTTTCTTTGCTGTACGTTGGTTTGTAAATATTGTTGACGATATCACATTGTTGATCTGACTAACTGCTTGACTGCTTTAAGATTTTAGATGCACTATTATGTGGCCGTTTTAATACGCCGTAGTAGGGGTCTCACCTTTTCGTCCATCTGTCCGTCTGCCTGACACATATGGGCTCTTAACTTGAAAACAAAAGAAGCTTAGAAACTCCAAAATGGTCAGAACGTTCTGAGTGGCAGGGGATATGGTGTGGTGATTTTTGGTTTAAAATGTCTAGGTTGGGGGGTTAGGGTTTTGCTGTGCAGTTACAGCTACAGTGGCATCGGGATAGGGGTAACTGTCCGCTTTCTTCCAAATTATAGGCTGTCAGATAATTTAGTTTTTGTTCGAACTTTTGTTCCAAAGTTACAAAATTTGGGGCTGGTTATCTTCTTTTTAGGGGCAAAGTTGACATTTTGAGCCCACGTCACTCTTTTGTCGAAAAATTGCTGCAGCTTTCTATTTCCCAGTATTTTTAACCCACGATGTAGTGCCATTGTAATAGCTAAGTGGATGGCTGCATATTTTAACATCACTGGGCCAACATCGTTGCTTGCTGTAGACACAACAGACTGAAATGCATTATTTAGTTGATATTATGTTCTTGTCTTTGTTTGTTTTATTTTATTGTATGTCTTGTTGTGCACTGTTACTCTAAATTTAGTTGTTGAATATTAATGATATGTCATAAGCAAAAGGCTTTGTTTTGGATCACAGAAGTAAGATTGTTGCAGGCGATTGTTCTCCGCCAATTTGTGGAAGCCCCCCTGTAGAATTTTCTAGGTGCCAAAGCGTCCTTACCTTTGCCTTGTCTGACACTCTCAACTTTCGTCTTCTGTTTGTTTGTGTATTTCTTACAACACTGTAGCATGTCGAATATCTGTATTTCCACACAAGTGGCGTAGCCGGTGGGTGCGATAAGAAGCGACCACCTCCACCCTAACATTAGTTATGAGTACAAATATCTGCAGTAAAAAATAACGAAATTTATACCAACTATGCAGATTTTAGGTCTTTTTGTGTCCAAAAATGTGTTTGCTTTTAGCGCTCTCTCAGACCCCCTGGGGGCTTGCTGCACCATCTCTAAGAATCCCACCCCACTCTTACCTTCAGCTTCGATTTTCGGCCCTATGGGCCTTAGTCCGCCTCTCACAATTACAGTTGCTGGCTACGCCTATGCGGCACAGAGCATTATTAGCATTATCCATGTAGATGCGTTGCAATGTAACGCTGCTGCGATAGGCCTTAAAGCAGCGTTAAGATGCGTACAAAGCATCAGAAATGAACTGAAATGAAATGAGCTGAATATACTCAGTATTTCATTACTGCCTGTGTAAAAGTGATGGTAGTATTGTTTTCGGCATTGCCGCTCTGTCAACACAATAACTAGTATGAACCGCTGCACTTAGTTTGATGAAATTTTGTACCTTGACAACCTCCAGAAGCATATTGAATATCAAGGTCATAGGTCAAGGTCATATGGGTATTTTCTGTGTGTGGGTAATGCAGCAGGCAATGAAGAGCCGTGCAACACAAATCCATTCGCTTGGTGGCGCTAGTGGAGGTTGTGTTCCCTGTAACAAAAAGTTGGTCGAAATTTTGCATGGGCATGCCCGTGAGCAGTACTTAGCCTTGAGCAAGGCTTGACGATCTTGTTTCAGTTCCATTCAAACTGTTCAGTTCATTCCTGTCCCTTTGTAGTATACTTGTCTAGACATCACATGGCCACACACACACATGCACCGCTTCAGTGACATTTTGTGTACTGTCTAGCTTAGTATTGATTGTGATTTTTGTTGTGTCTGTCACAACCTTCAGTGTCAGCAGAAAAACGTTTGCTGCTTGACGCTAATATTTCATGTACCAGCATAAAAATCCTGTGCTCCCGGTTGCCATCTGTTTCTAATAATCTCCATCCCTAAAATTTTTGCTGGACTCTCAGAAATATTGGTGCAGCTTATTTGCCTGCTGTCAAAGTTTTACGGAAACAAAACTGTTATGCTGCAGTACTTTTACTTTACTTCTCATTGGTACTACCGTATTTATTGTGTCACGATTTTCATGAGCTGTTTTCCAAATTATACAAAAATATACATATTTTGGTTTCCCACACCGACCGACCATACTTTTTCGCCAGACTACAACTGGACTGCATGCGCGGCAATTTTTAGGCCTTGCAAAGATTTGAAGAAGAGAGTTCTAGTTGTTATTTTGTGAAAAAGGTCCGTTAGATGTTTCACTGTGCATATCGGAGTTATGGAATGCAGGTATGGAAAAAGAGATTGACAGAAGCATAATGCATGTATACTGCAAGTCAATACGTGATTGGTCGTTAACTTATTTTTCAAGTCACTGAAAGACTTGGCATGTTTCCGACTGCAGTGTTTCGTGAAACGTGTTGCGGGGAATGAGGAATTCTTCGGTGTTTCACTGTGCCACAGAGTTGCAGCTAGATTTACTGTAACTGTAAAACTCTTGTGAAATATGTTGCACAACTGTTGCACACAACTTTATTGCATTTCATTTGTTCGTCGTTGGTGCTTTGTATATACTGTGTGCTCGCGCTATTTCGATATACCCTGCGTACATTAAATATATTAATATATACAATATATACAGTATAATGTCGAATATACGATTCTCTGTTTAATATGCCTATGCAATATGCATAGAATGGCTTTTTTCTATATCTGACCATCTGCCAGGTACAGTAGTGCAGTAGTTAGTGACGTCCTTGCGGGCGGTGGCATTTCCGACTATTTAGGGGCAATAGCTTCCTCTCCAATAGCTCGGGGGACTACTAACCCTAAAATATCTTTCTTTTGGAAAATGTTCCGCCAACTGTACAAAATTTGGGGCTGCAAATATCCACATTTCCGATCAGTTTAGGGCCAAAATTTAATGATGCGTGCTCAACATTTTCCAACGTGGCCTAAATAATTTCTCCATGACGACATCAGTAAACTGTCAGCTATGTCGTCCTAGGGCCTGAAAGTCATGTGCTTCCAGTTGCAGCGTGGCAAAAAAGAGGAGACGGGGGAAATACTTGTATATGCGCCTAAAATTTACTTCCTGGCATGCCGTGTGCAACAGCTCGTAACAAAGGGAGTGACAAGCCGAATAGGCCTATAATACCCACGAGGACTGAGGTAAAATACTACAGCATAATTATATATTACAGGCGCTATAGATGCAAACAGTTTATATCTTTCACCAACAAATTGAACGCAGACAAAAAAAACACCAATGTTTTGACGGTCCAAAAATATAAGGGACTGGTTTTTAACCACGGAAGGACGGCATCTAGAAGCACAAGACCCTATACGCCTAGGCGTACACTAGGCTAGTCACAGTACTGTTTCGACCGTTCGTATTGGCTGCTGCTGCTGCAAGTGTAGTAGGCCTACTAATAGGCATAAGGCCATAACAACAGAGACACGCCCATTGCGTGCCGTATACTGAAGCTTCTGTGTGTAATGCCACGGTTACATGCAAAGCAAACAAAACTTTCACACATCGACAGTGGCAGTTTTAGGCCCTGGCCGGGGGGGGGGGCACAGACCCCCACTTTTGCTCCAGCTCTCCCAAGTTTCGTGGCCACCCACGATTTTTTTGCAAAGATAACACAAATATCTGATTTCTTTGTGTTTCCAAATTTTAGAAAAGTGGGCAAATTTGCGGCTTCCATTGAACGTCCAAAACCAGAAGTGCTTCAGGGGGAGGGGGGCTTTGCGCCACTGTCCCCCTGACCAAGAGCTCTGCCCTTGAACCCCGCTGGGGGCTCTGCCCCTAGACCCCCGTTATAGGCTCGCGCTCGCCATGGGGCGGTGCCCCCAGATTTTGTGGGCTAGAACCGCCACTGCACATCGAATTCAATTTTTTATTCTGATCGCCATTTTTTGAGTTTTGATGTCAAGTTAGGCCTATATTCGGTGAACAACAACGATGCGACATGCAGAATGGTGTAGCCTATAGCTATATGGGATGTTCTTCCTGGGTTCTGAAATGAACCTTAAAACTTAAAAACTTTCTCTAAATGCCTCCAGCCATCCTTTACACTATTTGGCAGATTCTTCCAGAAAATTATTCTTTACAAATTAAAATGCGCAGAAAAGTTCTTTTTCTCGAAATTGTCGCAAGTGGAATAAGAATTAAAATATTTAGCATTTGCGGATTTTTGCATCATAGACCTATGTAACCATGGTCTGAGTATAGCTTACAGTAGCTTGCAAAAATACGCCGTTTGCAGCAACCAGCATCAGGAGCAGTAAGTGAGTTGATAGAGATGGGCAGATATATCGAAATATCGCTTCGATATATCGTTCCGTATCATCGCGATGAATATCGACGTTGTTAGCCGTAACGGTCGAGCTACTGGCATAGTTGTCGTCCGTCTGTCTGTCCATCCGTCCGTTTGTAGCGGATGTATTGTGGCTAACGGGTAAGTAGTAAGGGAAAACTTTTCACGAATAATTAACCATGTGCGTTAAACTCGGGCATGCAAAATTTCAGCCATCTAGTCTAAGAGGAACGATTTCAAGTTGGTGGTTCAATTGAGGGGGTAGGAAAATGTGTGTTTTTCAACGGAAAACTGGCTATATCTCGGAAACGGTGAGAGATGGGACCTAGGTTGATATTGCCTAGTGCTGGCTAATGTGTCTGTGCCTGTTTATTTTTCTCTTCTCTTTTTGTTAAGTTTGTCATATTGTCTGTATTCTCTGTCTGTCTGTTTGTCTGTCTCACTGTCTGTTCCTGTCTGTCTCTGTATGTCTGGCATGTAGTGTTGCCTTGATTGGCGAATAAACATAAACATAAAGATAGTATTTCAGCGTCTGAAGAGTAGTGGCTAAATATTTAGATTTGCCTGTCTTTTTCACAAACCTGTGTTTCACACAATATTTAGATCTGGTTCCAGTCTGTAAAATCATAAATTGTAAATATAACAGTGTTGTAAAATGAAACCTTACGTAGTGAGACAATATAAAGTTGTGCACCATACTCGCCAGTTTTGTTGAAAATTTTCTGCTGATTTAGTATAAGTTTAAATATCAGTTTAATATATGGCTGTATGGTATGATGGTTTGATTTTTTTTGCTCACAGTACATGTGAAAATAGACACAACAACGACAAATGTTTCTGAATTCTTACAGTGTTTTCTAGCATTATTTATTTAGTACAGTAAATCCTGTTTAAAGGTCATCTGCTGTACTGTATGGTAGAGCGTAGATAACTAGAACCCCAGCTGTCGCTAGGATAGCCAACTGTGCTGCTTGTTAGTGACCTTCAAGGTCATCCAAGGTCGATGATTTCAAAGCTATTTGAAAGCCAATATGCCACTTCCTATTAGTGTTCAATAGCAACCTCGGCCCTATTTTGCACCGTTTAGCCACAATAGCGCGTAACAGCCTTCAAGGTTATGCAAGGTCGATGATTTTCATCTAATCTGAAAGGGCGTATGCCACTTTCTATTAGTAATTAATAGTAGTCATGGCTCTATCTCTCACCGTTTCCGAGATATAGCCATTATAGCTTGAAACTTTCCATTGAAAATCGCGGCCAAACCGCTACAAATGGAGGCATGGTTACTATTGACAGCCTATAGGAAGTCGCCAGCGCTTTAGCGTTAGTACTATCGCCAACCCTCTACGACTTAAGAGTTTATCCATAATACTGCACTGTTGGCCTACCATAGTGTGTTATGACCCTTCAACAGTGGCGGTTCTAGCTCGCAATATCTGGGGGCACGGCCCCATGGCAAGCGCGGTATAGCGTGAGCCTATAACGGGGGTATGAGGGCAGAGCCTCTGGTCAGGGGCGAAGCCCTCCTAAAGCTGAAGCACTTTTGGCTTTTGGACGTTCAATGGAAGCCGCAAATTTGGCCATTTTTCTAAAATTTGGAAACGCAAATAAATTATTTGTGTTATCTTTGCAAAAAATGGGTGGCAACGAAACTGGGAAGGATCGAGGGCCTGGAGCAAAACTGGCCGGGTTTAAAACCGCCACTGCCCTTCAAGGTCACCCAAGATCAATTATTTTTATCTTATTTGAAAGGGGTATGCCACTTCCTGCCCTATCTCTTACCGTTTCCTAGACATGGCCAGTTTTCCATTGAATTTCCTCCCGTTCATTTAACCTCCAATTTGAAAATGTTCCCATTGCACTATATATAGGTCGATAAAATTCTGCATGTCCGAGTTTAAGGCACATAACTAATTATTCGTGTAAAAAGTTGTCCCTTATGACCTACCCGTTAGCCAGGGTACAGACGTCGGACGACAACCATGCCAATAGCTCGACCGTTACGTGAGTGCGCTCGAGCACTTCTACCACGGTGTAAGTTTATACGCCGTGGTTTCTACCGATCAGAAATTTTGTTTTTCGTCAGCTAAATCAGAAACAGAATGTTAATGACAATAGCTGCCATCCATTCCCAGAGGCTAGAGAGCCAGTTGCCTCAACTGTGGCCGAAAATGGATCGACCTCTTCTAAGTTGAACTGATATACATTACTTATTTATTGCACTGTCGAACCAAGCGTCGCAAAAATGACGTCAGCCAGTAAGCGTCATACTTTCAAAAGTTGTGAAATTGTGTGAAAAAGTCATATGTTTGTTGCTGTTCAAAGTTGGTATTCTGATAACCGATTCTGGTAGACTCTACATATGTTAAAATTAAAAAATTGACAACCTGACTTTGTGCAGTAGCCTAAAATTGGGTGGATGTTCCGGTCACAAAACGCGGGCTCTGAACGGCGTTCGTTTATGTAAATAAAAATGATGGCACACCTCTGAAATTCAACCTGATGGCAAATTACCTTAAAATGTGCATAGGCCTAACTATAGCTGCCATGGTCCTTAAAGCGAAATGCGTGAGATCAAATCTTGTCCGCCTTGGCTTTCCTTCACTTTTTCTTCCTTGTCCTGTTCTTTCTTTTTCTTTTACCCCTTCTCTCCTTTTTGCCCCTTCCCATCCTTTGCTTCAAAATCTAGCTCGGGCTGTGCGAAGCGCTCTAAGCTCCCCTAATGGGGTCCGTGGGCCCACTGCAGAGCCCCGGCAGCTGATACATTTTTTTGTGCATTTTTAGCTCCGAAATTGTGCCTAGTGAAATTAATTTTTGTTGCTTCGCGATAATGTTAGTAATTTATTCTAATTATTTCGTACTGACCACTACTGCTGTACAAAACTGTGTAACAGACAGAACAAGCAATTTGAGCAAAGTTCACGTGATGCGCAACAACATTGTTGCTGCCATGTGGAGAATCAGTGTACAACGTGGAATAGAAGAATAGTGCGTTTCTTACATTTGAGGCCTCCATACACAGGGCACCTAGAATTTAGGAAGTTAATACTTGGTTAAAATCTAATCTATGTTTTATGCAAAAAAAAATCATACACAGTGTTGTCCTGGTCTATCTGTAGTACTGTTGGTGAGTTCACTGTTGAAATATGCATTGCTACCTAAAATTGCAAAAAACACTAAAAACCTGCTTGTTAGATTTCAAAGTCATCAATGTTAATACATTTTAAAAGCTCGTCAGCAGTGCTTGTTATGGTAAGAGCAAGTCTGTGTCTGTCTGCAATAGTTTTCAGGCTAAATATTAGTGGATATTAACAGAAATTGCTTATTTTGAAGCAGTACCCATATTTGACGATACCATACGTAAGACTTTAAACCTACACAACTGAAATTTAAACAGCTTAAATCTACGTCCAGTGATATAAATTTCATGTGCAGATTGTCTTGGTTTATCTCTGGCTATTTCTGTGCAATTCACTCTTGAAATGTGCACCGCCGCTGAAAATCGCCAAAAAAACGCTAAAAAACCCTATTTGGGGGATTTAAGGTCATCGATGTTGATACCACTAAAAAGCTCTTGACTAGTTCTTATTATAATAAGCAGCATATCTATTCCTGTCTGCAACCTCTAAGAGGTACCCGTACCCTTCTTTAACGCCAATGTGCACATGCAGACCTCCTTGAACCTAGACTAGAGGGTCAGGCTGCTTGGACTGCTAAAATGTACGTTTAGTGCTATAAATTTCATATGCAGGTTGTCTTGGTTTATCTCTAGCCATTTGGGCACAATTCACTCTTGAAATGTGTGTCGCAGTCCAAAATCGCAGGGGCACAAAATTTTGTTGCAAAAAAAACGAGTATTTGTGGCAGCCCACAGTGAAGATTTTGTGATTGTTTTGCACCGTTTCGATAGGGCTCCAGAGTCTGAGAGACACACGGACAGACGCCTAAACGATATCTAGGATGAGCGAAGTTGTTGCGCGTGAGAATACAAGTTATTTGAGCAAAGCGCACGTGACGTGCAAAAGCATGGTTGCTACCGTCTGGGGAGTGAGTACACAACGTGTGATAAAATAGTAATGCATTTTGAAAGTGTACTCTAATTTGACGCATATGTAGGCAGGACTCTTTGAACCTAGGAGGTCGAAACTCATATTTAAAATCTATGTTTTATGCTAAACGTTTCGTACTCAGGTTGTCCTGTCTATCTGCAGTAATGTTGAAGCAATTCACTGTTAAAATATGCACTGCAGCCTAAAATTGTTGGGAAAAACACTAAAATCCCGCTTTTTAGATTTCAAGGTCGTTCAAGGTCATCGATGTTGGTACGTTTTTTAAAAATTGTGTTTGTAGTGCTTATTACGGCAAGCAGCAAGTCTATGTCCATCTGTAACCGTTGCATGATAAACTAGTGGATACAGAAATCGCTCATGTTGAAGGAGTACCC
>Ga0209671_1007724_pt1 | contig 11190 bp, 8 predicted proteins | sample WorMetHERISLAND2_2_FD_187401 | JGI IMG/M metagenome (GOLD analysis project Ga0209671, IMG submission 187401) | Marine gutless worms symbiont microbial communities from Max Planck institute for Marine Microbiology, Germany - Olavius geniculatus... | ecosystem: Host-associated > Annelida >...
AATAACATCATCAGACCTAGTCTGAAATATTTTGCTGAAACAACTCCTAATTACATACTGCAAAGACTTAGTCACTGGTTTGGTAACAGGACAAGCTTCAGAGCCATAATATAACGCCGGCAGACATTTCGCTTTAAACAGCTGTACAATGATGTCAGGTGAAGTAACACGGCCAATACGACCAAAAAGTGCATTAAAAGCCCGAAAAGTAGATTTTTTACAGTTGCTAAAGGAGCAAAGGTGTGGCTCGGTAGTCTAACGGTAATGTGTCGGACTTGTAATCCCGAGGTAACTTGGGGGTGCAGGTTCGACTCCGCACCGGGACACTGCCGGGTAATGACCTTAGGCAAGTTGTTCACACACATGTGCCTCTGTCACCAAGCAGTATAATTTGGTACCGGCTTCACTGCTGGGATGTAAACAGGCACACTGCGTGATACACTGGCCCCGTATCCGTGGTCTAGCAATGTAAAAACTGGTGTCTGGCTGAGGGCCTTAGGAAATGGAGATCAGCGCCGCCCTATGGGCCGTAAGGCTTGGGAAGGACTTCACGTTTTACGTTTACATAAAGGAGCAAGTGAATACAGCTGAAGATCTCATGTATACACCTAAATATCTAATACTGTTACATCAAAGCAATTCGCAATTGTCTCTGGTTACAAGACTGCAACAATCAGCTTTATAACGTGGACCAATTCGAATGCAAACAGATTTCTTGTTATTTAATCGCAAAGCCAGTACAAAAACTATAAACGAAAGAGAAAGCCTATAAGAAACAGCCATACAGTGAACACTTTTACTGACAGTTGATTGTAAAAAGACAGCACTAAAGCACTGACTGTGGATCGGTGTGATGCGGTCGTCGATAGCAGGCTGGCACATGGTTTTCGTACTGTTCACGCGATTTGCTGTTTCCCCCAGACTTCACAACCTGCACGTCGAATCCAGTCCCATGCCTTAGACTATTTTTCCGCTACAGCTAAAATTACAGGCAACATAATGTTTATTTTCCCGAGTTTACAGTTGCAGTTACTAGATATTCAGTAAATTAAGGGTTAAAATACCATTTGCAGAGAGAAGCTACAGTTAGTAAAGAATCACTGAGTGACTTGCCAGCTTGACTGAGAAAAGAATAAAAAGAAAAAGACTTCGCAGACAGCTAGGTTCATTGCACAAAAGCTCATCCCCTTTGCAGTCCTTTGAGCTGGCAAGGGTTTAACCCAATTAAGCTAGCATACAACCAAAGTCGGCTGGAAGGCCAGCTCTATTAAACAGCCAGCGCCTTTAACCGACTGGGCCAGTATGCCAGCAGTCCTGATAACAGGGCCTACTGTTGCACAGAACCCACCATTTCTTCTCTGGCAATTGTTGTAACCACCAGTCCGCCACCAGTACTCATTTTGCCTACACACAGAAGAATGAACAGGCTGAGTTGGGTTGGTCAAATACGAAGACGGTAAACCTTCAAACAGTCACCCATCTCAGTACTAACCTGGCTCAACGTCGAGTAACTTCATCGATGAGACCAGCAGCATCATGACGAGGCTAAAGCCAACAGCCTCAGGGCCGTAGCCAGGATGTGAAAAACGAGGAGGCAGTGCAGGTGGTCTGGGGGACAGAGTCCGCCAGCGGGGTCCAGGGGTGGAGCCCCAGTGGGTGGTCTGGGGAACAAAGCCCCCAGAAACTAGAAAGATTTCAAAATTCACTTAACTGAAACTCTTGTTTTGTGATACGCATGCTTGACAGTCAAACACTGAAGGCTTCTATAGCTACAAACGATCGCAAATTTAATTCTGTTTGCAGTCTGTAGGGTTATGTAACAATTAGCGAGTACAATGCAAAACGCAAGCATAACATATTGCACTTTATAATCTTATACTAAAGGTTTACATAAGCAAATGAAAACTGCTATGCTTATCTAGCTGTCTGTAGCCTATTTCCTTGCTAACTAGACCCAAAGCCAATGGTAGATCTAGGCTTCAGCCAATGGGGGGAGATATTCCCCTTGTTCCTCCCCTCTTCCCATTCTCATTCCATTTCCCCCTCCTTTTCTTTTCTTTTTTCCCTTTTCTTTCCCCTTCCCTTAAAAAGTAAAACTCCTTGAATTTAGCGAGAGGCCTGTGGGAGCACTTTGAGCTCCCCCAACGGGCGGAGCCCCAGCAGAAATCGAATATGGTGCATTTTAGCCTTAAAATATAACATCTAGTGACAATAATTTTAATCATTTTTCTGATACACGAACTTATTAATTAGCAGTTCAGCAGCCCCATCTTGGATCTGCCACTCCCTAAACCGCCGACTTAGCTCGCTGCCAGATGCCAAAATTTTTTTGCTAAGTTGCTGGCGCCACGAAAATCGCAGCTAAGCCAAGACTTTAGCTGCAAAAATGCTAAGCTTGTCGTGAAATTCCAGCTTAAGGGTCTACTGCTAACTAAAAATTAATACTTTTTGTGAGGTGGGGGTCTGGGGAGGCGAAGCCCCCAGAAGCTGAAAAGCTTTCAAAATTCACTTAGCTAAAAGTTGTTTTGTGATACAATTTTCGGAAGTGGTCTGAGAACAAGGAGGCAAGTGCCTGCTCGTGCCTCAATGTAGCTAGAGCCCTGTTCTCACCAGCGTTAGCAAGGTGCCACCAAACAGGGACAACATAAAGTGATTTGGTATCAGCAGTTGTTTAAAAAGACTAACTTCCAGAGATCGAAGCTTAAAACATTTAAGCTAAATGCTCAAGCTACCTGCAGCTGTTCGTCAGTCCAGTTGATGTCATTTACCGGCTTTACTTTGCTGATGTGTGATCCAAGACTCCCATGTATGCCGGCACATCGTGCACAGATAAAGATGGCAAGGTTGTATGACACCCAATCAGGATCTGCCATAAGCACAGTTCCATACAAACTAGACCTACCCTGACAGATAACTCTTACAAACTATAAAAATAAAGTTCAAATTAAAAAAAAATTAAACAATTACGAGTAATAAAAAGTAAAAAAAATACAGCTGTGAAAGTGTTAATTTTTTTAGCGCATGCATATGCATCATTATACTGCTGATGTTGTATGTGGACTACATGGGATAACTGGAATGACAACCAATGAACTCAAGGCTGTCTCGCAGGACCGTGACAGTAGTAATTACTCGAATATTATTTCATCGTCAAATAAACATAATTAAGCAGAATAGTGAAACTCCTGCTTCACAGAATTATCTAAATTTACCTATGTCCGTTAATTATTTTAATGCTCGTTAATTTTTTAAAAGCGCATTAATTCTTTAATGCGTTAACGCATTAAGCTAATGCATCATTTCAACAGCTCTAAAAAGTAATTTTTTGGAAGCCGTATGCCCATACAGCAGCGCTAATCATTTACCTCACCCAAGCCAGACACCAGTTTACACTGCAAGACCATGCACGCACACGGGACTCAGGACTGCATCGTTCAAAGGTAAGCTGCATATTTGCTATATCAATGACACAAACCAAAAAAAACATAGATTTCTAAATGGCTAAATCTCAAACGTCATTCCACCAGAAACCGGAATATATAAGCATAGTGCTACATGTAAATCAAACACTATTGCACGTTCACTGCCGGGTTGGCAAAAACGAAACGACACCCATGGACATAGTTGGCTGACCATTTTTTTCTGTCCACAGCCAAAAACAAGCAACAATTTACCTGGTTTTCCGCAGTCCGCACATTTGTCGTTATTAGACAATCTTTTAAGATTGGCTAAATATTCAGTCATTGCCAGTTATGCCACTAATTGCCTAACTTCGCAGCAAAACGAAGTCAACTATCGAAAACTGAACGAGGGTGTGTCTGGACTTTCCCGTGCGTCTCAAAATAGCTTAGGCCAAGTCAGAGGTCAACAACAATGTAGTAAGTAAATTACTTAAAACTACAAGATAATGTTCATACGAACACGGAGTCTGTCCAGTGCATTTCGATAGTTTACAGTATATGTCTGTATAAATCACTGAGCCGTTTAGACCGGTAGAAAAAAATCAAACAGTTTAATTTCAAATTGTACAGCAGCAAAGATCCTTTCATCCTTCTGCATTATTTTAACTAAACAACAGACATTGTCAGTCACGAGACCATTCGATACGTCACGAGCTTTACTATAAAAGGTCCATCGTCACCATGCACCTATCTTGCACAGTTATGGAGATATGGCGCCTCAAAGATAATGGGGTCACGAGTTTGACTTTTTGGGGTCGCGTGAGGTCATCGGTCACGTGACCATTCGACTCCCAGGAGTCGAGTTCCTATGGGTGATCCATAGTGACCATGCGTCCATCTGGTACCGTTACGGAGATATAGCGCCTCACGGCCAAGGCCAATGTTGGCCAATGGCCAATGCTCTTCTAGGGCCAATGGAAAATGCTGCCCAAAGGCCAATGCTGCCTAATTGCCAAAGGCCAATAGGGTCTTCCAAACATTCGATTTCGGTGGGTACGATTTCACCACTTAATCTCACCAAACTTCCTCTGCTCAACACGAAAGGAATTGGTACAAAATGTACTTGTCCGATTTTGAATATCTTTATCCGTTTCGGAGATATTCGCTGCCGAATTTTGATGTCGTCCGAAATCGGGCCAAATTTTGCAATTTTAGCCCCTATTTTTTTTTGGGGGGGGGGTACCCCTTTCCCGAAATTTTGGCCCGGCATTATGAAATTCGCCTAGAGCTGATTATCGTGCAAAATTTCACGCCGATCGGCCGACGCATCTCAAAGATCTCGCAATGAAAAAAAAACATCTGCGCTAAAACAACGTAAGTTCTTCCGAAAACTGGGCAGACTAAAAAAACGCCAGCAAAACATAAGCAAGCTATCGCTTTCGGGCGGACTTAGCCTATTACTCGAATAGCACTGAACAGCCTTAGTCTATAAGCCGACATTTTCGAATATGCCCATCTTCTATCTTCAAGCAGTGTTCAACAGCACTAGATGTTTCAAAAAAACATTTTTTTCAGAAAATGCGGTTGATGTCTTCTCAAAGTGCAATTTTAATAACAGGCATGATAAAGGGTCTTGTAAGTCCTGAAGACGGGCGCTGCTTGAAAATGACGAACACCAGACGCCAAAGACGCTAGTTTGTTAATTGCGTTCCTTCAGTGATTACGCCGCTATCAGTAGCCGTTTAGCTGTAGGCTAATTGATGCTGCTGCTGCTGCTGCTGCTGCTATCAGAACAGGCATCATTAGCAATCGAACAGCAGCAGCAGCAGCAGCAGTAGAGATGTGCCACGCATCTGTTTTACAATACAGTCGACGGTATAATATACTGTAAATGCGTCAGTATAACTGGGTTCATCAAATACAGGACCTAGGCTACTTAGTATAAGATATTTGAATTTATCGCCTCGATTGCGAATGCGACAGCTATTAATAGTGTATAGGCCAATCTCTATTGGCCAATCTGTTTTTGACGCGCGTCTACACTGTATGGCACGATGTGTCGTCTGTCGTCTGGCTATCTGTCGTTCGTTATAGAGCACGATCGAGCAAACATCGAAAAAACATCGAGCTGGCTCAAGAAGACCTATTGGAATCCCGCTTCCTGGCTCAAATGTAGGCCTAGGCTTAGGCTCTTAGCCCACAGCTGATCACGTGTTAGCTGATCACCTTCCAATTACAACCCGCCCGCCCTCCTAATTAGCATGCTAATTACCATAGAACGTCGAGCTAGCTGCTCGATGTTTGCACGATCGTGTAAACACTGCATTACAGATTTATTGTGGCTAAACGGTAAATCGTAGAGAAAATTTCTACACGAATAATTAGCCCTGTGTTTTAAACCTAAGCATGCAAAATTTCAGCGATTTAATGCAAGAGAAACATTTTTTAAGTTTGGGCTTGAATGGAGGGGTCCGACGTGACAGTGGAAACACCGCACCATACCGCACACAAGACTGCACCGAACGTCCGCTGCGGTCCGGTGCGGTTAACCCTAACCATAGTTTTAACCCTAAACCGAACTTTAACACTAACTCTAACCGTCCTGTGCGGTCCGATGCAGTGTTTCGTCGGACCGGAATGGGAGGGGGTAGGAAAGATATGCGTTTTTCAATGAAAAACTAGCCATATCTCGGAAACGGTGAGAGACAGAGCCAAGGTATATATAAATCACTAATCGAAAGCGGCATAGGCCTACACCTTTTCAGATGAGATGAAAATCATCGACCTTGGATTACCTTGACGGTCAGTACTGCAACAAGAACTATATAGGCACAGTATAATAGCGCGTCTTCCTTAGCGACAGCTGGGCTTTGTTCTTTTTTAAACAACTGCAGTGCCTATCGCAATTTCGGACGTTGATCACTGTATGAGGCTAAGCCTATGGGACATTTAATTCCTTCTTAAAGTTCAGCATGCATGGGTATTGTTGGCCCTTGGCCCTGTAACAGATGGCAGCGCCACTGCTTGGCAGACCGAAGACAATCTGGCTCAGCAACATGAGGTCTGCCAGCTATCATTAGCTATGTTATGGACTATATAACCTTTATATAGGAACTTGGAATGGGCCGAACAGTAGCTGTTGCTTCAAAAAACCAGCGACAGACAAGCGATCGTTCACAGTGCGACTGTGGAGGCGTCGGGTCGAGGTCTGTTAACCAACCAGGAAAAAAGAAGAAGAATTTGCATTCGGTGCATCACTGCACTACGCATCAGCAACCATTAACATCCCGAGGCGACAGTCTATCAGTCAAGTCAACGATATCCCGGTTGAGCGGGCACTGGAGTATAAGTAAGTAAGTATAGCGCTCTCCGCGGTGAAAGCAATTGAGGTTACGCGCCGTTATCAGCGCATTATCGCTAAACGGTCATACTTCAAAGCCACCTATAGGCTATAGCAAGATAGCTGACTGTTTATGCCAGAGTTTTGGTTTAAGCTTATACTGGCCAATTTGATCCAAATATTTTCTTATGTACGAAACATCTAGGATTTGTCAAGTCAAGTTTGTCCAAAAGGCGCTGCCTATTTGAATGCCACATCTAAAGGTCAAACAATATTTTCTTTCAAGCAGCATAATTTAATTTATTCAGTAGGCTATTAGGCTATAGGCTATACAATAGTCAAATAGACATGTGCGTCAAAGAACAAAGTCACGTTCAGCGTTTGTATAGGCTACAAAGGTTTCTTGGACGTTTTTTTAAACAACCGCTTCTAATTTTCTTTCTTTTACACCCCGTTTACACGATCGAGCAGACATCGAGCAAACGTCCAGCAAATATCGAGCAAATATGAAGTATGCATAAAGCGTAGCAAACGTCGAGCAGACATCCAGCAAGCATCGAGCAAACATTGAGCAAACATCGAGCTGGCTCGTCCAGCTAACATATAACCAGCTCGTCGAGCCAGCTTGATCGTGTAAACGGAGTATTATTTCCAAGTGTTTATTACGCTCTGCTGCGGGACTTACGATTATGAGGCGCATAGACTGCAGAGATCTCCGCCGCAGAGATGACGCCATCTGGCGAATAAAGCTAGCCTACCACCCGATTCGTGTAAGCAGCTAATCAGGCCTTTAACTGTACCTTTTAGACGGCACCGCTGATGTGATCTGTCTATCATTCTGTCTCTCTCTCCGTCACACTAGTGACGTACACCGTGCTGAAAGCGTTGGGAGAAATGAAAAAATGTGCTTAATATTCTTGTCACTTCTTGGCACGGTGCCATGGACCTCCAGGTAGCCGGTGTTAGATGGTCTCGGTCTTACTCGAAGAGGAAGATTAGGAAACGGAATTCGTCGACTCAGTCAAAATGTGCATCTAAATTCGTCTATAGGCCTAAGTTGTATCTATCCAAACAAACATGAGAACTTCCGCATTGACGCAAATACGCCAAATGACTATGGCTGTGTAGACACTACTTTTTACGCGCGAAAGCAGCTACTGCTTTCAGCGCGTTTTAGCCATCGCAATTCTGTCCGTCCGTCTATCTGTCCGTCTGTCACACGGGTGGATCAGTCAAATCGGTGCAAGCTAGAATCACCAAATCTTCACCGTCGGCTCCCCGGAAGACTCTAGTTTCAAGAACCGTAAAGCTTTTCCATAGCTTCGAAGGGAGTCACCCCGAACGAGAGCGCTAAATGAGAGGCGGGTAGGCAAAATTAGCGATTTTTGGCGAATAAGTCGCTGTATCTCAGTAATGGTGCGAGATAGGGCCTAGGTTACTATTAATCACTAATAGGAAGTCGTATACTGGCTCTCGATGGGCGCCAAATTCAATGACCTTAAATGACCTTGAACGCCAAATAGGGGGTTTTATGGTTTTTTGGCGATTAAGTCTATATCATTCACAAGGTGGCGCCACGAAACTATCTTCATGCGATTTAGATAAAGAATTTAGTATTTGTATATTAACTTAGCGTGAACACCCCAATTTTTAGCTAAACTACTGAACCGGAACTGCTATAGACTTTCGTGCGTCTCGTGAGCATTAGCTCAAATTTCTTGTTTGCTTTGGCTGTCTTGTTACCTTATTTAACTCTTGGTGATTATGTTACGAAGGCCTGCAATTTTTAAAGTCGGTGAGAAGAGAACGCTACAATTGAAATTGCTTGAAAAAAAATAATCAAACTTCAAAGATCGTATCCTTAGATGCTTTTCGACTATACTAGCAACAATAATAGTCGTTTGGTCCATAAATACGACGTATTAAATTGCAACACAACTTTTTTTAAAGATTGTAATCGACGTTTTGTTCAAGAGAGTATGCAATTGCGCACGCAGCGCGTTTATCGACGACACAAGATGACGAATGATGATGCGCGTTGAGAGATAGCAACATCTGGCGGTAAAATGAAGACATCATCATTATCATCATTGTCATTATTATCATCAGTTCATCATTCGCGCTGCAGCTTTAAACTAACAATTACACCGGCGAAGAGGTGGGCGAGACTCGGCTCTCACGGACCGCGATCCGCAGCAGTTTGGCGCGGGTTCACGACCAGGGTTTTCAATAGACCTAAATTTTCAGGACGTCGTGACTTCCAAGCTGAAAAATTTGGACGTCAGTGTACAAAATCTCGAAGTCTGGGCCTACAAGAAAACTCAAGCAAAAACTTAATACAAAACAAGGCCCTACTACACTGTGCCTCAAAAAAAACATTCTGAACATTTTCGATTGTAACTTGAAGAAGGATTATCGGATTCTAATAATTTTTGGTAAAAGTATTTCTGAAACAACTGGCCATCAAATCGTTATGTAGTTTTTCATCTTACCCATCGTGTGTTTTTGCATTACCTGGGGAAATCAGAACCGTTGAAATATTGCATTTTTCCCTAAAGTGGTATTACTACTTAATGTAAATAACGCACAAAACATATGTTGTTTACATTTTTAACAGTTTGGCTGACACTTTATCCAGTTGCTTTGTTTTTCAGCTGCTTGCAGTGAACTTGATCGAAATGTTGGCCAATTGTGGAATCACAAACTTGGAAACGATTTCTCTATTCATTGACAGCGGTATCGATAATTCAGACTTCACCAGTCGCTTCTTGAATTCATAAACATTTCTTAACGTCACATGGTAGACATACTGCCGCACGACAGTCAAATCTTGTAATCGACTGGCTCTTGGGGGCCAGAGATCAGGATAGACGGAATTTATCGACGTTTTTTTATTATTTCAACGCGTATTTTGCTTGATCTGATTTCCCCACGTACTGCAGAAGCAGACAATGGGTGAGGTGGGAACTTAAACAGTCATTTAATAACCAGTTGTGTCAGAAATAAGTATGCCAAAAATCATAAATCTTATAATCATGCTTCAAGTTACTTTCAATAATGTTGGGGGTGTTTTTTTCACGATTTTGCATATTTTGACGCATATTTCGCTTGATTGTCTTTCCCGAGGTAGTGCAGAAGCAGACATTGGGTGAGGTGAAGAACTAAGCGGCCATTTAATGGCAAGTAGTGTTATAAATATTCACACCAAATTTACGAAAATCTGATAATTTTTGTTTAAGTTAGAATCAAAAATGTCCGGGATGTTTTTTGAGACACAGTGTACACGTGCATTACTTAGGCACCACTAACATAGGTCGTGGTTTTTACGCGCTACAGCTAGGCTGTATAGCGCGTCTCTGGCACGATTTTCGTCTGTTTGTCAGTCTGTCTGTCGGTCTGTCTGTTACATTATGTATTGTGGTTAAGCGGTGCGAGATAGGGCCTTGCTGTTGATTACTAATAGAAAGTCACATATTGGCTTTCAAATGACATGAAAATCATTGGCCTTGGATGACCTTGAAAGGTCATAATGCATTATAGTATGCCAACCGTGCGGTATAAATAGTAAGTCGTAGAAGAACGGCGGTTGTACCATCGGATAGGGCGCTGGCGACTTCCTATAAGCTGTGAATAGTAACCGTGTCTCCATTTGCAGCGGTTTGGCCGCAATTTTTGAAAGAAAGCTTCGAGCTATAAATAGACGTATCTCAGAAACTGTGAGAGATAGGGCCGAGGTAACTATTAATAACTAATAGGAAGTTACATATTGGTTTTCAAATGACATGAAAATCTTTGATTTTGGATGACCTTGAAGACCAGTAGGCTTAGTGCAACAGGAACTATATAGGCTGTAGCGCATCTTCCTTAGCGATAGCCGGGCTTTCTTGTAAATAGAAGCAACATTTAATTCTACTAGCTTTTTGCAAAACGAAGATCGCAGTTTTTGGATCAGAACTGTTTACAGAATATGGTTGCCGTGCCACGTCTTCATGAAATGAAGTATTCAGAAACACGACAGTCAGCAGAAATTCTTTGAACTAGCGAAACATTTGAAAACAGATTCTGATGTCAATTCCAAGTTTATTATAAACAAACTAGAAAAGCACTCGGAGAGCGCAGACCTCCGCCAAGCATATCGATTCGACACAACATTGTAGTCCTATTTCAAAGTGGTCCAGAATCCAGGATTCCTTCCAGATCAGCCCCAAAATTGAATCACTTGTAGTTTTTACCATTCCCGACATTGCCTGAAAATTCCAGAAAGATTTGTTCATAACCTTCTGAGTTTCCTTGCTAACACACACACAAACACCTGGCATTTCACATAGCTGAAGGAAAAGCCAATTATACGAATCAGCTTATCGATGTTCTCGACGTCACGACAGGTCATGGTTAGTGGGGGAACTAAGGTTAGGTGTGTCTGTTCGCTACAATTCAAAATGTAACTTT
>Ga0209671_1007725_pt1 | contig 11190 bp, 6 predicted proteins | sample WorMetHERISLAND2_2_FD_187401 | JGI IMG/M metagenome (GOLD analysis project Ga0209671, IMG submission 187401) | Marine gutless worms symbiont microbial communities from Max Planck institute for Marine Microbiology, Germany - Olavius geniculatus... | ecosystem: Host-associated > Annelida >...
GTATTATTGAGTGCGCTTATACGCTGTACGTTCGTAGTTAACTCGGCGTCTGTGGTTGATTTAGGCTTGGCGTTGGATGAGTACGTTCGCGAGTACATGGTCTCACCGACGCTGCTGCGAGTCATTCGAGTCTTCCGTGTAGGACGCGTCTTGCGACTCGTCAAGTCTGCCAAGGGCATCAGGACATTACTGTTCTCGCTGGCCGTGTCGATGCCGGCGCTCATCAACATCGGTTTACTGCTGTTTCTCGTCATGTTTATCTACGCTATTTTCGGCATGTCGTTCTTCATGCACGTCCGACACATGTACGGCGTCGACGACATCTTTAACTTTGAGACGCTGTTCAGCAGCATGATCATTCTATTCCAGATCTCGACGTCGGCCGGCTGGGACGGGGTCCTGGCTGCTCTGATGAACGAGGATAAGTGCAACAAGACTGCGAGCGAGTTCCGACCGAACGGCGATTGCGGCAACCGCGGCCAGGGCGTCGTCTACATCGTCACCTACCTGGTCATCAGCTTCCTCGTCATCATTAACATGTACATCGCCGTCATCCTCGAAAACTTCAGCCAGGCGACCGAGGACGTCCAGCAGGGACTGACGCAGGACGACTTCGATATGTACTACGAGATCTGGGAGTTGTTCGACGAGAAAGCGTCGCAGTACATCCCGCTGACGCGACTCAGCGAGTTCGTCGACCGCTTGGAGGAGCCTCTGCGTATAGCGCTGCCGAATCATTATCGCCTCGTGCTGCTCGACATCCCCATCTGTGACGGCGACCGCGTCCACTGCGTCGACATTCTCGACGCGTTGACTAAGAACTTTCTCGGCACTAGCACCGAAGGCGGCGGCGACCTGGGCGACTTGCAGAAGGGTCCCGAGCGGAAGGATTACAACCCGGTCAGTAGCACGATGAAGCGGCAGCGCGAGTATGTCGTGGCGAGGTTGATACAGCGTACGTGGCGTCAGCACGTGCGCGCTCGTCGCGGTGATGGTGGTGGGGTGGTCAGTACGATGGTCATCACTGTTGATGACGTCGACGCCGCGACTGGACCGGCCGCACTGCATGCTGGACCACCTCCCCCACCCTCACCGTCCGCTGCCATCGTCACACAACCTCACTCGTTGTCGACGATCGTCGACCTTCCGGAGCACGACGAGTAGCATTAGCTAGCCGCATCGGCGCCGTCCAATGACATCACACGCACCTGCCGTGACGTCACTGTGACGTCACGCCACGCGTCCACCAATTCCATAGCGTCTTTCACTGCCGCGCGCCGGCGTCCGTCGAATGTTTGCGTCGACTGAACGCGGTTCACAGTGGCGTCGTGGATTGAGAAAAGTAAGCGAGGAAGAAAGTTGCAATTTTTCGGAGACTCTGTACAGATTTCCAGCATAGGAGAATATACGGGTGTTCAAAATTTCAATTTTACCTTTAGCGTTCCTCAAAATGGTTTTCTTCAGCTACAAGGTTTGCATTTCTGGACGATAATTTTCAGATGAGAAGATTTTTCGACAATCCTCCGCTCCACGACGCCACTGATTCAGCTGCAAGCGGATCAAGTCATATTGGACCATTGCGCTTTTGTACGCGTATGTCGTATGAATTTGACATTTGGCGGGCCACCGTATGCGTGTCGCCCGAACATTTTTTTGAAAACCATGTATAGACCTAAAGATATACGGTTGTTATCTCGCGAGAACGTTAGGCTATAGGGTTGTTTGTTTGTTTTTTTTTGTGACACAACGCTCAACTTTGTATTGCATATAATATTGACGTGTATAGAAATCGTGCGGTGCACGCAGTTCAATCTTCGTATAGGTAATAATGTACAGCGTACGCGTGGCATGCGTCCTGCAGTGTTCACGTCGGTCAAACCACGCCATGGGTGGCGCTAGGAATCTGAATCTTGGGGTGTGGCAACGTGGGGGCAAGGGCCAGGGCTCCGGAGGCAGTAATTTTTTGTGTGGTCCAAAATGTTGACTTTAATTCAGTTGTTGTGTGCATCCAAAAGATGTATAACGGGATCCAGGGGCAGAACCCCTGGCCAGGAGGTAATTTTTGGACGTTCAACGGAAGCCGCACATTTTCTTGCTTTCTACATACTTGGAAACGCAAAAAAATCACAGATATATGTGCTGTGTTGAAAAAGATGTTTAATAAGTCATACCTTGGCATGTGAAGGGGGCAGAGGGCACTTTGTCACCCATCAATTTTTTTTCTGGGAAAAGGGGGCAACTGGGGGCAAGGGCAACGGCAGGGGCTCATCTTCTCTTTGGCGCCGCCCATGAACCACGCCACTCCTGTAGTTTTACGCTGTCTCCGTTATACCATCTGTGTGTTTGTTTGCGCGTCCTCATCGTACCTAAATGTCTTCATCTGTAGTAATGATATCTAGGTAATGCTGCAAGTTTGTCGCTTGCATTGTTCTACTGTGCACGGTTTGGCCGTTGATTCTTTCACCTCCGTTTCGATCAGTGCGTTGTGTTTTTGTTTATTTTGCGAGCTTTCAGCCCGTGTCTATACACATACGTTAAGTTTAGATGAAATTCGACATAGGCAGTTGCCCAGCTTTTGCATTCATAACCGTCGTCAGTCCTTTTAGGCAGCTGATCGATCGCTGGAGTCAATGTGTTCAGGATCAGCTGAGCCCTGCATTCAATTAGCACACATTTTAGCTGGTCAGTTACTAAAATTTTGTGACCATGCTATCTGTTGGCTCCCACACTGAATAATTCACAGAATTTAAATCTCGACTTTTTGGCAGTAAGTTTTTGAGTTCAATGAACTCGGGCACATGGGAGTGCAGGCAAATGCCTAATTTCAGGGGTAATGAAGATGTATGCAAATTAAGCAAAGAATATCTAAATAATTTGCTATGCAAGTTCGGACCGTTTTGTCTACAACATTCTAAAACTTTTGACATCACATGCCTTTCTATGAGTAACCATCGCTGAGTTATCAACGCTCAAACAGGTCCGTTTTTGGCCCACCCTGTACAATTACTGCAGTTGCTACTTTTGACTTTTATTTAATCGGCCTTTATTTCTGGAGTAATGCATTTTAGTCGCTATCTATCGAAATTTTTTAACAGAACACACGATACGTTTATTACTGTTACAGTACAATGGAGCTATTAATCAATCAGTCTTGTTTATTTATTTTTTTCCAATAGCCGACTCTCAACTGATCAACTATAATGTGTGCTAATTGACGATAACCGATCTATGTAGACCTAAACGAACAAATAACAAAAAAGTTTTGATCAAAAAGACACGCAAAAAGGATAAAAAAAACGGTAATCGTGTGCGAAAATCCAAAGTCCGATATGGCATGGCCTCTGTTATTAATACCAACACTTATCATTTTGTTTAGTTTTTGCGAAAAGTGCATACAATCTTTGTATGCCTATGCCTCTAGTTATTAAAAGGCTTAGATAGGTCTAGTTAACTTGTTGATGATTGCGGTAAATGATTATGCTTATACGTTACTGTAATAAAACGGGTATTTTTGTTGTACTGTGGTCATGCCATAGGCATGCTTGCGTTATTTTGTGATTGGTTTGTTATGAGTTACTGCTTCAAAGTGATTTGCTTTCAGCAGCTGTTTTATGTTACATTACGGTTATTCTTGTGACTGCAGATGAAATAGTAATTAATTACAGGCTACATTGTTAACTGCCAATGTTACCATACTCAGTTGACATGGCAACTGAAACGTGCGCTTTGTATCTTGTTGTTTTTTACATTTTGTTTGCAGTTGTGGGTTTAACTTATCACCATCTACTCGGTTTTAGCTTTCTGACAAACTAGTCCCTATATGAGACGTATTTTTTGCGAATGTTTACATAGTTTTGAAATGTATCTCATGCTTGCATTCTTAGAAGTTGTGTTTGTCAACTTTTCTGTTGAACGAATATATGATGATGATGATGAAATGTAAATAAATGTCAGTTACCGATGAGTAGCCAGCTGTTCTACCACATGGAATTAAGCAAAATTATTAAAGCTTATTAAGAAAACTGCTAATCGTGAAAAACAAGTGAAATTCAATGAGGTACTGTGTAGCCTAAAGACTGAAATGTATACATATGAGGAGGACGTAGGAGGACCGACTTGCCAGCAATCGTGTTAGAAAAATTTCTGACAACATTTTTTTGCCTCGTGAGTGAAGGAGTATAGGGCCCTATAGGCCTTAACGTACTGTGTAATAAGCTTATGTAATAACATTCTAAGACCGTCCATAAGTTTAGTGTTTAAGAATGTGTATAGTCATGTATCAGTATCACCGTTATCATTGCACTTGTTTTTCCGTTGAGTGATTAACGCGTTACACCTTATACCGGTACGTACCCCCATTGTCTTCCGCAGCCATTAGATAAGTCTGCTGAACCCAAGATTTTACTAATAGAGCTTCGAGTCTTCGGCTTTCGGTGGACTTCGTCCCCGTCCCTTCTCCCCTTGCCGGGGCTAGACCCCGAACGAACAAATTTGGACTACTCAGATGTAAATTCTTGGAGACGCGTAGGGCTATAATGCTGTATGAATTATGCCTACTGTCATAGAAATTCCCAGAGTTTGGGCTGTTCGGGAATTTCGATAATCGTTTGACTGTTTAATTTATTATTGCTCCAAACATGGGCTTTATTCACTTTTTAACTTTGCCGTTTATTAGATATAATGTCGTCGTCGATGCGAGCATCTTAGAGACGTGACGTAATAAGGTGGTTTTTTTCTTTCATCATTTTCCTGTTGTCTGGCTTTACTGTGCATTGAATTGTCCGTAAATTATACTGTAGTCATTTGCTCGAGTAAAGTAGTTGTGTCTGTCTGGCGTTGCGGTATTTTTAGCTCTGTGCTCTACAGAACCAACACGGTGCAGCGGGGCGTCTTGCCGCGTGTACTTAACTGACCAGATTCGATATTGCCTTAATTTTTGTACCGATGTGCATGCGCAAATAGTCTAACAGAGTTCAAGTGTATATACAGCTAATGTCGGACACGTTTTCTGTGTTTTAATAAGTCTTTAGTCACCAACCGTACGGACAGTATCGTGGGCCACGACGAACTTTCAATCTGTATGTCTCAGTTACATAGATTGTCGGTTAGCTGTGACACAAATTACAATCAGTAACTATAAATGTGACTTTGTTGTAACGTGCTGTCGACTAGTGAACGAGTTGCTGGCATAAACTTTTTGAGAATAAAACTGCTAAGAATTTTTTTCTGAAAACATTGACTGTGACCGTTCAGAAATTGTCATTATGACATATGAAGTAGGCGTAACACAACCTATAGTGATAATGATGTGTTGGCTTAATTGATTGTAGCGATAACTCTTTTTCGCAAATTTCCTACTCACTGCATTCTGCTGTTCAAATGTTTTAGAAGTCCGTCACAATTTGTCGAATAACGCATCGCCGTTGACTTTGCATCGATTAGCCACGTCCTATGTCAATAGTTGACGTACGTCGTAGGCTTAAAATATGTTTTTGGTCTGCATGCTATAAACACCTGCACACTGTCGTTGCTGTGGCGACAAGTAAGATTCTCTGATCAACCGATGAACGGCGTGCACGAATCGTTAAGTTATATCGATTTATGGGGTGTTTACACGATCCAGCAAACGTCCAGCAAACTTTCCGCAAATGTATTCAAAATACATGTGCTGATGCTGGACGTTTGGTGGGTCGTGTAAACACCCTATTAGACCCCGTGCGGCGTCGACGGCTTAAAGCGTTTAGGCCTATAACTGACGCCAAAATTATTCGATTGACTCGTCGACGCGTAGCATTTTTTTTTGACGCCGGCGGAGCGGCAGTTTTTCGACGGCAATTGCGACGCGGCTGATTTCAAAAAAGAAATTGCGGGGGGCGATAGCTGAGAACTCCGACCTGGTTGGCTCCCCCGGAAAAAAGGGAAGTTGACATAATCTTGCACGCGCCGACACACTGTCTGTCTCTTCGCTGTGTTCGAATTAATTTAGTTGCATCGTCCCACGTCCATATTATATGTAGTCAAGTGCTGAATGGTCAGTCGACGACTTCGACGCAAAATAAAAATTCGACGTGAAATATCGGACGAAATTCGACGGCGCTGGGGTCTATAGGCCTATCGATTACAATCCGCGTCAATAAACCATAGATGTAAAAAAACGTTGCAGGAAAAATTTAAAAAACGTTAAAAACGTAAAAAAACGTGTCAAGAATAAAAAAGTTTTAAAAACGTTGAATAAAAAAACGTTAGCCATGATTTGTTTAACCTTTGGCCTAATGCCTAATTATGTAAATGCAGTATACCTAGAATTATAGTTTACATAGAGAGAACTTTGTTTAATTTCAACTCAACTGTGTGGTCATAAGACCATAGCAATATAGTAGTTTAAAAACATTTTATTTAGTATATTTGGACTAACTAAGTAAACTACATCATTATGACCAATTAGTTCGTTTCTGTGGTCTTAAAAGCATTTCACGAAGATTTTTGATGAGATTTTCAATTCACTTTTTTTAAGTTAAAAAACATGAGCAAAATAAAAAGCGTTAAAAATGTTAAAAAAGTGGCAAGAACAAAAAACGTAAAAGAACGTTTTTTTACATCTATGCAATAAACGAAGCGAGGCGAATGAACATCGCTTACCGTTGCTACTTTTTAAGCACATTCACCACATAATCACATATATCGCCATTCACTCGACAGTATGGTTCTTCATTTTCCGGTCTTTAATGCACCCGCTGTACACGACATAGGCCTATAAGCCTGCCGATGCTAGAAACTCAGGAAGTGGAAACCACCTCCGCCAAAGATTATTACGGCGTTAAACTGGCATGCAGGCTAGGCACTGTTAATTAGTCATTAGATCTTGCAAATTAACAGCGCTATTTTACATAGTGCAAATTAGGCTACGAGACAAAAAAATGGATCGCGATCACAAAGTGATGGGCACACACGATAGCTGGAAATAGTGGAGTGGTTGCTGCGGCGGTAATAAAAATTTCTTGAAAATGAGTAAAAACACAAATTAAGAATTATCGTTAAAAGTATGTGATGAAGTTATTCAAAAAATTTTAAATTATGCAAATGAAAAGACTACCAAATATGTTTGACTTCATTTCTCTTGTATTAGGCACCACACTTTAGTCAGTAGACGGATCGATAATTAAATAGTTTAAATAGAAATCATAGCCTACTAGGTCACGAAAAACCATATTGGCACACAAAAAATAGCAATTCTGTGTTCGTACTAGGCCTACTGCACTAAACAGCAGAGCAATGGCATTGGCACATGCTGTGATAGTCCTATACGTCATATTGTACTACGACATCGAGCAAATCACGGCGTTATAAAGGCCTATACACGGTTCAATATTTGCGACGTGCTTCTTCAGTGTTTGCAGTCAAAAATCGGCGTCCGATCGATTTCTGGTGACACGTTTCCAGTGAGCGATCGATCGGCTGTGAAAAGATTGGCGTGCCAGCCGACATTCAGTCTTGCCCAATGTCCAGCTCTCCCATACACGATCCACTCATTCAACATAGCCTAGCTGCCCTTCATTAAACAACCGCCTCTGGCCCGACCAGTCTCCAGTGACTAAACTCTCGGCGTCACGCTCGCACACCGACATTCGATAACGCAAGCTCGATATTGCATATTTGTTTGCCAATACCGTCGCAGTTTCAACGAGGAAATTAAGGTAAGATTATTTATCGAACCGGCAAAAGAAAAAAGGTATATTCGCTTTCTCAATTTTTGTCATATAAACCGTAGCTAAAAGTTACGTCTAGTCAAGACTGCGATGCTGACGAAACTGCAATTCGATGAAGTTAAGTTAATGTTTGCAAGCTTTAGCAGTCAGTGACGAGCGCTTTGAATTTGAAATTTTGAATGTAGGCTAATAGTAAAGGCGTGTTTAAAGTGACAGAAGTAAGACGAATTAAACTGAAATCCATTAGTCGGTTCACTTCTTTTTAGTTACTATAATTTCTCTCGCGTTGAACCACTGACAGCCACCACTTCAAAACGTTGTACGTGCACTATACTGGCCCATCAACACGCCCTCCTTAAAAATTATTGCTGACCGTTTTTTTCGCTATGCAGTACCTCACCTTTGGAATCCGCCGTCTCACTAACTTCGTGGGGGCGTGGCGTAGCGACAACGCGTTTCATCTAATCAATGTAGTTACTCTACGCCGGGCCGGGTTAGTACTTGGATGGGTGACTGCCTGCGGGCAGATAAACCATCTGGGCATGTAACTAGCCGCCTAGGTCAACTCAGCCTTTTGTCGCTCCGGGGTAGGTAAATCGAGTACCGGTCTATCTAGCTGAGGTTAAGGCGAGGCGCGTTTACCTGTGTCGGGTGGCAGATAACACTGTGTGATCCCATATGGCAGGTGACGCTCCGTAGCTCTGTGAGGAATTTGCTCCTCAAGAGCTATATACCACCATTACCTTCGTCAGCCACTTTCTGATCCGCCTCTTCCACTCCTCTACGATCATCTTACCTCATCGTTTTCGTCATCACCATTTTAATCATTCTAACTATAGGCCTACATCACGGATGGAAAACAGGTTTGTTGAATACGAAACATAACCTTTTTACTTGACGTGCTGCCTAGTCTAAATTTTTTCCTTCGGGATACAACGTTTTCGTAATCATCCAGTTTTTGCAAGTACGAACAAAATTCGTTATTTTATAAATAGCCGATCATTTTACAGGGCGTCAGCATAGCTTGCTATGCAGACGCTCGGTATTTCTATGGACCGTCTATGGTGTGACAGACGTCTGTCACACCAGGCTGCCCTATCAAAACGATACAAGCTATGATCGCAAAATGTTCACTGTAACTGTTAGCTCCGTGAAAGACGCTCCGGCCGGGATCTCTAAAGGTTCTCAACAAATTCGGAAAGGATCGCCTCAGTCGACAGCGTTAAATGAGAGAGGGGTAGGAAAAATTTGCCATTTTTAATCGCCGTATATACAGTACGTACCTCAAAAACAGTAAGAGATAAATAGCCAAGGGCACTACTATTGATGACAATGATCACTAGTAGATGCGTTTTCGATCAGTACCAAAATCGACAACCTTGGATGACCTTGAACACAACATGAAAAAGACTACGATGGCATGCTGTAGGACGTTGCGAAAATGCTGTCGATTCCCGCGGAGGAGCAGCGTCGTCAGTCGTTGTCGATGTACTCGGGTCGTCGAGGATCTTACTCGGACGACCCGACATCGCCACGGTCGCCGAGACCACCGCCGCGTCACAAACCTCCGCTCGACGAGGCGACGCTCGCCGCCCGCCAGCAGTACGCCGCACACGGCCTGATGGAAATCATGCGACGCAAGGTGGCCAGACGGCGCAGGGTCCTACGCGAACAGACGGCCATGTTGTCGGACGTCGGCGGCGGCGGCGGGGATGGCGACGCTGTGGAAGATCACTCGGCGGTGGTGGAGGTGACGACCGCCGAGGACGACGACGACCAAAAGGCTCCGCTGACTATGAACAACTCGTACATCATCTCGGCCATACCTTACCTGCCCAAGAAGATCGCCACTCTTTGCCTTGTGCTGAACATCATACTGCCTGGATCAGGTAATGTCGTGTGATGTGACTAATTCCCCGTTTGCACGTTTGCGCGGACCATGCTGGGGGAGCTTACAGCGCTCTTTCAAACAACGTGACGCCAAAATGACGAGTCATAAGTGTTGGTCAAGCAGTGTCATGAAGATCATTGTAACTTTAGGCCTAAATTGAGGCACGTGCAAAACGACGTAACTGATCAACTGAACTGACACGGTTTAATTTTTTGGACAAACTGAGAATCGGGCAAACTGGGCGAGTTCATTAGTCATTAGTTGCCGCGTACAGGATGGGCCAAAAATGGCACCATTTTTTGTACGCCTCATAAGTTCACCAACTATTAACCGATTTTGAAAATTATTTCACTGTCAGAATTAGAAAACAATTTGCAATAAAACCGTCACTATACGTCCCACCACACCCTAAGTGTGCCACTAAGTAGGCCTACCTTGTGAAATGTCAGTGTTTTAAGAATAACAATTAAAAGAAGACGACTTTTGTAACAGCACATCTAAAAAAAAAATTAACAACAGAAAACAACGTGTTTGTTCTCTCAGTTATTGTCAAAAAAATCACATCTCACATTTTTCACATCAAATTTTCAATGTGTCCGCCTTGCTGCTGTACGACGCATCGAAGCCAACGACGCCACTGACCAATGGCGCGATCAACCAAACGCTGCGGTTCTTTGCCCCCACTCAGCGACAATGGCTTTCAGCTTTAGCTGGTTGACTGTCGTAAATCATCAACATTGATAGGCCATCTGTTGAAGGGCATCCCGAGCAGCATAATCGACTGGATTTAAGTCTGGGTTGTTTGGCGGCCACATGCCAGGCTCGATCAACGATCGTCAGTGGCGTCGCCGCCTTGAGTGCGTCATTTGACATATCACAAGGTAGTGTAGCGACACACTTGAGGTGTATTGGAATCTATAATGACAGTTTCATTACAAATTGTCTCCTGATTCTGACAGTGAAGGAATTTTGAAAATCGGTTAATATTTGGTGAAGTTATGAGGCGTACAATAAATGGTGCCATTTTTTGGCCCACCCTGTAGATGAGCGTAGTCACGTAGGCCACCGACGCCGTTCGACGGTGCCTACTGTAATGCACTACTGCTTGCCCATTGGTCCGTTCGTCAAAAACTGAAACCATGTCAGTTCAGTTCAGTTACGTCGCTCTGTACGAGCCTTAAGATAACATTCTACTGTAACTAACTTACTCGAAACAGTTAATGATGTCACTCGAAACAGTTAATGATGTCACTCTGTCGTTGAGAAATCGTAGGTCTACTCATGTGGCATATATTGACTTTGCTAAAGCCGTTGATAGTGTATGTCACCCTAAACTGTTACAGAAACTTTATGGCTATTGGTGGTAATTTACATCGTTGGATTGAGTCATTCCTTACTGATCGTACTCAGTGTACACGCGTAAATGGTCACTCATCATCTATTGTATCACTAATCAGTGGCGTTCCACAGGGCTGTGTACTGGGCCCCGTATTATTTTTGTTGTACATTAATGATCTGACTGATATTTTTTCCATCTAGTGTTTTTTTCCAAACTCTTTGCAGATAATGTTAAACTGTATATTCATATTGATT
>Ga0209671_1007727_pt1 | contig 11189 bp, 12 predicted proteins | sample WorMetHERISLAND2_2_FD_187401 | JGI IMG/M metagenome (GOLD analysis project Ga0209671, IMG submission 187401) | Marine gutless worms symbiont microbial communities from Max Planck institute for Marine Microbiology, Germany - Olavius geniculatus... | ecosystem: Host-associated > Annelida >...
CATCATGACCCTAACCCATATAGATCATGAATATTAATGGCCTAGCCAACGACGTCATCATTCTAGGCTAGGCCATTAATATTCATGACATCTATAGGCTAAGCTCATGATGTCACTGGGGGCCATGATGGCAGTGCGTTTTCTACGTCGTTTTCGTAGATCGTCGACTTCAAAGGTAAATTTTTCCGTATTGACAAAACGCTGGGTGCCGATATTACTGTCAAAGTTATCAGAAAATTCTGAACTTTTAGGAAAATGGATAAAATGTATATGTTAATTTTGGTATCCATGGACCTTTAATATCATGTTCATCAATATAAATTTTGAGAGAAAATTTATCACTGAATTTCTGCTTACTCAATGAAGCTGTCACAGTCAGTGTTCTAGATAATGTGTAACAAACATGTCTGAGACCACTAATGAAAAAATATTTTCTTATTCATTATTTCTCAACTAATTAATTATATATTACTTGACAGACTTATACTAATGTCACACAATTAACACACAGTGTTATCACTGCATTCACTCTAAAGCATACATAATACATAGTATAATATTGCATTGTCATGCAATATTATACTAATAGTGACTGGCATCAAGGTCACCGCTGAAAATTTTTGACCCGAAGTTCATAAAATGTTGCCCGAGATCGAACATTGTGGGCAACATTTTACCAACCGAGGGAAACAAATTTCAAATGATGACTGACACACCAGTCACTATTTGTTTTATTATACCCCCCCAAAAAACAAACAATTCTAAAGGTCAACAAGTAAACAATTACAAAAAAGCTGTGACAACTTCAATGTTGCCTGGTTAACAGTGAGACAGTACGCAGGCAACAGTGCATATTTGTTAACGTCACGTGACGCGATTTCGACCAATCACACGCAAGTATTTTGCATTGAAGTATAACAATAGAAAATTTTGTCTACAGTGTGTTGAAAAAATAGCAGTTTTGGAAGATAATATGGACGACACTATCAGTTCTTGGCTCTTGTAATCACAGCTCAAAATGTGAATATAATGCTGTTGCAGAACTATTCAGATGACTCAATCCAACAATAAAACGTCATTCATCATAACTTGGTGAAAATCATCATAGTGGCATCATGGCAGTGGGCAGAAGAGGCAAAAAAATTTTGGCTGTCAGAAAATTTTCATCTGAAATACAAAATTTTTGGCAGAAAATCCTGCATTTTGAGGAAACTGTGAGGAGCAAAATTAAAATTTTTAGTACAGTTATCACCTTTGTTGAAAATTTGCAGCTCTCCAACAGAAAAATGCAACTTCCACCCCCACCCCCAACCTTTTTGAATGCTGGATGCTGGTAGGCTATCAAGCAGATTGTATCATGTCGAGGTAGGCTTGGAAGCCAGCATTCATCACAACTCGTTGAAAATCATCACAGCAAGTGCACTAAATTGGCTATCATAGAGGGGAGAAAGGGCAATTGCACCCGACCTAAATTTTAGGCTCTCAGAAACGTTCTCCCCTCTGAAAAATTTAATTCAAAATTTGGAGCTGGGCATCCTCCAGTTTGAGGGTATTGTGAGTAGCATAATTAAAATACTGGGCAAAGTATCTACTCTGTCGGAAATTGCAGCCGTCTGTTGTTAACAGTGCAACTCCAGTGCCACCCCAACTTTTTGAATGCCGGATGCTGGTGGGCTATCTGCTATCAGGCAGACTGCAGCAGTTCAAGATAGGCTTGGAAACCAGCATCACGGTACTGCTTGGCTGCGGCGGCTGGATCGATGGCTGTTCGTATGCCTCGGCCCACTATGATGACATCAGTCCCGTGTGAGAGGATCACGTCACGTGGACTGCGATACTGCTGACCCAGGCCGTCTCCAGTCTCCACCGTATTCACCCCTTCAGCACACATTACACCCCATGGTCACACTTATCACTGCCTATCTCAGCACTACGTCTGCAGTGATAAGATGTGCGGAGAACTCCCCGAGTGCTAAACGGTGTAGAAGCCTATGACAGATTATCGACAACCAACGACCATAGAATAAATGTTCATTAGAATGCTATCCGGAGTATATAAGTTTGTTTAACACTCACTTGTTTAACACACTGGCGTAAATATGGGAGTCAGTGGGTGCAGTCATCACCCCCCTCCCCAATTTCAGTAAAACTAACCAAATTTGTACCCAATGCACACATTTCAGGGTTCTTTTGTGCCCAAAAATACCCTGTGACCAGGGCTCTGTCCCAGACACTGCTGGAGGATCTTATAGTTCTCCTCCAGACCTCTAGTTGTTGGGGTCTGGATAGTGAGCCCCCTCAACAAGAACCTTACCCGTACTTTCTGTCTCCAGCCTCGATGTTCGACCCTGTCAGCCTCAGGTCCTTGCATGAACAACCCCCAAACTATAAATTAACTACAAATAAACTATGCCTTTGCCACTCCAAATTCCAAACTGTCGCTTAACATAAATGTCACACACGCCATATGCATATATGCAGTAATGCTGTGGTGCTATATTTTATTTCTTTACCATGCATTTCTATGCTAACAATGCATCAAAAAATATGACATCTAGAATATAATGCCATTATTGTGCTAATAAAGATTATTACAGACCCTAATAAAAGCTGACAGCAAACAATTTACTTCTCTGGCACTAATTACATCAGCCCTGGAAAACATAAACGTTCCAACCAATTTTAGTTTATCTACACTTTTTTGTTCTGTAGTTAGGAGCCATGCAGTACAGGGAGACAGACAGATGGAGAAGCAAGACCCATAATATGGCCCATTAAGATGGCTGCATGATAGTAATGTGACAATAATAATATCAGTACAAAGTAGTAGACAGATATAAGCCTTACATTACATACCGGGTGTAAAGTGAACAAAGCTTGGGTCGTTGGATATACGTGATTGACACACAAATCCCAGAACAAAATCCCGGTTCTCCTCAGCAAGTGCCACCGACCCTGCATTATCCAAGAGACAGAAATGGAATGAACTAAAATTAAAGCTGACTCCCATTTCAGTTCATTTTATCTCCGTCGCTCTAAACACACCTTTAGTAAATAGATTATCGCTTCGTCATTTTTACGCGCGAAAGCAGCTACTGCTTTCAGCGCGTCTTAGCCATCACAATTCTGTCCGTCTGTCTGTCTGTCACACGGGTGGATCAGGCAAAAACAGTCCAAGCTAGGATTGCCAAATCTTCACCATCGGCTGCCTGGAGGACTCTAGTTTCAGGAACCATAAAGCTTTTCCATAAATTCAAAAAGGGTCACCCCGAACGAGGGCGCTAAATGAGAGGGGGGTAGGCAAAATTTGTGATTTTTGGCCATTAACTCTAATACTAATAGGAAATCGTATACTGGCTTTCGATTGGCGCCAAATTCAATGACCTTGGATGACCTTGAACGCCAAAACAGAGGGTTTTATGGATTTTTTCGGCGCTTTCGACCTGGACAAGTCTATACCATTCACAAGGCAGCGCCATGGTACTGGCTTTGGTGGCGTGGCGTAGTTGTTAACGCGTTTCAGCTGAAACGAAGTTACTCTACGCCGGGCCCAGTTAGTATGGCGATGGGTGACCGCCTGCGGGTAGGAACTGCTATAGGCTTTCGCGCATCCCGTGAGCATTAGCTCAAATTTCTTGTTTCTTCTGCACCGAAGCTGCTTGTTCTAGCTGCAACATATTGTTTAGCACAAGTGCTTTTAACTGCACTACTTAGAGTGCAGTTAAAAGCACTTGTGCTAAACAATACCAAAGCCAATAAATAAATTACAATACAGAAACTTAATAAGTGGAAACTCAGAGTTCAAAACCCTGCCATGAACTCCATTTTTCATCTGGACTGCTTATGCAAATCACCACAGAAAGTAAAATATGCTGCAAAAAATTCTGGATCCAAAATGTAAGCCATGTGAACTTGATTGCCACACAATCTAGTATTTTGAGGAATCTTGCAAGTCTACCAGATGGCACATAAAAACTGGAATATGCGCAGCTTACAAAGTTCGAGCAATCGAACAGTTTCTGTAACGACGAGCACCACCTTGTTCACTGCAGTGAAGGGTGATTATGTTAAACACCTGAACACATTTACAACACGACCACCCTTCACCACAATAATTGAGCTTAATGGTTTTCGTAACTGTTTGAGTACTGTAAAATTTGTAAGCCACATGTTCCACTTCTTTTGTGCCACCCTATACAGACAAATTAAAACAAACTCTCGTTCTGGAAAAGGTAATCACAAATGATGCTCCACTTCACTGTTTACTATTTTGAAATAAATTACTAACTAGCAGATAACATTTTACTCTGCTTTTGCTGTCTCTGTATTATGCGTTGTGCGCTTTTATATTGTGTATACTAGTTTACACTTTATATCTTGTGTTGCCTGCATGATTTGAATAAAGAATACAACTAGCGACGAAACAAAAAGTTAGAACACAACTTTATTTCACGTGGCTGGACGTAAAGATATGTCTAATCTATAGATGACTTACTCTGCGTATACTCATCATTTGCCAAGCATCCGTCACAGCTCATCTGTGCCACAATAACACAGCCGTTGCTTCCTTCCACCTACCACAACAGTAACACACAGTTATCGAGAGCATGCAAGAACGAAAGCCCAGCTGTTGCTAAGAAAGGCTGACCATACTGTCTATGTCTTAAGGCCAGCATCGGACTTCCAGTTGCGGACAGACAGCGATTACCCCGAAATGACTATAGTACCAAACACACTACATCAACACTGCTGTCAAAAACTGCGATCAACGCTAGTACAATAGACATCATATGTGGTCATCTCCCAAGGCACTATATTGTATTAAGTATAAACAAATTATAGCCCATTTGGGGGAATAAAGAGTTGTAAGTGGGTCTGACTTGGTACCACAGGGTACAGACAGACAGACAGACAGATGGATCGATACCCTATTTACTTGCTCAGACATTCTTTTCTGGTAAGATGTACCATTTAGCCCCCCACCATGGTCAGCCACCTTGTCGTGGTGGTGGGGCTTCGTGCACCGATGACCCAAAAGATTTCTAAAATCTGGAGGGTAGGAGTAAACTAAGAGGTGACCAAACCTGAGTGAGCAGATTTGCTACACGTTACCAGTGCTTTTGTGCTGGTTTTGGCTTCACAGCCGTTTATTTACGGCTTCACAGCCATCCACGGCTTTCTAGCCGTTACCTGTAACCTTATGGTTACATTCAGGGACGCGCATTGGACTGAACTGATATGGCCTCAGCGCTGGGCAGGTGTAAGAGCCTGCCCACCCCGGAAGTACAGTAAGGTAAAATAAGGTACTGTTTAGCCACAACACATGCATTACAGATGGACAGACAGACAGACAATCTTGTGCTAAAGGCAAGACCATTAGTATAATCAGCCACACGTCCTGACTAGAAGTACAAAACAGAGCATCAATGATTCTGACATTAATAATGTCATTAATAACTAAAAAAAAGAGATCAGAAATCATTATACAAATAGTGACTGGCATCGAGGTCATCATTGAAAATTTTATCCCCAAAATTTGTAAAATGTTGCCTCGAGATTGAAGAGCGAGGGCAACATTTCATGAACTGAGAGAATAAAATTTTCAACGACGATCAGCAAGCCAGTCTCTATTTATTTTGTTATACCTCAAAACCAAACAATTCTACAAGTCAACAAGTAACTAAATGCAAAAAAGCTGTTACGACTTCAATGTTGCCCACGCAACAGTGTGCAAGCAACAGTGCATATTTGCTAATGTCACGTGACACGATTTGGATCAATCACGTGCAGGTATTTTGCGCCGAGGTATAACAAAAACATCTGCTAAAACTAGTGCTGGCACCAGTAGACAAAACAGACTTGAACACAGTCTGGTAATTGGTTTATATAGCAAATAATTATTACAAGTAAAGACCGATGCCTGTTTGAGAGCGGAAATAATGCCCGGTCCAGGCAGAGAATGGACTGTGACAAAATCCGACCACTCAGACATTGATAATAAACCACCACAATACTGTGATGACACTGTCTGACCAATGTCGGCAAACTTCCTACCAGAAACAGTTCACATCAATGCTTAGTTTTCATTCAGTGAGCATACAAAAAGGCTTCAAACACAAAAATACCAGTGCTCCTATACACGTTCTATGCAAGAACTTGCTGAACCACAGGTCGATTTTCTTCTAACAAAAAATCTGTATTCTGTAAAACAAAATACAATATAAATAGTCATCAATAAATGTGTAAAACATGTTCAAATTCACACATTTCATCACAAAGAAAAATGTTAACTGACCCTATAAACTAGATAGTAAACTATGCCACAATATGTGCATATCTTGCCTCCCTTGAGCTCAAAGAAGCACAGAAAAACCAAAACTGCTACAAACATTCCCCACGGCAGCTCAAAGATCAGTCAAATGGACACAAAATATATCAGCAGAGCCCATTACCAACATGTTTTTCTAGTTGAAATGTCAAAGCTGCAGTGCCGACTACCTGTCTTCAAGGATAAGGAACTGATGTTTGTCGGCTAACGACTGAAGTCTTTTCATGGCATCAACGCTGAAATCAGTCAGTATGTCAGCATGTGTCTTCAGCACACAGATGAATGGCCCAACCCTATCTGCTAACTGCACAGTGCAACAGAAACATGGCAAAATCACATAGGAATGTGAAACGTGCCACAACTTAGAAGAGGTGCAGAAACTTGAAATAAATTGAACATATTCTAATGCTCCAGTGACACTAAGATGTTAATGTGGAGATTGAAAAATATATGCACAAGTCAAACTGCCAATGCCACGGTCAAGAATCTACAACAGATAAAATGCCACCTGGAGACTGCAGAAAAGGCCACCTATTGTGCTGTCCATAATGGCCACACATGACAGCGTCACTATCAGCCGATAGACCAGACTGAAAGAACTGGACAGAGGGGGCATCCAAAAAAGATCTCGTAAGATGGTATAAGACGGCATGAGGAGAATTTTAGCCTGACCCATGATAATAACATCCGCAGAGATCGTATGACAGACAGCATTTGCTGAATCTGTTGTATAGACTTTCAAATGCTTTGCTATTTCTTAGCCTTAATTCAATGCTCTGTTTACGTACATATCTGCGTATTTCTCATATGTCAAATGTAATTTATATACCGCTAATAGGTTTTCACAAAAAACCTCCAATGTGTTGAAACCTCTAATGTGCAACAATGGCATAATCATCAAATAAAATAAATAACAAAACTGGCAAGCTGTTCTTACATCGAGCAACTCGTGGCATGTGTTCACATCAGCTGCAAATGCAAGGTTAGTCTGCTTCCGTTGCATAAGATTCAGCAAGCGCTGAGCCAATGGATTAGTGCACCTAACCGCTCTATCAGCATATGACTTCACCTGCAATGTCACAGTTACGAACAGCCTTAGCAACAACTATGCACCGTAAATAACCCGACATTGCTATAAAGTAAAAATGTATTTACAAACAAATTTTCTTCATCAGTGCATTCTTCTAGAGCTCTGGCAGAATATCTTAATGCTTTACTTATTTAAAAATGACATGTAGTCTTTGACACAGCTTTAAAAATCTGAATATATGCAGACAAACTGATGCTTGAAACCATCCAAGCGAAACCAAGGATGAATGACAAACAACCCAACATACTTTACAAGCAAAGTTTCAACCTCAGATCTATCATACTTCCTGACATACTGTAATGGAAACAAACATTGCTACATTCAGTGAAACATCCAGTCAACAAGTCAAATTAGCTCAGTTTCACACTGACACTGAAGAGCCTTGGCAATGCTGTAAAATAAGACATTTATTAAGCTGGGAACTAGCTACATAGTCAGACTATTCAAATCAGTAGAATCGCTAACAGTCTACAGTGTATAAACCTGAGCACATATACTTGATATTAGTTAACAGTCTGCTCACTGTACCAAAAAAATTCACTACAGAAGTGGAGCAAAATGCTACCATGACATAATGTGATAACTGATAATAGCACAAACTTCAATTTGCCGTCAAATCATATATCATATAATATACGATATAATACAATACAGTCTATTAGAAAGAACAACAAGATTTTTAAAAAGCTAAAACTGCTGCTGCTGCTGCAAACGGTACTAATACCATTTGTCCTACTACTCCTACGATCTACAGGCAGCTGGTAGGATGCAAGATCTCTTGCTGGTGATCAAAAGAAGTAGAAAGCTCTTGTTGCCCAATGTTCCCAACCCTAACCTAAACCCTAACTGCTACTCTACAGTAGTAATTTCTTTAATAATCAATGTACAATTGTGCAGATTTAATAAAAATGCAATAAACTAATAACAGATAAGCTGGTAGAATTTATCAAGTTAACACATAGTGATACTGACAGTGTTTGGGTTATTAACCAAGGCAGCAGTCGTGTGTAGCTGGTTTTTCTCAATAAACTCATTCACAGTTTGCACCATGTTTTCTTCGACCTTTCTGGCTTTGTGAAGAGCAGTTAGCAATTCTGACATTGTGAAAACACTGCATACAACATAGAAGTCAACTCAAAAGTCATGCAGAAGCCAAAATGTGATCACACTTCTAAAGGATACTATTTGCTAACTGCAATGGAGACACTTGTTAATTTCTGTTAAAATAATCCACGTCAAAAATAACATAGGCATCAAAGTTACTGCCTATGACCTAATGCAGTTCCGAAAATATCACCTGACAAGAAACAATACAGAGCATGCCTGTGGAGAGCTAGAAAGTGAAATGGCAAACATCATTTGCAGTGACCTGTGAAGCCGAATGCCTGCTTTTTGCAGAATCTCATGACCACCCTGACCACGATCCAGCAAAACTACAGCATCCTCGACGACGGCACCAACAGATTGCAACGCCTGAACATAGCCATCGATGGTGTATCAATACAATTCTTATACCAGAGTCATCATTACATTAACTCACTACCTTCTATTGGTGTCCTGGTGGCATGCCGGTTAGAGCATATGACTAACAATCAAGCAGTTGTGGGTTCAACTCCTGCCTGGCATCACTATCATGTACAGCAACTCTGGGCAAGTTGTTCACATGCATGTGCCTCTGTCACCAAGCTGCACAATTTAGTACAAACCAAGGGGAGTGACACTCTGTGGCTGAGAAGGTAATCAGGTGTCACATTGACCATGGATCACAGACATTGTGGTCTCTCCACCTATGAAATGAGCCTCGACGGGCGGATGAAGATTCCGCCTACACTGTTTAGAGACATGGTACACTTTCTTTCAACTTCTGAACAATGAGGCAATATAATTATTACAGACTGCCACTAGCACTGATGTAAACAAGACAGACTCACCAGACCTAAAACCAAGACCGAGAAATTATGACCTGATCGAGACCAAAATTGACAATATTTTAGTCAACAGTGTACAAGCCCTCACCAAAATTGCTGCTGTAGCATTTTCAAAAACATTTTGCATCATAGTCAGTCACAAGGAACTGTAAATTATGAACTACACAAAGTGTCAGTGAAAAAAGTAAATGTCAGGCAAATTTACCTCAACTGTTTCGAGGACACTAGATCCAGTAGTCACAACATCTTCAATGATAAGACAGCGATCTCCGACCTCCACGTGACCTTCAACCAGCTTCTTGGTACCGTAACTCTTGGCCTCCTTTCTCCTTATCAGCATCGGCTTGTCATGATTGGCAGAAATCAGCTGTAACATAAAGCAACATCCACATACAACTATCGCACAATGCATCTGGGCCTAACTTACAAAAGTTTGTTGTGTCAAACTTACAAAAGCACAAAAAAGTCTGACAAAGATTCTTTAAAATGTTACCTGAAAAAAACTTATGTGATTCTCCCACAAAAAAATCGGATTCAATCACAACCTTTCAGTACAGACAGCTGCATGCTAAACAGCACATGGAACACAAGTACAAATAACAAACCGTTGCAAAAGGCAGAGCGGTGTAAGGCACACCACAAATTGACTTAAAATCAAGTTCACATGAAGCTCTCCACAACAGTTCGGACACGCTTCTCTAAAACAGTATCAAGCAATGTAATTATACCTTGAGTGGTGAACATGCAGAATTAAAAACCCATAACCGATAAATCTAGATGTATCTAACCTAATGTACAGTTTTCCGGTTTCGGTAATCTTGCAGTTTAGCATACTAAATTCATAAGCTATATACAGCTGTTAAAAATATGATTAAGATGAGGGACAAAGCTAGCACTAACCACTTACTCTAACCACAACCCTTGCCCTAACCTTAGGATTACATAACGCATACATGCGAGATGACTAGAACTTGCCACATGCCCAATCTCAGAGCATTATTACTACAACTATTACTACTAGTACTAGCACAGCGAGCATGCTCAAATTATGGCTTTTTCGACCCTTTGCTATTTCGCCCCTTGGCTGACTTGCCCCCGCACCTTGGACAATTCACCCTCTAGCTCGTTCGCCTCCTGGCTTGCTCGCCCCCTGGCTGATTTGCCCCCTCCACTACATAGGCACTGCATGTGTGTCGAGTCGATCTTCCTGTGAAATGACAGGTAGAGCCTAAAAGCTTACATAAGTGGTTCTAGGCCCAATAACCGATATTACATGTACGCATTGTCGAAATTCTAGATCTTCAGACAGCATCCTGCAGCACTGAAAATATTATAGCCTAGCCAGCAAAATGACAAAGTGCCTTAAAAAGCAAATGGGGTCTCTGACTCTATGTATAATAAAATATAATGATGTCTATGATAATCGAACAAACCACTAAACAGTCACACAGACTTTTATTCTCATCATGCTACAAACTATCTAAAAATTAAATCACATATTATAGCATACCGGTTTACATACTGCAGTTTATCACCCTTGTACTAATCGATATTAAATTAAGCCTACCGGTACTCAACAGGGCGAATCGCCCAAGCTAAGGAAGCGAATCAGCCAGGGGGCGAACAAGCCAGGGGTGAATCAGCAAGGGGGACAAAAAAGCCACAGGCAAATGAGCCAGAGAGTGAACAAGCCAGAAGGCAAATCAGCCAGGCACAGGGAGCATATCAGCCATGGGGCGAAAGAGCCAGGAAGCAGAATGGCAAAAGGGCAAAAAAGCCAGACCCACATGCTCAAGGTCATTACAGTTTACGCACTATATAAATTACTTACTTACTTACTTAC
>Ga0209671_1007728_pt1 | contig 11189 bp, 8 predicted proteins | sample WorMetHERISLAND2_2_FD_187401 | JGI IMG/M metagenome (GOLD analysis project Ga0209671, IMG submission 187401) | Marine gutless worms symbiont microbial communities from Max Planck institute for Marine Microbiology, Germany - Olavius geniculatus... | ecosystem: Host-associated > Annelida >...
GATTTATAAGATGTTAAATTCAATTATACTTGAAATCTAGATATGTTATGTTTGTGCTATATCTGTTTTTTTTCTGTAATCTGTTTTGCTGGATAAATTAATTAATGGATAAATAAAATGCATTCTAGAGTGCCGATGCATCGTTGTCATGCCGTACGTACGGTAAACATATTATCTTGACAACGGACGTAGAATAATTAACCAATATCTATTGGAACACAAAATACGTATCTTTGGAACTTTATCAATGCAACTGTTGATGCGAAAATCATGTAGTAACTTCAGGGAAACTTAAAGTTTGAACAATTTACAACCAATCTGTACTGCAGTTTCGTAAACATTGCGTCGTCATTGTAGTTGGCTCATAGGCCAAGCGTGTGTGACCAATCAGCGTCGTCCACAGAATAACCACGGCCGTTCAACTGAACAGGATCAGCTGATCCGAGTTCAACTTGCTGCAACGTAATTCAGCGTGAACTTGGTTCAACTGTTGATCTCGGTTCAGCTGAGCTGAGATCATGAACGACGTTGGTGCAACGCGCTTTTAATCTCCTCCAGTGTTCACTACGCTCACCTTGGCGCAGATAAAAATGTTGTATAAGCAGTGGAGGCTTAGAAACATTGTGGAGCTGATATTGTTTGTGTACCCTCTGCCAGGTACCAGTGTCGTGCAGCAGGACCGAACATGGATAATAGGGTGTAGCACTGCATGATTGCATGTTGGTTCTTTTTTTCTTATCTACATTGGGTTATCAGTATCGACTCTAAATTGTAAACATGGGACCTAATTTACAAAACGTCATAAGACAATCCTAGAATTGTCATAAACTCTATGCAACTTTGTCGTATCTTTGTCACAAATCAACAAGTTACGATGTTGTAAGATTGTCATAAAAATGTCGTATCCGAATTTTGAAAGCTGATTTTACGACATCATAACTCTTGCAAATAGCCACCGTTACGTTGACCTCAACCAATCACGACGCACTGGATGCAGTGTCACTGAGCTGGCGGTGCACGGCTTTGCACGCCGGTCGTCTGCTTCCGCAGTTGCCAACGATTATCAATGTAAACAATAACAAGTGAACTGATTTCGCGGTGATTTTGCTGCCTGAAGTTACTGCAAACAAAATTTATACGTATTATGGCACTGTATGAAAATTATATACTAATGAATAATTGAAATAATTACTGCATGCATACTTGATGCTGTCGTACAACAGCTAATGAGGTGTCGTACGTTTTGTCATAACTTTCTCGTACGATTTTTTTGTAAATCGCATTTTATTGTAAATCTGTCGTAAACCTTCCATATGTCGTAACGTTGTCGTATATTTGTCGTACGATGTTTTGTAACTTAGGCCCATGATCTGTAATGTTGTTGTGAATTACTTGGCAGTTGCATTTATGAGTGAAAGTTTATTGCTTTCGTTAACACTGTCAGCTGTGTTTTTGTATCTTTCAGGGGCGCTGTGTAAAAATCGTCATATACGTCGAGTGATGTGTGTCAACTACTTATGTGGATTTTGTCTTGAGGGGCCAAACTGCAAATTTGTGCAGTAGGTGTTGTTTGCTTTCTTTGTGTATATTGTTTAGTCTACTTCTACATTCAATATATACTGTCTGTCTATCTCATTCTTGTTTGTAGTTTTGACCCTGGTGCATCTGCTAAAGCAGGTTTTTAGTTTTTTTTATATGATTAGTAAATTTTTGTTCTTAATCTTGACTCTAGCTCGTGTGTGGCCCAGGAGCTGTAGAATAGGCTTAATCTGTGTGTGAAAGAAAATATCATTCTTAATCTCGATTTCATTTGTTAATATTGTGTTTATATGTACACAGTGTTTCATAAAAAAACTTTTTTTCTGTCTTTCATAATTTACTCAAACGATGATCAATGTACGTGAATTTTTTTACCAGCTGTAGCTGAAGAAATATTCATAATATTTCAACAAAATATGGCAGTTGATTAAATATTCCTTGCTAGTCGTGACAATACTGACATCATGATGTATCACCCTGTGTCATGGATACAAGCTTGCTAATCTCAACTGGTGCCGTCAGTTGCTACCCTGCTTCGATGGTGAACTTAGTCTGGTTTGCTGATGAAAAATTTTTATTGTGTCAGCACTAAGTGACATGGGGACATGAAATCAGGCATCTCAAACTTCTCAGGAGCTCGGTGTGCTACTGCACTGTTTTGCTCGAACATGTGAAAGTCTAACTATCTCCACAGACACATAAGTACGATTACGTTGCACATTTTTTGTCACTGCAACTGTAAAACTTCAAGAATATGTCACCAATGAACCAGGTTTTTCACCATCAAAGCAGGGTAGCAACTGACAGCACCAGTTGAGACCAGCAAGCTTGTACCCGTGACACATTATGATGTCAGCGTTATGTCGCCCCCTGTCCTCCAATAGACAGCATTATGAGATTGATGATTGTCTGGAGGATAACAGGGAAGATTATTAGAACTGCCATTATCAATATGCACAATTATAATTGGCAGCTCTTACAATTCTAGGTTTACATCTTTTTTGTGTATTGTGTTTCATAAAGGTTAAACTTTCTGTAAAGGTTAAACTTTTTGTTTCGTTATTATGTGTATGTACAATTATGCTTGCAAAGGCCATCCCCGAAATGACCTATACTGTGTTGGGTGGAACGTTAAACCCTTCTCACTTGCTCACTCAGCGTTATGTCACGACTAGTGAGTGGATTATGAAAGAAAGAAAGATGGGTTGTTTTTAAAAATAAAACACCATTTATATGTATGCAGGTAGTGTTGTTATTATTGTTATTTAGACTTTTGTGTTGTTAGTTAGTTTGATTTTTTGCCGTTGATTTTTGTCATCTACACTAGTGCAAGTGATTGCCCAGAGAGACTCATTACTGAAACATTGTGTAATGTATTGAGTTCAGTGTGATATGAAAGTCTTCTCACTCAGTCACTCACTATTAGATACATCTCAGTCTGGTGCTTTTGTTTCTGCTTCTTAGCTGCTTATCTTTTGCTTGTTTTGTGTGGTAAACAGTCCAAAGTTTGACTTGCCGATCATGGATACATTGACCCAGAGCCGTGGCAGAACGACGCTGATGTGCCACCGGTGCGGTGAGGTCGGACACAAGGCCTTCGAGTGTCCGCGAGCTTCTGGTGGCATTCCTTTAATGCCTGCTGCCAGCAGCTCAACTGCTTCGACCGCTACATCTCAACACATCAATCGACCTTTCTATTCCGGCTTTAGGCATGACCTCCGACCTCTTGACCAGGTCACTTGCTTTAAGGTTAGTTCTGTGTTTGCTGATTTTCTAAAATCATGAGTGTAAGTACTGTAACAGTGATATGATAAATGTTGTAATATTGTTATACTGTCAGTACTTTGAATGTTTGAATTACACTGTCAGATAACATGTTTTGAGGTTAGTATCATATTTGCTAGTTAAATATTAAAATCACATATGTGCTGTAATGTAATGTGTAAATTATTAATATTAACATTTTAGAGTTAATATGTTGTGAGTTTTTAAATGCTCAAATTATAGTTAGGATAGTTAATAATATGAGGGCCGTTTGATAAGTAGGTTACAAAACAGTGTCATTTTGTTAGTTTTTGAAATATTAAAAATTTTAAATATATGTTTTGTAGGGAATTTAATTCTGGGTAGCAGCTGTAAGTTTCATGACGATGACATCACTGTGATGTCATTCATAAACATGAAATATGGCGATGTTGACTCTGAGTGCCGTTACTGTATTTTTGTGGGCAAAAAGTATGAATACAAATTAGATTCACTCTGAAATGCATCCAGTACATGGCGACAAGTGCTTTGCAAAGCAAACAGTTTACATTTAGTGTAAAAATGCTGGGTGGGCAAACTGGGCATAAATTTGTATCATATACCCAGGTGCAATCAGTTGTTCTTCAGTGGCATGGACAGCAGCTAGCATCATTCTTTGCACCGGGCATTCAGAAGTTTGCTGACAGATAGGACAAATGTTTGAGCGAACTCGGACGATATGTTTAAAAATGAAACGTTAGTCTTTAACATTGAAGACATGGCATTAACTTGTTAATTTTATTCATTTTTTTTGTTTTTATGCTGTTTATCACTTGCAATTAATGATAGATTACTGGTGCTGAAAATAATACACATGTAGACTGTTTTGTGAGCAGATGACATCACAATAAGGATGACATCATTCAAACAAATTTCACACGTGTTCAGAATAAAATTTCCTACAAAACGTTTATTTTTGATTTTTTAGATTTGGAAAACTAACAGAATGAAGCTGCTTTGTAACTTATATATCGAACGACCCTCGTAATAATAATATGGGTTAAGAATAAAAATAATAATAACAAGAATAATATTAATGATATGGTACTGGCAGTGATCATTTTGCTTTTTTTTAATGTTAAGATATTGTTTATTTAGATTTTGTGAATTGTGATATATGGTTTTTTACACCTTATGGCAAAAAATAGTAATGTACTATCATTCGTATTTGTGTCATATTTCAGTTCTGTATTACAAGTTGAGCGAATGAAATTTTGTGTAGGTTTCATAATGCATACATGGTTTGAAGTTGTCAAGTGACATATGTCTGATGTGTTTGTTTCAGTGTGGTGACAAGGGGCATTATGCCAACAAATGTCCGAAAGGTCACCTGGCATTCCTAAGCTCGTCCGTGCAGCAGTTGCACGGTCTTCAGCGTCACGTCGGTAGTCAGAGAAGGCCGGTCTCAACTGAAGTACCAACCTCCGGGACTGGCATTATGTCGATTACATCCGTTCGCTGATTCATTAATCTCTGACTTACTGCTTGACTATGTAGTGGCAGAGTTTCTTATTGTGGTTTACAATGGGCCATGAATTTTTTGTGAATGACATGTTGATGTTTGATTCTAGACTATTACTATTTATTATGACTTGCTATGGCCTTGCTAGCATTGAGTGGACACAAACTTGTATGCGTCATTGGTCCAGGCTTGGCAACAGCACATTAGCGATTTTTTTGAGTATCTGCTGTATAAATTTACACTTTACTTACTTACTTACTTACTAACAGTGCTAGATTCAGACATGTGGAGGTTCTAAGCAAGAATACTGAAGGCAACTATGAGATACTAGGGTCGTTCGATAAATAAGTTACAAAATGGTGCTATTTTATTAATTCTTGAAATAGTAAAAATCCGAAATATACGTTTGATAGGGAATTTAACCCTGCATACCCTGATATAAGTTTTATTACAATGACATAACTGTGACGCCATTTATAAATATTAAATCTGGCGACATTACCGCTGAAATCACTCCGTAACGAACAGCGTGCCGTTATTGTTTTTTTTGTGGGCTAAAAGACTTGATGCAAATCTGATTCACTCTTAGATGCATCTAGTGTGTAGAGTTTTTATACGTGTTTTATGAAGCCAAGAGTACATGCTTGGTGGAAGAAAATGCTAGTTGGGCAGAAATTTGCATCAGGTACCGACGTGCAATTGGTCGTTTTAGTGTGGCTCAGTAGTCTAACGGTAACGTGCCGGACTTGTAATCCTAAGGTTACTCAGGGGCCTTATCCACCCCTTTAAACTTTAGATTTTAAATACATTTTTGTATTTAAAATTTCATTCAGACGTACAAAACGTAAAACATGAGATACATATCCTGAGACATAAGGCCCATAGTGTGGCATTGATCTCCATTTTCTTAGCTCTCAGCCAGACCATCGACACAGGGCTAGTGCATCGCGCGGTGTGCCTGTTTACGTCCCATCTTTCGCTGGTACTCATTACACTTATCCACAGAGGGGTGGCCAGGCTGAGTCGACACACAAATATGATGCATAATAATATCTTTGCTAGACACACAATATGAGACAAGATTAAAGAAATCCTAGGCTTAAGATCGGACTTGTTAACATATGTCAATGACAAGTTTTTAATTACTGACTCAGCGATTTTTGATTAATCGATTATTTGCGTCGATTAATCGATTTCTACAATAGTCGAAACTTGTAGCCCTACTCTAAAATTTTAAGTTTGGTATGATTAATGAAATAAACAACAGCCACTATGTTAATGTTTTGAAATAGTATTTTTTTACAGTTTTAATGACTGCAGTGTATGATAATGTCGAACAGAGAAATACTGACCAATTTACGACAAACACAGTTTCCGGACTGCGTGCGCTTAGCTCTGGATCACCTCGCTTACGTCAGTAGCCACAAAAGCAGCTCTGCAACCTCGTTGCACCAAGTTGACGTCGTTAGCGAGCAGATAGTGGCGGAGTTTATATTCTTTCATCGTGTGAAAAAAGTGAGTGGTTGCCGCGTATGTTTTGAACTGTCGGTAAACATGCAGTTTAGCGGCCTAAACGAAATTCAAAGTCAACTTACCGCCTATATACAGGCGAAGCTTAGGGTTAGGCTTAGGTTTAGAGTTAGGGTTACGTTAGGGTTAGGGTTAGAGTTAGGATTAGGGTTAGGGTTAACTGACCGCATGCACGCTTTGGCCCGCATAGGCAGTAAGTTGACTGTGTATTTTGTTTAGGCCGCTAAACTGCATATTTACCGAACTGTCAATACTAGAAATACTAGAATAAATACTAGAAACATTTTCCGTTGTTTTCGATAACCCTGAATACCAAAACAATAATTCTAGCGGTAGATCGGCGATCTTGCTGTTAGCGCTGGAAAATTGTTAGAGGTAGATCGGGTAGGCACATTATTAGGTACATGGTGGAACTTATGTTCCTGGTAGTCATAGGACCATGCCAAGACGTATTTAAATCAGGCTTATTCAGTATTACATCACAGTCCATCTCAAGCCATATCTGTTTCTTTGTAACACAGACTTTAAAATATATTGTTTTTGAATAAATTTGGTAATTGATAACAAAGTGACTGTTATTTCAGTCCCAACCACAGTCCTGGTAATGCAGTGAAGAAATATGGCTGCATCCTTACATTAATAATGTGATAAATGTAATTAGATAAAGTGGCGATCTACCACTAGTAATTTTCTGCTCACTAGTGCGAGATCGCCGATCTACCCCTAGCACTGACCATACCAAAACTGCTCAAAATCCTGTCTCCATCTCTAACCATAACCCCAATGCTAATAGTCAGAGTAAATATTTGCCTTACATTTGTTTGGTCTGATAAGTAATTTATTACCTTAACACGATTTTGTTTTATTTTTATCAGCTTTTTCATTGTTAGTCTCAGTAGTATAACTTTTAAGACTGGCTTTATTCAGACTCTGGAATGCGAATAGGCAGACTGGTGGATGTTATTAGTGCACTCTCTAGAGTGCGAATAATGCCAATAATAACCACTGCCTATTCGCACTCTACACAGAGTATGACTAATTACCACAATGGACCATAACGACAGACTAGACGATGTCAAAGACGAAGGGGTGGTGAAGACGGCCTATAAGACAAACGGATAGATGTCAAAGGCCAAGATCGATGATTGTATGGCAAAAATGAACAGGCGGAAATGTCAACAACGTGGTGAAGTCGAATGAGATGAAAAGATGATGGGGAAACAAACAGACAACGAAGGCAACAGCAAAAACAGGAGGCATCTCTTCTCTTTGCTGTCGCTGCGGTTACTGTTTGTCTTCTATGTCATCTTGTTCGTTGTTTCTTCTGTTGTCTTGTCCAAAATGCTTATTAGTCATACCACTCTACATGAACTGCTGTAAGAGATGGTATATATGCGGTAGTATGCAGCAGCAATGACCGCAGGCAGACGCCCTTAAGGCTTACGGCATGTAATGGCAGCCCGCAGCCAATGAAGCCTAGCAGCACGCTGTTCACATATGTAACCAATTCTGCAATCTTTGTATGGGTGTACATATCTTGCGAAATAATTGCATGAAGTAAAGGGCTATAGGCCTACTTAAATTCGCACGCTAAAAATGTAATAGCTAAAAAAAATTGAATAAGCAATAGTTTTTACGCACGAAAGCAGCTACTGCTTTCAGCGCGTCTTAGCCATCACAGTTCTGTCTGTCTATCCGTCTGTTCGTCTGTCACATGGGTGGATCAGTCAAAAATGGTCTAAGCTATGATTACCAAATCTTCACCATCGGCTGCCTGGAAGACTCTAGTTTTTGGAACCATAAAGCTTTTCCATAAATTCGAAAGGAGTCATCCCGAATGAGGGCGCTAAATGAGAGGGGGTGAGCAAAATTTGCGATTTTTGGCCAATAGGTCACTAGTAACGGTGCGAGATAGGGCCTAGGTTACTATTAATCACTAATAGGAAGTCGTACACTGGCTTTCGATTGGCGCCAAATTCAATGACCTTGAATGACCCTGAGCGCCAAAATGGGGGGTTTTATGGATTTTTTTGGCAATTTCGGGTTGCAACACAAGTCTATCATTCAGAAGGTGCCGCCACGGAACTATCGTTATGCGATCCACATAGAGAATATGGTATTTGTATATTAACTTAGCGTGAACACCCCAATTTTCATCTAAACTACTGAACCGGAACTGCTATAGGCTTTCTTGCATCTCGTGAGCATCAGCTCAAATTTTTTGTAAGTAATAAATCTAAACTTTAAACCTAAATCTAACTTTAATGCTGAACCAAAAGCAATAACGCTATGCTGTCAAATAACACTAGTACCGCATTGCTAGCGCCACCTATTTGATACTGAATATTGCCAGGAGTGCTAATAGGCCAACCAGTGGATATGCGCACTCCGGAGTGCGAATAACCACTGTCAGCTTTTAATCAGTCATCTTTTATGTTCCATATCTATATGTTTCAAGTTGAAGTTGCACATAATGCACATCATTTGCTTTCTTTGAGGTATTGTGTTTTTTGTTTTGAGCAAACTGTTTTGTGTTCTTGTGTTCACAACTGTATTTTTAGTGATACGTTTTCACTGATCTGTACACTTGTGATATATACTGTTTACGTATGTATATTCTGTTTTTTTTGGCTCTGATGTGTAGAAATTGAATGCCATTCAAGAACTGCAAGTTCTTGAGATCATCCTGTTGTTTTTCAGCAAGCAAACTAGTGACACCTGTCAGCAGGCTGTATTTAACATGCTGTTTGGCAGTTCACCAGAGAGTGAATGCAAGATGTCGCTGTTGTCAAAACTCGTGTCCATGTCCATCAGTGTTCAGAACACTGCCATCTTAAACTCAGCTGCAGTCTGGATGCAGGTCACGATTTTTGAAATGTATTTTAATACTTTTTAGGGTTTTCGTAATTTTTTTTGCGAATGGATTGCTGTGCCAAAATATGTAATGCACTACAGTAAGCAGTCAAATAGAATTCAGACATTTGCATCATCATCGTTGAAGCATAGTCTGCAAGGACCATAGTGTCGCCCACAAATTTACACCTGAGAAGGTTTGTTTCCAGAGAGAGTAGCAGGCATAGTGTTGTTGTTGCCACAAAGTTGATTAAGCCATCTGTTTCTGGGCTGGCCTGGGGCCAAATTTACAAAACATGACAGTTTTATGACAAAAATCTTACCATCACTTTTTAGGTGTCTTATGACATTCCACATTATACGATTCCAACAGTAGCGGTCGAGCTATTGGCATGGTTGTCGTTCGTCTGTCTGTTTGTCTGTCTGTCTGTAACGAATGTATTGTGGCTAAGCTTTGTGGCGTAGGGGAAAACTTTTCACACAAATAATTAGCCATGTGTCTTTAACTTTGGCGTGCAAAATTTTAGCTATCTGCTGCAAGGGGAACATTTTCAAATTGGGATTGAATGGACAGGGGTTGTAGGAAATTCAATAGAAAATTGGCCATATCTCGGAAACAGTGAGAGATAGGACCAAGGTTGCTATTGATCACTAATGGGAAATCAAATACGCCAGTTCAGATGAGATGAAAATTATCGACCTTTAATGTTCTTGAAGATCAGTACTACAACAGGAACTGTATAGGCTGTAGGCTAGCACACGTTTTCTAGCAAGACATTTATATTGGGAGAAGAATTGGCATTACCTGCCTTGCCAGTCAGTCAAAATAAGTGATTATCATGTTACGTTATGTTTACTTTGTAATGTGTTTACATTATATTGCTAAACTGTTATCATGTCTTTTTGCACTATAATTGTAGTTACCTTTGATGAAAACGGTTAGAAATGTATGTATTAACACTTATCTACTTGATTACACAACTTTTCAACCAAAAAATTATGTTTTGACGTCTGTTATACTAGCGTTCATCGTAGCTTTCGACAGCAGCGTGCATAGAAATGTGTCACCTCTCGCTTTCTCTCTGCGACTAAAAGTTGGATGCTGGGCTTCGGACATAGGCGGTATGGGTACGGTCGGCTTTTCCTAGTGATAGCTGGGCTTCTTGTTTAAATGCTTGTCTATGTGTTTTGCTAGCAAAACAATCTCAAGTGTCATAATTGATTAAGATTAAGTCTTAATTACATTTAATGTTGTTCTGCTGTATTAGATGAAGATTCAAGTAATAGTTGATGTTCTGAATACCTGTTGTTAGTGAAATCTGTAAAACTGTGACTGATGTGCATTGCAGACTCGAGGATATAACTCAGGTGTTGTGAAGCAAATTGTGATGGATATTATGAGAGATTACTCTGCACTGTCATTTGGTGCCTCCGTTGAATGTTTGACCCAGCTTGTTTCTGTGTCTAGTCATTTCACATGCAATTTGCTCACAATGATTACCTGCACATACAGTTCATCAGGTAGTTGTTTTTTTCAATGTTGATTCATTGCCAATGCACATAATTCGGTAGCATTTTTGGAGGTATATCACATGCCTGTGTCATTAACTTTCTCACATTACAGTTGGTGCTGGTTAGGTCATAGCAGTTTTTACGTGCGAAAGCAGCTACAGCTTTCAGCGCGTCTTAGCCATCGCAATTCTGTCCGTCTGTCTGTCTGTCCGTCTGTCCGTCCGTCACATGGGTGGATCAGTCAAAAATAAGTATGTGGTGCAAGCTACAATCAACAAATCTTCACCGTTGGCTGCCAGGAAGACTCTAGTTTCAGGAACCGTAAAGCTTTTCCATAAATTCGAAGAGGGTCACCCTGAATGAGGGCGCTAAATGGCCAATAAGTCGCTGTATTTCAGTAACGGTGCGAGATAGGGCCTAGGTTACTATTAATCACTAATAAGAAGTCGTACACTGGCTCTCGATTGGCGCCGAATTCAATGTCCTTGAA
>Ga0209671_1007733_pt1 | contig 11185 bp, 4 predicted proteins | sample WorMetHERISLAND2_2_FD_187401 | JGI IMG/M metagenome (GOLD analysis project Ga0209671, IMG submission 187401) | Marine gutless worms symbiont microbial communities from Max Planck institute for Marine Microbiology, Germany - Olavius geniculatus... | ecosystem: Host-associated > Annelida >...
CGAATTCCGAAGTTCGCAGATTAACTGTGCAGTGCACTGCAGTCACTACTCACTACTCAGCGTCTCTCAGTCGAAAACTGTCAATAACAGCCGGATTGTAGGGCTATACTCAACGTTCTGTAACGAAGTTAAGCCGAATCGTTATTTTCGTCCTCCTCTGCCTCTGATTCAGAGTCCGCTATTGCCTACTGTTCCCACTGCACGGTGGTTTCTACACATAGCCTCAAAATAGCCCAAAGCACTATTACGCATTTTAACGAATTTTTACGCAATTTTAAAAAATTGTTAAAATTCGCGAATTTTTACGCATTTTAAAACCGGAAGTTACGAATTCTCGAACTATGGTTAAACTGATACGCTTGACGATAGGGGCCTACTTTGTTGATAGATGATTGATATCGTCGTAGCCACAAGCTTACAGAGAAGAGAGAAGACATAATGATAAATAACGAATTTGTCAGTTGTTTGATTAGGCTACTTTTTATTATGTCAAACATATAGACCCGTAAAGCGTTAAACTGGTAGAATATTTGAAACTATAGGCTTAACTAGCTGAAACGACCACGGCTGAACTAGCACTGCTTACCACTAATCTGTCATTAATTATTCGTAGGTCTACCGGTACAGTGCGGTACTCATTGACACGCTGCCAAGGTATATATTGTTTTGAGCCTAATGAGAGCTGGCGCTTTGACGGACCGAAAGCTGTCTGTTAACTCTTGAGCTCTGAGCCAATGTAGGAAAGCGACAGAAATGAACTATACCGGTAGGCCCCACTGAATTAAACTCCCTTTAGTACGCCTACACTTCGCAAAATGAACCCAAGTGAAATACGCCGAATTGCCAGTTCATTCGATCGCTTAGTAAACTCTTGTAGATGCAACTGAACTGACTTTTCAGTTTAATACAGCTTATTTTTGTCTTTTTGTACACGCCTTAAAAGTGCGTAGGCCTACAGAATGACAAAAAAATGAAATCAAATAAGACGAAAGCCGGGAGGGGGGCGATTTCCAGTTAAGTTCAGTTCATATCTGTTGCTCTGCATGCACCTTAAGAGTTCGCCTGCAAAATAATGCATAACGACATCGTTATCTGTTAGTAATATGGTAATAATGGCTTTGAAAAACTAAATTTAAAGGAAAACTCATTTTGCTATGTTTGTCACGTACAGAAACATTGTTGCTGTAATGTTAAGTGTTTCTGGGTTTTCATTTTTTTTGCACGGCACGTGGTAATAGCTACAGTTTCTAAGAAATAGTTAAGTCTATATAATAAACTTTTTCTTTTTAATATTGTCGTTATTATTACTAAGTCTTGTATTGCTACGATTTTTAGACGAACAAAAATTATCATAAAGGGCAACCGACTAATTCCACTAGGGCCTAGGCTACCGTTCGCTTGAGGGTTAAAGCACAATAATTTACACGTCCTGTGTCTCGCAGTCGCAGAAGAAGACAGATTGGTGCAGTTTGAGGCAGCTGCTGACTGCATGATGCCAAATGAGATGGCCAACTAGCTTATTTGTTAAGCTGGACAGGTGAAAAATTCTTTTACACCTGCCGCTAAAACCATACCTAAGCCCGTAGATCGTAGACCGATCAGGCTTTTACGTTTACAGAGCGCCGTACTTAAGGCGGGTGTTTTTTCCGATAAAAGCGTGCATGGTCAGCTAATAACGAGTTCGCTTGCGTAAAAGTTTTGTGGAATAGGCCATATCGGAGTACTTTTTTTCGAATTTTTCATGCTCATCGTCTTTCGCTTTTTCAGTTTATTTACTCAGTAATATTCTTTTTGCTGTCATGTAGCCCTACTGTAAGTTAATTTGTTGTCACTTTAGCACAAGTGAAATACTTATATTTTTTCGTCGTGTCGTACAAAATGTCAGTGATGTGAGAATTTTGTCACGATATTTAGACAAACATTCGAAAGATCAATCAATCAACAATTTATTTATTCATAAACAATAATCTGAAGCTGCCATACGAAATTAAAGAGAATGGATCAAAGTGCTATTACAGCTGCCCAAAATGAAATCAGCACCAATAAAACAACGAAGCGAGAAACAATCAAAAATACCAGAAAAACTTTTGTTGTTTTTATTGTTTCTTGAGAAACACCAATAAAAGCTTAGCCGGTATAGGCGATATGGCTCGCGAGCTGCAATGCATAGCCACGGTCGATCTTCGGTCGGTTGTAGCAATAGTCTGTCCGCTCAATCTGCGGACAGACAGAAAAGTGACAGACGCAGAGACACAGCCACTGACAGACATGGTGCCTGAAAATAAGGGTCGCTACTCGCTATATAGCTTGCAGTTGGCGAGCCAGTGACAAATGTACGAAACATATACGAAGACGCCACGACAGCAGCTGGCAAGGTCAATCGAATGCAAGAGACAGCAGTACTATAGTAGGCAATGAAGGCCTATGCAGACGATGAAGTCGGCCAAATCGCTGCAGGCAATACAGTGACCAACAACAACATAACGTTATAACCGTCTTCTATGTGTCTGTCTGCATATCGCCAAGAATTGAACCCCTCGCTTTTATTCACTCTCTGAAGTCACAACTTGTTATTATTATTATTATTAGACTACATTGCTACTGTCACCGTAGTGTGGTCTCTCCGTCTGTCCATCCATTTGTCACATCACGCGCCCCGCTAAAGCTGTTGCGCTAAATGATGGAGATGCCATTCAGCAAAAACAATCGTGCGGCCTCAAGTAGACATTGTGTTACACATAGTACGGATCCGGTTTTTTCACGGAAGGGTGAAATTTGAAAGGATCGGAATCCCCTGCAGTCGAAATTCATGCTGCAACTTTGAGCCGGACCTAATGCGACTTTAGTCCTGGTTACTGTTGCTTAAATTTGTATAAAAATAGTGTCCGAAAAAAATAGGAAAAGCAAAGTAATGTTAAACTTTAAGCTGCACTAATTCAAAAATTCCGAGTACGTTATTTTGTGGCAAAAGCGAGGCAGACAGTAAGAGCTGCGAACTCTTAACAAGCGTCAAATGTATCGATGATACAAGACAGCACTGCTAGGCTACATAAGACCAGTGAATGACAAAAACCAAAATATAATTTTGTAGCATGGCGCTTGAAACAGAAACTTATTTCACTGGCGTCTCAAGTTGACGATCAATGCTGGTGTTTGTAGTGTGCTCTAAGCAACACTAAACAAGAAAATTTAGCCTATTCGAGTTTTTCCAAAAAGCATGCATTGCAGGACACTAAGTTTTTTACAACTGCATCAGTTTAGCTACACAACGATTTTTGGGAAGAAAAAAGTAAACAAATGAACTAATAAATGCAATAAATTAAATAAATAATTAATTAATTAAGATAATAATAATAAAATAATTAATTGCTAATAAATTAACAAATATTTTAAAACAAATTAATAGTTTGTAATTGGGATAAAAAACAAGCTTACTAAACATGTTTCTAGCAAATGTGTTGCTTGCTTCAGAGACCACCCCGCGGCGGCGCGTTTTGTACGCTTCACTGGCTGCCGTCACTAATAGCATGCTGCAGAAAAAGATCACGCCTCCAGCATATTACACGACCATAACACTGCAGCAGTGTGTGCAGCTTCTACATATGTGACCGATTCCTACCAGTTCCTGCAGCTACACGTGTAAACATCTGACCTTTGAAGATTAGGATCACCTATCCCAGTTCAGGTAACAGTTCTCCAGGGACTAGGCACAGAGAAGATGGCTTCAAGCAAATAAAAAAAATCAATTAAAACGGCAATAAAGACAAGTTATTTTTACTCCTGACTCTTACTACGTTAAAGCATCATTGACAGACACTGAGACAATGTAGTAATATAAATTTATCATAAATGTAGGCCTTCGAATGCACGAATATGGACTTACACATAAAACAGCTAGTAGAGGTAAAGTGTGCTAAAATATGTAAGTAAAAAACGTAAAGTCCTTCCCGAGCCTTACGGCCCATAGGGCGGCGCTGATCTCCGTTTGCTAAGGCCCTCAGCCAGACACCAGTTTTTACACCGCGAGACCACGGATACGGGGCCAGTGTATCGCGCGGTGTGCTTGTTTACGTCCCAGCGGTGAGGCCGGTACCAAATAATACTGCTTGGTGACAGAGGCACATGTGTGTGAACAACTTGCCCAAGATCGTCACTCGGAAGTGTCCTGGTGCGGAGTCGAACCTGCGCCTCTGAGTTACCTCAGGATTACAAGTCCGACACGTTACCGTTAAACTACCGAGATTCGCAAAAAGTTTTTAAAAAGTTTCTTACACACAGGTAACAGTTGTTAGCACTGTAATTAATAGCACTATTGGCAAGATGTCGTAGTAGCATGCCCTGCGTGAAATAAATTAAGTGACGACTGACGACCGAAAAACGTTGTGAGTTTAGATGACGTAATAGAAATGCCCCCTGGTTGGCGTCCGCTAAAGTATAATTACTTCAAATTAATTTTTTTGTTTCCTTCTTTAATAAAATCGACTTGACGACTATATAAATTGAAGCCATGTGCGAATACTACCGTATTGTTCTCACGTTGGTCGCGTGAACTCCGCTAGAAGGCGCCGCAGTCACTTCAGTCGCGGTGGCAGCGACGTCTAGTAACAGTTACATTATGCGCTAGTTTTGTTGGCGGCGGGCAACGTATTCAGTCAGCATCTAAAGTCTTTCTTGTTATCAATCAGTTCTGTTGTTTTCGTCGCATTATTGCAGAACCCTGGCAACGCACGTCGCTTATTACGCAAAAAAAGTCGGTTTTCTTCCGTCACCGGAAATAGAAAGCAGAGAGTGAACAGGTGCGGATTCAGACCGACTTCGACCGCGAAGGAGCAGGATTTTTAGCAACTACCCCTGATACTTTAAAAAATAAGTCATACGTAAACTAAGTTTTAAAATCTGTGTTTTGAAGCTCGATCAAAACCGTAAGTACGTCCTTCTTTTCAATTTTTTACGCGCGACAGCATGTAATGCTTCGCGCGTCTTAGCCATCGTCTGGGCGTCCGTCTGTCCGTCCGTCCGTCCGTCACATTGCGGTATTGTATCAAACAGACGCAAGCTAGGATCACTTAGTCTTCACTGTGGGTTACCACAAGGACTTTGGTTTATCGTGACAAATTTTTTTGCGCCTGTGTGAGGGGGTTCTTCTCGAACTGGGGCGTGAAAGAGGGGTACCCCTAAAAATTTGCGTCTCATGAGCTTTGCTCAAATTACTTGTTTTATTTTGGCGTAAGACTACCTGAAACAAATAGAAGATTGATCAAACGATAAGGTGATAAGATGGTTAATTTTCGCACACCGGTTAAATTGTAATAAATGCGGCGTTATTCGATTTTCACAATCTGCAACACGGTCAGGCCAGATACTTTGGATCCGCCCCTGACGTTCACGCGTATACCTACAACCGGAGTGTAGCAGGCTGTGTGCGCAACAGGAAGCTGACTGAGCTGATATTAGCTAATCCAACACGACTCGCAGACTGAGATCCGCCGCTCAGTTTCCGGATTAGCATGAGGATTTCAGTCGCGACTGCTGCTGCTGCTGCTGTTGCAGGCTGCGGCGGCTGCGGAGTATTATGATACTGCCATGTGACTGAGCAGTGAGCATCATCATCGGTGGTGCTCGTCTACGAGCCACGAGTGATTATTAGTTTCTTCCACCACGACTGCGACGCTGCAGTAGGTTTGCTACAACGACATTTGGAAGGACGGTGATGGAGCGCAAGATGGAGACTCTGCGGTGGTCGTATGGGTTCGTTCTGGTGCGTTTCTGCGTTCTGGCGACGCTCGTCGTCAACGTCCAGCCGCGACGACATCGCTCAGGTAACTACTAGTAGTACTCAGCTAGATACCTCACTGCTGAAGTGGATAAGCGAGTACACAGTACCAGTGGCGGATTTAGGGAGAGTGCGGGGGCCGCCCCTATTGACTAGATGCATCTTATAGCCGAGTAAAAATTTTGCACAAAATACATGATTCTGTGCCTCTTACCCAGACCCTATCTCCTACTCTTTCGCCTCTTCTGCCCCCTGTTCCAAAATTTTGGATCCGCCACTGCACAGTACGAGCTTATACCACTCCAGACCGTGTGGTAATTCTGCGGTATCGCACTTAAACCATGCTCAGATCGCATAGACTACACCATCGTCTGCTTTATGACGTACTACTGCAACTAAAACTTAGGAAAACAGTGAGCCAATTTGTGCAAACTGAGTGCGGTTTAAATACTAACAAAATACAATCTATTCGTATAATAGATCCGTCGGCCAGCCTTCATAAAAGATTGATTTTTTTCGGCAGCCTCATCCCATAATTAAGTCCACGGAATTTAAAATTTTTTCAACTACAAATGCTAAAATTTTCTTCTGCTCTGTCTTTTTGTTCTGTTCGGTGACTGAGGTTGGCAAAACAATGCTGATCACTTTCATCACTGGTTGTTATATCTATTTATTTGTGCTAAACAACTAGATTTATTTTGTAGGAATGCTTGATGCATAGACCAATCAAAGCGAACGATTTTTGCTACTTTAGAAGAATGACATTAGCACATCGTCCTTACACGGAGTTATAAACTGCTAATTGTACGTAATATATTACATAAAATTTTACGTCTTTTCCGTCGAAACGGGGGCTAGCGTTTCCACTGCAGTGACGTCAGCAGCGTGAAAAGCAGTGCGCCGGTCAGTCGTCGTTTGTGGAGTGAATTATCTCATCTGTCATCTGATGGTTTAACCTTTCAGTCTCTTGCCTCTCACGCGGTCTCAGCAGCCAGCCGCCTCTCAGCAGCGTGTTAGCGCTTGTCAGTGAATGATCGCGTCTTATTCGTACGTGTCGACGGCATCGATCGCCACAGTAACAACAATTTTATTGATGTTTCAAACGCGCGTGAAAGTTTCGTGGTGTGTGCTAACAATACGATAGTATACGCTACATTTACGTCTTTATAGGCACATTGATATACGTTTCATGTAGATTGACACGGAGCTAACTATAGACTAGCGATAAGATTACTGCAGAAGAAACTGTACTCCGGATATTATATCAGGTGATTGCTAAACCATTATGCGGCAACAAACAATAACAACATCACCGAGCAGTCATTACAGTATCCTGTCAGGCGCTGATACGCTTTCTCGACGCTGACAAAATTTTAAAATACAAATTTTTTAAAATACAAATACCAAAATAAAATGAAAAACCGCGTAGTCGTTGCCAAAATGCACTAGTCAAAATGCGCCAAATGGCATATTTAATTTCGACAAAAAATATGCTAAACCTCGGACCCTCGTTTACTGGAAAATGTGTCACGAAATTTTGGAAAGCAGTATACAGTATAGACGATAATCGTTGATAGCCAAAAAGTATAGTGTATGCCTCAATAATCCGGAAAACGTCATGGAGTCCACGAAAGTTGTTTGGCGGATATAACCTACCAAGAGTCTAATAGTGAAAAACGATTAGGGGAAAGTATGCATATGGGTGTTAAGCGTGAGTGAAAAACTGAAGAAATGATAATACACGGCGACAGTAGTGGTGGGAATGGAAGCGATAAAGTGACTGTTGAAGCCACTTTTGGCTTTATCGTCTTTATCATCAGGACACAATTAAAACGTCAATTAATCATTAAATCTTTCACTCCAGGGGGTTAGTCGGTTGAAAGTGATCTCACGTGCTCTCCCACGTCGAAACCGCAACCTCGGGAGTTTCGAGACGGCTCCCAGCAGGTAGAGGGTCACTCCAGGGTGTGAGAAAAATTAATGAGGATAAATTGGGAGCAGATCGCCTCGGAAGGGGTCATGCCAGCCACGTACGGCCGCTAAGGGAAACTAGATGCGGCAATTATTTGCAGCACGCCCGACGTATCCGATGACGGTAATCGATGCTAAATCTGATGCTCACTCACTGTCTGTTCAGTGGTTGACCACATGCACGCTTTCAACCCAGGTGCCTACATCAACGGCGTACGGGGAGGAGTCCAACGTTGGCATTTCTGTCACAGAGTAGCTTCAAGCGTTTTGATCACCCTACACGCCATGACCTCGCACGTGTTTCTCAAACAGCGTTAAACGTGGTTTAAATTTAGTTTCCTAGATCTGACCCAGATGGCTTGGTCGAATACTGAGACGGTATAGCCTACCGTTGAACGGTCACCCATCTCAGTACTAACCCGGCTCGATGTCGAGTAACTTCGTTACTGCGACGTTCCACAAAACAATGCAAACACTGCAAAAAGGGACATTTTGATAAGCTGCGTTGAGAATACGATATCAGAAGAGCAGCGATCCGACAAGACGAAATTGGACAACGATAACCGGAAGATAACGAATTAACCGTGAATGGAAACTGCGGCGTGTGAAGAGCTCTTAGTGGCGGGAGACGAACTTTTGTAGGCATATAGGCCCTACTAGTATTTATGCGCTATATTACATAGAGGGGCCTGGCAATGGCGTCGAGGAGGAGGAGCCACAAGGAAAGTCTGCAGTCGGACTTTTTTCAAACGTGCAGAATTTAAGGCTGCAACTCTCCCAGTTTTGGGAAATTTAAAGGCAAAGTGGACATTTTAAACACCCATATCTCCCCTGTCGCAAGTTTGCAGCTGTAGGCTTATGTCAGAAAATTTTGACTCCTTGCCCCTCCATACATTTTACTCACGAGACACCACGCCACTGATTCATTCCACGGGCGAGAGAGGAATCGGTGAATAGCTTGCAGCAACGTACGTCTCGCTGACATTTCAGCTTAGGCCTAATTACATTAAACACTCTTAACCGTATACTCCACTAAAGTGACTGTGCGCACGTCCTGCTGTGCACGACCTTTACCTGCCAGTTGACTCGTTCTGTGTATGTTACACGCATGAGTATATCGGTGCATATGCCTGGATTTATACCGTGGCTCGTAATATGATGATGTAGGCCTATTTAATAAGTCATAGGTCATTGCCGGTTGTTGGCTTGCTATCTGTGGCGCTTTAAACCGTGGCATCGGTTAAACCTAATTATTGAGCTAGGCCCTTACAGCATGCGACTAAAATTACTCCAATAACTGGCTTCGTTCGTTAAAAGCCAGTTCCTCAACTGTCAATCAATGCACCATTTTTCGATAAACGAAAATTTCGGCGCCGAGTGCGGGCATGTACGCGGCCGTCCATCTAGTTGCCGAGCGTCTCAGGTGCCGACATGAAAATAGACCACAATACATGTATATAGTTAGACCTAGTCGAGGCAAGAACCGCTCGATATAAGCAATTCTTTTCGATTTTACATCTGACCTTTAAACTTAAAATTCGCACAAAGGTTACTTGACTGCACTAGAGAACGTTTAGGACACCAATTTTGGTTTTGATGCGTACGAACAAAATGCGTAGTGCAGCCTATAGGACGACCGCATAACAAAATCCTAGATGGTGCAGCAAATTATCGATCAGTTCCGCGTAATCGAACTGCGCAACTGTGTTTGTACTGCCCTGTTTGTGTGTTTTCGTGCAGTCATTTGTGTCTTTCCATCACCCCGCGTCTGTCAGTCAATTAGCTCAGCTATAGATAGAACTGGCGAGGCTTCAGCGAACGAGCCCACCCACGGAGAGATAAGAACGATGCAATTACGTCTAGTTAATTGCTGTCGACGTGGGTGTCATTCGCGGCTTGTGAGAGGTGTACGGATAGTGGTAATTTTGAGCTTCATTTATCTGTTTCGTCCACTTAGACTATAATAATATCAAATTGTGTCTCGGGTAGTGTGGGCAACTTTTAACACGAAAGCCTACAGAAGTCTTATATTTAAAGTCGTACACACACAGTGATCTTTGAATTTATCCGCCAATAAGTTCCAGATAGTCGGAGCAGCAATAATGTGATTGGCTGCAACGGCGTGACCGACAGAACACAGATGACGGTCGGTTAATCGTGTAGACTTCTTGAGAGTTATGCCACTGAGCCTAGTCCATTCACACCAACGCCACAAATCTGCCGGCAGTCACATCTTTGTCATATCCAGAAAATTGTAATGGGATTCGTGGAAGACCGGGAAGGTCGCGGCTCGAGGCGGACCTGACGAAAGCCACAGCGGGGGGCCCGGCAAACATTTTTGCGGAGTGGTGTCTTGTAAGCGGGCTAAAATACTGAATACATTTATTCGTGCAAGAAATAGTCAGATTTGTTGAAAAATCGTCGCAATAACTGACGATCGTGACGTAAGATCCATTAAGACGATCGGTTTTCCTGTCAAACATACACAGCAAATATATTTTGAACAATAGCGTGGCCCCCAAACGTCACGGGTCCCGCAAAAACTTTCCCTCTCCCCATTTCCTGGTCTGTGGGCCCCGCAAAAGTTGATTGGGGGTGCACCGAAACGTTAGCTAATCACAGGCTGAATGCTGAATTGCTGTGCCCCCAAATGGCTTGCGTGATCCAGGAAATTATTGCGCCGACGTTACTACAGCATGGCGCTATAAGATTATTAGTCTATTAAAGACTATTATTATCTCCGCCAAGTGAACGTAGTGAACATTGGAGGAGATTAAAAGATTGGTTGTTCTGTTCGTCGGTCTGTGTTTGTGTGTGTCCGTCGTTCTGTATACATGTACTTTGAGGCACCATATCTCTATAACGGTGCCAGATAGACGCATGGTCGCAATGGATCACCCATAGGAAGTCGACCACCGCGAGTCGGACGGTTACGTGACCGATGACGTCACGTGACCCCGAAAGGTCAAAGTCGTGACCTTATTATCTTTAGCTGTAGTTGTAGGTGTAATAGTAGTAGTAGTCGTCGTCGTCGTAATGTTTAAATTACTTCACTTGGCGGAGATATGCACTTTTACCAACGCCTTACAGTTTCTAATACGATTGTTATTATTATGGTTATTATGTCGCTGACTCATTCGTTCCGCCAAGCAGATTCCTGGTTGCTGAAGTGTAATTTAAAACGCCAGCTTATTTAATATACAAAACCAATAGGCCGTGAAAAAATTGAAGAACAACAAAAGTCCAGGAAATGACGGGATAACAGGCGAGATGATCAAACACGGCGGACCACACTTGATTGAAGAAATACACCACCTGTGTAACAAAGCGTGGAAGACGGGTATCGCGCCTACAGAATGGAAAAAGTCAGTTCTAGTTCTGCTACATAAGAAAGGCAGTGCTATGGAATGCAGCAACTACAGAACGATTGCCTTGACAAGC
>Ga0209671_1007734_pt1 | contig 11185 bp, 6 predicted proteins | sample WorMetHERISLAND2_2_FD_187401 | JGI IMG/M metagenome (GOLD analysis project Ga0209671, IMG submission 187401) | Marine gutless worms symbiont microbial communities from Max Planck institute for Marine Microbiology, Germany - Olavius geniculatus... | ecosystem: Host-associated > Annelida >...
TAGTTTATTTGTACAAAAACAGAACTTATATATATCAGCAAACAAAGACGACGTTTTTTAAATAAAAATGATAATTATGCGAGTAAACAAAAATTGCAAATACAACGCATCTAACAACACAGGAAATTGTTAAAAGGGTATCACTTTTCTGGCCCATCCTGTGCAGCCAGCACACAGCGTTTAACGTATATCGTAGGCAGCGAAGACGACTTACTCAAAGTGACAAAAATCATGTACAAACATCAAAACACAACACAAAATTTGGAAGTTACCTGATATACAGTACTGGATGCAATGTCGTTATTGCACGGGGTAATAAGACGACAAGCGCACGTAACTTCAGCAACAATAAAGTTCGCCGAAACTACAAACCACAATGATGACGACAGCTACTCGATGACTTTTTTCTTTTTTCAGTTCTATTTCGTAAGTTTAAGATCGATCCGAGAGATACTCGATGCTGGCTACGCGTCAGCTGTAAGCTTATGTATTGCAGGTGTACAGACGACTTGGCAGCAGACGTACTCGTATATACAATCGTTATTGGCGGTCACCTGCGCGACATTGAGGATGTCGTCGTCTCACTGCACTATGTCCACGATCGTCTACAGTGTTCAGTCTGCAGTATGGTCTGTGCTACCGGGTGGTCTTAGGTTCTGCGTCTGAACGACGTCGGCGACGTTCGTCGGTCGTTTGACTGGCGCGCCGGAAGTAAAAACAATGAGGCACTAGATCTAGATGCGACTGCCCTGAGTGTGGAACGCCCGACCTGCCTCGCGCTGCAGATAGGCAACGTTTAAAAGCAGAGCCAAAAAACCTAAGGTTTTTAAAGAATGTAAGGTTTTAAATTTTTAAGGTTTTTTTTTATTTTTTTTGTTCAATAAACACCGTCACAAAATTACGACTCGGGAAAACGTGTTATATACCCTCTTATGAGTAAATGACATAATGACGTGATTAACAACAAAAATCACGATCAAAGTATAAATTAAAATATGATACGTAATAAATATTATAACAAATTAAAAACCTAAAAACATAAAACTGGACTTTTAAGGTTTTTAAACGTTTTTAAACGTTTTTGTTTTTTTAAAACCTAAAAAAACTTAGATTTTGTCGGACCAATTTTTAGCCGTGTTTGACAGACACGCACCTACCACGCTAAGCTGCCACGTTACATAAGACATTTCTATTTACGAGCAGTTGTATTAATTAGACCCATACAATAATTAATTTCGGCAAAAAGGTTGCACTGACAAAAATATGGATCGAGTATAGACAAACCGTCATAGAGCTTTCAACCGAAACGATTTGGAGCCACTAAATTTCTCGAGGTCTCAATCATTTCGAACACGTTTATGCAGTTGTTTTATGTCTTTCTCATAGTGTTGTGCTTCATCTTTTTGTCTTTCTCTTACTTTTCATTATATTGAATGTCATTTTTGTCATCAGCAACACTGGTGTTGTAGTAGAACGTACGTCAAAATGTTCTGGCCGGCTGTCCGTTGAGCTCGGCGCGGAGCTATAGCTATACAGCGACTGATGTATAGCTGGGGTGGGTCTTCTCCCTTGCCTCCATCACCGCAGCCATCAGTGCCGCACTGGCTGGATCAATACGCCAGCAGAGCAGAGTGCTGTGACGAGGCCCGGGATCGTCGTATTATGCAGTCACACGCAGTTGTTCCACGGCTGATTGACAGTTATTGCACGGAACCGCTTCATTCGCCCGCTGTGCTGATGCTGCTTTTACTGTAGTAGACCAGGCAACTAATAACTGCACTCGGCGTCAATGGAAGCGCACTGCATGATAGCATCTTGTTGCTGAATCCACTGGTCAGTCGCCTGTAAGTTGGCTGTTATAGAAAGTAAGTAAAATATGTATACGCATTATGCGCAAAGCCATGAAAATTTCTTCGCTTTGCAGTCTCTCTCGAGTTGTCCGAATCCACTCAGTCTGATGTACGAATCACGCGGAACACTATTATAGAGCCTAACTTACAAGAAGCAAGCAAAACGTTTTGAACCTCGATATATTAGACCAATTTTTTGCTGATGTTTATACATCAGTAAAACATGCCTTTTTGTGTACTCGTGTGGGTGTGTTGGAAATGTGGCATCATTGTAATTTATGACGTCATAGAGCTTTAAACCGAAACGATTTGGAGTGCTAGCGCAAAAAAGCGCAAAATCAGGCTCGCTGTTTCATAACAATTTTTCGGTCTGTAGTTAGATTTACCAAAGCAAAATTTCGTGGCAAAACCCTAAGAAATACGTTTGTGAATTAATTTTATTTGCACATAAAAATATGCGATAGCCTAAATTTGTGTTAGCCGCAAATAAGAGCACTTGAGTCAATAACGACTTCATGCAAATACGGCGGGCGGTCAAAAAGTTTTGAGCCTCAAAATATTACACTAAAACTTTTTATTGTCTGTATATCAATAAAAGGTATCTTCCTTGCCTATTTGTGTGAGAAGGTTGTGGAAGTGATGTCATTGTAATTTATGACGTCATAGAGCATTAAGCCGAAATGATTCGGTGCGCTAATGCAAGCAGCGTTTGAATCAGGCTGGTAGTTGCATGAAACTTTTTCAATCTGTAGCTGGATTTGCCAAACTGGGCTCTGTGGCATCCGATGTAAATTTCTCATTTGCATTTGTGAATATACGATAGCCTAATCTGCAATAGCCGCAAATTACAACATTTTATCTGATTACGACGTTATGACGGTATCAGAGAAAATTATTAAAAATTTAACTGTTAATTATATCAGTTGTGTTGGCGAAAGACTATTCAAGATATCCAACCTGTTACATGGTGCCCTTAATGGGCAAAGGGCTGGGAGCAAGCCCAATGCACCTTCCCTCAAATTTGGCACTGCAGTCTAGTTCTACGTTTACTATTACCTAGCCGCCTATTTATGAGTATATTTTCGTTTACCAAGACCACTCTGCAAAAAGTAATGACTATTATTTGTTTTGAAATCTAAAATCTGATCATTGTGGTAGATTATTCACGATGATGAATGACTCGAGACGTTTTTGTTGACGCTTAGAATCGTTTTCATTTAATGCCTTGTGACGTCATAAATTACAATGACGGCATATCGGCAACAGACTCAAAGGAGTCAGTGAAGAATGCACGTTTCACTGATATATAAATTGTGAAAAAAATTGTAGTCTAATATAGTCGGGCTCAAAACTTTTTGCCCGCCCCTCGTAGAGCTATAGTAGCGCACGTCACAGAAAATATTTGTGCAGTAAAAGTGTATATAGGCCCACACATTTTTCCACTGGAGACCAATTTCACATTAAAGCAGTTTGCCAAACACAGGCTCCTATTTAAGCGTAAGTTAATTTTAAGATGAATTAGACTAGACCTATAAGTAGTCGAACTAATTTTATCGTATTACATTCAGTACTGACAGTACCGGTATTAAATTTAATGGAAAAACTTTGCTTCGATATTTTAATCTACATGTACTTCTTCCTAATGAGAATGCCGTGCAGCCTTCGATATTATAGGCTTCATTACTCACAGCGCCGGACCACAGTGCGCCAGACTGATGCGGAATGTTTCGATTTCATTCACCAGACGGCACTTCACTGCAGTCGTCTTATTGATGCAGCGACTGCAACGATCTTAGCAATGCTGCAATGACGAAAATTGTTTATTCGCAATCCGCATGATTATCGTACATGCGAACGCATTTTAACAAACTTTCTGAAAAACTGAGATGCGGCTTTAAAGAAATTAATCTATTTCTTATGGTTGCATCGCATGTGCAAGTGCGTGTGATGGTGCGTGTGGTCTACATTCTTTGGTGAATAAAGACGTAGGCCTACATGTACGTAAACTGTGGAAGTCTCGGCGAGAGTTTTCGCTGTCCGACTCGATTCAATTAAGCGCAGCGTCAAGGAATTGCGATATGACTACTAATTATGGCTGTCTGTTGCTGTATCTGTTATCATACAATAATTCTATCACGGATGCAACGTTTCATTCTCACTCTCAGTGCACTGCACGTTTAGCCAACTTACCTTGCGTCGTTTAATTGCCGCGTGAATACCAAATTTCAAAAAAATTCGAACGATACCGTAAATTACGCGAGTACTCGTATTTCTTTGCGAATTTTTGCATATACGCAAGTCACGAGCGCTGATTGCACTGCGTGAGTGAATAAGTGTCGGCATCCAATAATTTTCCATGCTGACGTGTGCTCGTAATTAGGCTACGTTAATGAACGTATCGTAGAAATGTTATGAACATCATTATTGCACTACACATATGCACTCTATCGAAATAATTAACAATCCAATTAAGATATGCATTTGACGTTTCGTTTCCTGTTATGTCCAGCACGCAACAGCGCAACACGAACGCCTTCTTCCCACTTCTTGACGCATTTCATGAGACCCAAATTAAAACTTTTTTTAACCTCTTATATACGCTCTAATCGATCTTTCTGGCTTGCCCGGACTCATTAAATTTTCGAGTAAATTTACGTCAGTATGAAACACGTGTCAACAATAATCCAGTTTTAATGGAAAGTAATGATTAATCAATCACAAACGTTTAAATGGTTAACTAATGACCAAACTATTAAACATTTAAACTTATTAATAGTTGAGCCTACTAGCTCTAGATTATGTGTTTTGTGTTAGCATATTTGCGTTAATGATTGTATTTAGCGATTGTGATTTATAGAGGTCGCACTAAAAGCAGCAAGCAGACAGTAGGCTATACATGCACTGCGGATCACGAGGTGTTGTGATATTAATTTTTACGCGCAACAGCAGCTAGACTTGTAATTCTGTCTGTCTGTCTGTTCGTCACAAAGGTGGATCAGTCAAAAACGACGCAAGCAAAAAAATTACAACTTTTGCATTAAACGTCGGATAAAGAAAACACCCAATATTTTACGTAAGAGCTGTAGCAGGATTGATTTCTGCAATGCAAGAAAAAAACTGCAAAAAAACTTTTTAAAACCTTATTTAAGAAAAGTCCCACAAAAAAATGGAAGACAACGCAGCAAGCCAACAAAGTTATGTACTCGTTTCGGTTTTTTTCTGCTTCTCTGTTTGTGTGTGAAAAAATTACAAATATAATTTCTATTAAAAAAATTATAAAAATGGGCTTTAATAAAAATACCAAGAGTCATTTTTGTCACATCGCATGACGCAGGTTTAGGCCTACATTTTGTACATTACCGAATGCATATGCACATATGGAATAACTGCAAATAACTACAACAATTAATTTAATTTTAATTTTTTCTCACGTGCAAAGTCATCATCGTATCACACGCATTTACAGAGCAACAATACGGAGAATCGCAAGTCCTCAATACATTATCATTAAGTCGTGTATTGTACACGGTGCCCGAAAAATAATGACACTCGACGTTACGGATAAAAATGTTGAATTTCAGACGATGTGAAAATGTAACAGTTTCACACATTCTGTCGGCAGCTAAATGACAGCCAAATGGACTAGAATAAAAATAGATGAAACAACATTATTCTGAACAATTCCGACAGCTGTTTTTCCGGACCCTGACTCATCCCGCATCCACGCGGATCTACTGGGCCACACTCCGACGCCACATGTCTTAACACGAAACAGTTACACGAATTATTCGTTTCGACTTTGTCATTTTCGTTTAGCATACCCATATGTACAAAACATTGCACGTAAAATAATCCACAGCGGCATAATCTACGTGCTAATTATGCAGCTTTGTTGGCCGTCCACACAGGCCAGTGCAACCCTAACCCCAAAACCCTGACCATGAACCTTTTAAGCTAAAAATTGGCACGCCAGTTACTCTTTCTCATTCTTGATAACTGCGAATAAGTAAGTAAGCTTAACTATTTTATGCTACGAAATTAATATCTTTATGTGTTGCCTGTTCTTCGAGACCACTGTGGCTTTGACAATGTTTGTTTTACTAGGTAATGTGGTCACACAATAAAGGTGCGGTGGGTGGAAGAACTTCAAGTTTACGCGCCATAAATTTCTGCTTGTAACAGTGAAAGAATAGTTAAAATCGGTGCTGAATTACCGACGTTATCCCAAAAATAAAACTGGGTATTCGTTTTTTGGACCACCCTGTATACGGACGGGTTAGACGTAATACGGCCTATTAAGACGGTCACATAATAACGCTAAACGATTGTGTCATATTCAGTTACGCCTTAGGCCTATATGTATACGTTCGATTGGGTCCAAATATACAAATGTACATGAGGCAGTTAAAGGCTTGTCAATGTTGCTAGTGACACGAATTAAGCATTATTTCGAGGAAAACAACGAGGCAACAATCTTCGTGGAATTGGACACTCGCCCATAAAGTAAGTTAATTTATTCAATACTGCTGCTGTTTGGGAATACGCGACTTGAGTGCATCAACTAAATATCGATGCACTAACGGTTTTATCGTACGGGATAATGTAGAATACGACAGACTCGTACGACTCGTGCGACACTACGGCGCCATACGTGCCTCGTGAGAGTATCGAACAACCCAACTGATGCAAGTCAATTTCTCCTGCATTCTGCTACTAATAGGCCTTTTGCACGGCATTGCTAGTTTTGCAGAGCGAACTGTTGCTTTGACATTATAACCAACATTTTAGTATTGGATCTAGCAGTATATTACTCTTTTGGCCACTTCATAATGTGACTGATTAATTGACTGATTAACAGTTTGTTATTTCGCAATACTGCAAGTAGTTAACATGTTGCAATTTGTCCGCCGGCAGTAATGCTAGGTGCTGACTTTTAAAACAGTCTATTAGCTTAAACAAAACCACTTACTCTTATTTACACCACTCGGATATTCACTAATATTTACAGTATCTACACTGTATGTCGTACACCATTGCCCACTGTTGATAAGCAAGTAGAAGGCTAGTAACGAGTTAGTTTTTATTCATCTTTATCTTAACCATAAACTTTGCTTTTTTCAGAAGTTTACAAATTATACCAAAAAATTTTTGCGACATTTTAAAACTTTTCGTGACCAATATTCTAAATGCGTGACTTTTCAATTTAAAGTTCAATTTTAAAACCTATCACAATCAGTAAAAACCATAAGTTTAAATGTATAGCAGCACATTATCATGTTCTTTAAATATATTTTTACAACTTCGAATTCAACTGAAGTTTAACAGAAATTTACCTTGGTCAAAAAGAGTCGTTCTGAAGCGACGAAGAAAAAAACTACGACGACGAAAAAGGTTGTTTCGGGTCAGCCGATTTTTGTCAGCTGGATCACTCAAAAAGTTATCCTCGGATTTTGGTTAAATTCTGTGGAAGGACTAAAGTGATTCGACTTAGATTTGACGATCCGGCTTCTTCTGTGGATTCCGAATTCTTATCCATGCAGGATTCTTTACTAAAATTTATAAAATGACTGCCGTATTCCTTTGTATTCGCCAGGTGATAGCACCATTCTCGGCAAATGTTTGAGATTTCTGGCAGTTTCTAGTTAAAAACCTACATTCCGTTACAACAGACATTACATCACATCCCACTCGGTTGCCGATATATCATCACTGGTTTACCCGGTAATGCTATTTAAACGGCCGGTTTCGCCCATGCTGGTTATAGACTAGTGATGTGCAAGTCATCCGGATCTTCTTCCTCGATGCCGGACTGACCACCAGACATCACCAGTCGGTCAGTGGTCGCAGTGTGCCTCGTGGAACAGAGTCCTTCGTCGTCACTGATGCTCGTTGACGCTGTGCTGCTACGTCCTCGACCTGGTTGTCTGGCCGCTGTTGGCACGCGGTCTGGCAGAGACGTATAGCGTCCAGTTGTCACGCTAGTGTCAGGGTTTATGTCACGACTCGAGGTGGAGCTGTCCGCGTAAACGCCCGGCCAGCAGCGACAGCGACGACAGGGTGGGTCGACTGTGACGCAAGTACAGAACAGCTGTGAGAAAGTGGCACGGAACTTGGTGCTCAGCGCGCTGTATAGAATGAAGTTTGCTGCGCAGTTGATCATCACCAACAGGTTGAACACGTTCCCGGTAATTCGCATCACCTGCGCCCCATCAGCACCCGCAAGTTCTTTACTTATGCATAATATACAAAATATCATCCACGGCGTAAAAAACGAAAAGTTCCTCTGAAGCCACAAAATCCAGAGGGCGGCGCTGATCTTCGTTGCTTTGACTCTCAGCCGGAGACCAGCTTACAATTCGGGAACACGCATGGATAGGCCTACGAAGCTAGTGCATCAGGCGGTGTATCTGTTTGTTTTTCAGATTTCGCTAGTACTCAGTGCGCTTACGCAGAGAGGGGTGGCCAAGCTGAGTTGACTTGGGCGGCTAGTAACTTACTGAAGTGCTTTATTCGTCTGTTGACGGTCACCCACCCAAGTAGGCTACTAACTGCGCCCGAAATCCATTAACTGTGTTGATCGAAAACAATTCGTTACCACCATACTAAACCACCACCAACAGCCACAACATCAACAATACTAATGTATATTTTGACGATATTTATTAAAATATCTATGATGGTAAGCATGATGATGATGGCTATGGTTAGAAATATCATGAGAATCTATAGAAACAACAAGAAAGCCTAGCAAAGCATAAGTAGTTGACCGGGCGGCCACCTGTTTCTGGTAAGCAGTGCGTTCGACGCCGACGACGACGTGGTAGATGAGGTAAATGTTCTGCATCGCCTGCGGCAGCTGACACAACAGGAACACCAGAACGACGATGATGAGCATCACCGTTATACGATGCTGATCACGTGACGCACGGTCGACACACGACTGCTTTCTGTTTCCGGCCGAGGCGGCGCTCAACAGTAAACCGGAAGTGGAAGCGGCATTGCTGCTATAGCGTGGTGTCGCCACGAGCTTTGATCGAGTCGCCGAAGCCTGCATTACCTATTCAAATTGAACAAGACACTCCCAGTTACGCGCCAGTCTTCTCTATCACTACTGGCAGCCATAGACATTCAATTACAGTGACCACCCGCCAAGCAGTATTGTGATGACGTGACCCCAGTGCTATCTGAATGAAAGCAGTAAGTAAGTAAGTAAGTAAAACGAAAATTTATATAGCGCATAAAGTTAAATTAATCTTCATTGCGGTAAGCAGTACATTTGAGAACAGCACAAAAGTATCCTGCTGTTTCAGCAAACACCGTGCGACGGCGTCTATGTTTACGACCCTGTTTCCGTATGGCGTCACACTTTTTATATCGGTTCGTTGGTTAGGTCTAGGCCTATATATTATAACTAACTGAATTACGCCGTGGAAGATGTATTCCGCTCGAACGTCGGAAATGTTTTCTTGGACTATCGCCAGTGTTAGGCGTTGTATGAAACCAGGTCCGTCGAGAGCCACAGCGGGGCCCGGGAAAACATTCTCGCGGGGCCCCTCTGGAAAGAAAATTTTTGAATTTTTTTTTCAAAATGGTACACTCTGGCGTAATTTATATTTCTGGCCAACGGTTGGGCCTCCAAACGTCGAGGGGCCCGGAATAGGTAACCCCATACCCCACCCTCTCGACGGGCCTGTATGAAACTGAGCTTAAAATTATACGGTTCATTTATTTCACTGTTATTTCTTTAACATTTTATGTTGTTTTAGCGGACAGTTTCTTATATAACGTTAAGTCCTTCCCGGTTCTTACGGCCCATAGGGCGGCGCTGATCTCCGTTTCCATATCCCTCGGCCAGACACCAGTTTTTACATTGCGAGATCACGGATACGGGGGTAGTGCATCGCGTGGTGTGCCTGTTTACGTCCCAGCTTTCTCTGGTACTCACTGCGCTTATCCATGCAGGCTGAGTTGATGTTGATCTGGATACCTGGTTACATACCGGAATGGTCACCCATCCAAGTACTAACCGGGCCTGGTGTTGATTAACTTCGTTGATGCAATCAACGACGCTACCAACTAAGCCAGACCACCACCACCATGGAATTATTTATTTTTATGGCAAAATGTGAAGTTCTTGACTGTTAGTGTTTATAGTTTATTTTCTACCGCATTACTAACCCGACAGTTTAAAAGGGCCATCAAATGCCGAAAAACAACGTTTAAATACCACAGTATTAATTTTTCGGCTGGCCCGTTTCGACTGAGTCGATTTCTAGGCACGGGCCGGGCCGGAGGAGACCGGTGTCGGTGAGGGTACAAGTCAACTGCTAATCAAAAAAAACGACGGCGTGCGAACAGATAGACTATAGGAGGAGGTCGACTTGATACTATAGACAAGAGCTACTGTGTGCGTTAATAAATGATGAGTGTTTCATAGTGCGTCCGTGTACTGCTGCCCCGCTAACTGACATCACGTTGTACCCACGAGACGCAAGACCGCAATTATACGTTATATATGTATACCGTGTATCAAAAAAGATCCTCGTTATTACTGATTATAGTCTGAACAAGAACTATTATATTTTGGCAATTTTTGGCAAAAATATTCCTGGCAAATGACCGTTCAAGTTCCCACCTCGCCCAGCGTCTGCTTCAGAACTACCTAAGGAAGAAATATTACATTATTATCTAAGGCATGCAGTCTTATACGGTCGCCATTGTAAAGATGGGGGACACGAACTTATCTTCGCGACATTTTCCGACAGCCCAAAATTAAGGGGGAGTTGCAACTGGACAACTGGTCAACTGGATAAACTGTCACCCAAAATGACAAAAGTGTGGATAAATGAGCTTTATGTGTGTTATTTCAATTGGGGGTGCTGAATTAGCAAAAAATGAAATTTGCAAGAAAAGGGGGTGGAAATTGCAAGGAAAGGAAAATTCAAAAAAGCCGTACAATTCGCATCCGTGTGAATTAGCAAGTAATGGAAGTTGCGGCCGTCCACCTACGTCAGTCTGTGCTCAACGCTGCAGCGCGTCTGACCAGGTGGTCAAAAAGCGAAAATGCGACAGCATTTCTTCGCGACGATCTACACGGTGTTTCATAAAAAGGACCCCTTTTGTTTTTTTTCAGAATTTACTCAAATTATGAGCAATTTAAATGAAATTTTTAACAGTTGTAGTTGAAGAAATACTAATTCGAAATATTTGAACAAAATATAGCAGTTGATTAAATATTCTTTGCTAGTCGTGATGTAACGCTGACGTCATAATGTGTCACAGGTACAAACTTGCTAGTCTCAACTAGTGCTGTCAGTTGCTACCCTGCTTCGATG
>Ga0209671_1007736_pt1 | contig 11184 bp, 4 predicted proteins | sample WorMetHERISLAND2_2_FD_187401 | JGI IMG/M metagenome (GOLD analysis project Ga0209671, IMG submission 187401) | Marine gutless worms symbiont microbial communities from Max Planck institute for Marine Microbiology, Germany - Olavius geniculatus... | ecosystem: Host-associated > Annelida >...
GCCCATATACACGTCATGAATATTAATTCACGACGTCTATAGACTAAACTCATGACGTCACCGCAGATCATCATGGCGGCGCGTTTTCTACGTCGTTGTCGTAGATCGTCGACTTCAAAGGTAAATTTTTCCGTGTTGACAGAACGCTGGGCGCCGATATTACTGTCAAAGTTATCATAAAATTCTACACTTTCAGGAAAATGGATAAAATGTATATGTTAATTTTGGTGACCACTCACCTTTAAGTGTGACATTTTTGTGAGCCACAGTGTAGTTTCTTTTAGCCCACCTAGCAGGTTCACAGCAATCGTTCGTAGGTCGGTGCTCTAGAACTTTTGTTTTGTATTTTCAATTCACATTTAAATTTTGTGTATACAAAATTCGGGATAAATGTTTTAGCAGCACTCTTGTTGGTTGGAGCGAATTACCTTCTTGGGCGTTGAAGAGCGGCAGTGACGTCATCAAGACGACGACAGTTGCGCCCCACAACAATGTCGACATCATGCTGAAACGAAGCATAACGCGAGCTTTAAGTAAGTAAGTAGGTAACTAACTTTTATTACTTGAAACAAACAAAATGCACAAAATAAAATTAAGCTACAGCAATTTGAAAAAAAAACAATGTTTAACAAAGGAACGGGTGTGGGTAAAATGTGTCTAGTGCGTTTAGGTGCGTCTGCGTTTAGTAACGTATGTAACTCTTACCAAATCAAATCCTTAACATTAGTCCGTATCCTATCCCTACTTCTAACCTTATTGACATCATTTTTTATTCCAAACCGAACGGTGCGTTTGTTGCTTTTACGCAAAATGGCGTTATTAGCACTAACGCTCACCAGCCTAAACCTTAGCCCTGACGCTGATCTTAAACGTAACTTTATCCATGATCCTGTGTATAACGTTTATTTTGATCTTAATTGCACTAGACGCACTTAGACGCACTAGACGCACCGGACGCATTTTACCCACACCTTAAAATAACACTCAAAACACACAACAAGAGAAGTATAACGTTGAAACTGCAACAACGGACTGCGACAGTGACCTACACCAAGCAACTAAATTTTGTAGTTTGTCACGTGTTCCTGTGTAAAAGTGGTAAATTGAATAATAAATCTACTACCTAAGCACTAATAATTACAACAAATTTGAACTAATGCTCACTAAACGCGCGAAAGCTTATAGCAGTTTTGGTTCAGTAGTTTAACTGAAAATTGGAATGTTCACGCTAAGTTAATATACAAAATACAAATACCAAATTCCCTATCTGGATCGCATAACGATAGTTCCGTGGCGCCACCTTGTGAATGAAATAAACTTGTGTCGCAACCCAAAATCGCCAAAAAATCCACAAAACCCCCTATTTTGGCGTTCAGGGTCATCCAAGGTCATTGAATTTGGCACCAATCGACAGCCAGTGTACGAATTCCTATTAGTGATTAATAGTAACCTAGGCCTTATCTCGCACCGTTACTGAGATACAGCGACTTATTGGCCAAAAATCGCAAATTTTGCCCACACCCTCTCATTTAGCGCCCTCGTTCAAGGTGACCCCTCTTCGAATTTATGAAAAAGCTTTACGGTTTCTGAAACTAGAGTCTTTCTGGCAGCCAACGGTAAAGATTTGGTGATTCTAGCTTGCACCGCTTTTGACTGATCCACCCGTGTGAGAGACAGACGGACGGACAGAATTGCGATGGCTAAGACGCGCTGAAAGCAGTTTAGCTGCTTTCGCGCGTAAAAACTTTTTATTTGTAAAATTATGCAGCATACAGTCATAGTTATTGATAATCGCTAATAGAAAATCGTGTGCGATCTTTGCAGGTACGTCTACTTTTTTTGTTTTTTTTCGCACACCGCATAATACACATTTTTGTTTGACTTACTTGTTTTCAGTTCAAAATTTCTTCAGCCGAATCAAACACGCACGCGTACAGACTGCTGCTGCACTACGGTAAATGCGATCGCTGTATTCGCAGATTTATAGGAGTTTCCGTGGTCACGTGATGTTTTCTTGCCCACCCTGTTCACCGGTCGAATTCTTTTGGTTGTTCGTTCGACTGCACAGTGCACACCTGGCCTGGCTACAGACAGGTAAAAGACAGATATATACTGAGACACTAATACCAAGAACAAAGGTGCACAGGTAAAGGTTCGCTGCCGACTAAATCGGCTTTCAGGAATTCATGTACACTCCCGAATCGAATGTTCGCTGGCCGAATTCCTTTATTTCAGTTAAATGGACACACTATTATTCATGCCAAGAAGTAGACCTAAATGCCAATAGTCGGCAGTCGTTGGATACGCTTGGTTAGATTGCTAGTAAGTGTGAATTCCAGTCCGCTGTTCTGCTAAGTCGGTGTCAGCAGAAACAACAGTTTAGTTCACAGGCGTGCATACCGGGACGACTATTCTGCGTAAACGGCCTCTGCGTTGTTGCTAGGTTACAGGACCAGAGTTTAGTTGGGTGTAGGACATTCCCCCGGACACTTCCCCCGGACGTTTCCCCCTCCCGGACGTTCCCCCCTACTTTTTTGCATACTAGGACATACCCCCTATGTATGGCGCTGCCGAGTGTAAGTTGTATCTCGTGTATGTGTCAATCGATGACATATATGGTCAAATAGCAAATATCCAAATGTTTTAATGTTTCACATAAAGCAATATATACAGCATATCAGAAAGTGTAATAGTTGTAAATAAATGTATACAGTTATATACAGCAAGTTTTTTGGTGTAATAATTTAAATGTCACTGAAATGAGGATATATTATATACAGCTAATGTCCAAAAAAAGAGATAGTGTAATAGTCAGCAAAGTGTCACTGTCACATTGTCGCACGTGACACGCTGTCATGGTTTCTAGACAGTCATGTCATACATAGTTTGTCGTGACTTGCGGTTTTATTTGTGGAGCTTGAGGTTTATTTTACTTAAACCACGTTAAAAATCGTAACGTAATGTAATTTCATTCGAAGCGGACCGTGCGCGCGACCGCACGCAAGGTCTCTTCCACTGTCTTCAAGCCATCACGTCGTCCTGCATAGATGGTGTGCAGTTGACGCTGCAGAATCTGGGTGGACATCTTGAGATGCTTTGCCGGCGGCTGGCTACGTGCATTCTGCAGCAGTGTCGTCGACGCCGCGGCCGCATCCTGCTACAGTGACTCGATGGCGCACCACACCAACGGGTGGTTACGACCGAACAAGGCAGCAAAACCCCCTATTCCACGCCTCGTCCGGTCGTCGCCGTTCAGCTTGGCGACATGCACGTTCCAGGTGGACACCGGGAACAGCGGCGGCAGCGGACGCAGCGTGATGCGCGGAACAGAGGCGCCGTCGTCAGCCGCTGCAGCAGGTCGCCAGCAGCGTCTGTAGCTTGTCGGTCTCCTCCGCGTCAGTAATACCCCTTTTACACGATAAAGCTGGCTCGACGAGCTGGCTCTAGTTAGCTGGGCGAGCCAGCTCGATGTTTGCTCGACGTCTGCTTGATGTTTGGATGTTTGCTTTGCGTAAGCTATGCTTTATGCTTGCTTCATATTTGCTTGATGTTTGCTCGATGCTTGCTCGACGTTAGCTTGGTCGTGTAAACGGGGTATAACGCAGCCGCGCAGCATCTGCATGCCGTCGCCGACGTAAGACTCGAGGAGGAAGACCACGCACGCGCTTGTCATACATAAGGGGCAATGTCCGGGTATGCAAAAAAGCAGGGCGTGGGAAACGTTCGGAAAGGGGGAACGTCCGGGGGAAGTGTCCGGGGGAAAATATCCGTCTCCCGTTTAGTTGTGCTGGACGACAGACAGTACTGGACAGGCTTGCCGTGGATATGAATATCTATGAATATATCCATGTGTGGATATCAGACTTAAACCATCCTGTGGATATATGTACGGATATTATGCTGTCGCATTTGCTAATTACATTGAATACTTATGTGCTTTGTTTCTATATAATATAAATGTACAAATACAAAACATCAGCTTATACACTTGTTAACGGCGACATGCAATGAGTGACACACCGAAAACGTGCTGTTGAATAATGTCATCTTTTTATGATTTCTGCTGTTTTCGATGTGTCAATCATTGCATGTCGCCGTTAACAAGTGTATAAACTGATGTTTTGTACATTTATATTTGCTGTTTTATTACAATAACAAAGTTTTATGTTGATAGTCAAATATAAACCATCTGCTTTTTACGGCCATGAAGACACTGAACCTTAAATATTTTGGGGTCACGATTTTGATCTTTAAAGGTCACGTGACGTCATCGGAACGTGACCATCGAACTCGGCGAGAGCACTTTCCTATTAATGGTCAATGATGAACATGCGTCCATCTTGCACGAATGCGGAGATGCGGGACTTCAAAAATTTTGGGGTCACGAGTTTGATCTTTTGGAGTCGCGTGGCGTCATCGGTCACGTAATCATTGGACTCAACATATGTAGTTTCCTATTGGTGGTCTATTGTAACCATGCATCTATCTTGCACCGTTACAAAGATATGGGGCCCCAAAGATATTGGGGTCACGACCTTGACCTTTTGGGGTCATGTGACGTCATCGGTCACGTGACCATTGGACTCGGCATATGTGGTTTCCCATTAGTGGTCCATTAGAACCATGCGTCTATCTTGCACCGTTACGAAGATATAAAACCTCAAATTGCATTTGCCCATGTTAAAGGCCAAAAGTTCACTGCGCATGCTCCATGTCACGTGACCTGTAGGCAGGTGGTCCAAAATGACCACATATTTGTAATTTACAAGCCCATATTGCTTATTCACTATACAACTTCTATGAGGCTACGATGACCATTAAGGGCCGTTTGTAGGTGAAAATTTTATACATAGGCATGTTTTTAAAGGCCAAAACGTTGACTGCGCATGCCACGTGTTACGTGACCTGTGGGTAGGGTGTCTAAAATGACCACATATTTGGAATTCCCGAGGCCATATTGCCTATTCACTATGCAACTTTTATGGGTCTACGATAACGATTAAGGGCCGTATATAGGTGAAATTTTTATACAGGAGCGTTTTTGGCCGAAAATTTCAAAGTCCGTTTTTGAGCGCAATTTTCGACTTTGGGGGAGGGATTTTTTAGGAGTTAGATATTAACTTCAAATTTCAGTTCCCGAAAAGGTTTGACTCTTGCGTGAAGCTGCGTTGTCCGAGCCATCGCGCGAGAAAATCCGCCGGGCGGTCTGACCTGTAGGTCGGTCAACAAAAAATATATATAGACTAGAAAAATTTTCCTTATATTTCACCTATTTACCGAGAAGTCCCCAATGGACGGATTTGCACGAAATTTTGCACGGGGGGTCGTCTCGCGGACGTAATCACCTGTTTCAAATTTTGTGTCGATCGGTTGAGGGATTTCGAATTTTGCCATTCTCCATTGACTTAGCCGGTCGCCATTAACACAGGGCTGCGCTACCGCGCGCCTGTGATTTCTCTGTCAGTAGTTCTTACTCTTCATTTTCTCGTTTATTTATGTTATTCAGTCAAATGTCATCAGCATCTCATTATATTATATTCATTTATTAGGACTATAGCAGCAATGGTTCTCAATAATATTTTCAGTGCTTTAATGCGGTTGGTTAGGCAAAAAAGTCGATCCATTTGTGGGTTTATTATTGTTCTTTTTATCAAACGAAAACAAAATACAAAAGTTTCTTTGGTTATAATTAAGTTGATAACCAAGTGTGCTTCAAAAGCGTCCACACCACCGTATACCTGTAAACGTATATGAATGCAAACTACGTCTTGGAAAACAAGAATCCCGGCTGGTGCTGAGGTGAGTTGACCGTATCGCCTATATCCGGAAGCCAGCGTTCGACTTTCGATCGCGAAAAGAAATTGATATCCCAGAGTGACTGCGCTACAGTGACGCTGCTATATCAAACGCTACAATCAACGCTAGATTATGAACAGTAATTCGGCGCACGTGGGTGACAACTGCAAGCAGCAACATTGCATCCAAAATTGCGGCCAATGATGGTTACTTTTGACAGCCTCTCATCGCTCTATCCAACAGTACCATAGCTGACCCTTTATGACGTACGGTTTAGCCATAATACATTTGTTACGGACAGACGGACGAGAGACAGGTGACATATCGTACCCAGGGCTCTACCAAACGGTGGGGCCAAAAACAGGAACAATAAAATTGTGTAGATTTTTTTACACTAGTTGAGAAATACTCAGCTCATATTTCAATGCTCGTTAATTTCATGATCTATAGGCGAATTTCTCCTCGAGTGTTATAACTGTCTTTAATGTCACTCTAATCGAGCGTGACGTACTTTGTCTCATTTATTAGTCCGCCCGAAAACGATAGTTTTCGGAAGGACATGTTTTACCGCAGATGTTTATTTTTATTTTTTTTATTCCAACTCGAGATTTCCTAGATGCATCGGCCGATCGGCGTGAAATTTTGCACGGTGATCAGCAGTAGGCCGAATTTTATAATGCCGGTTCAAAGTAAGTAAGTAAGTAAGTAAGTAAATGATTTATAAAGCGCCAAAGTCTCAGAAAGAATCAGGGCGCAAATTTTAATAGCCGTAAACATGCAAAATTTGGCCCGATTTCGAACTTTGGCGGCGAATATCTCCATAACGGATACATAACGACTGCGATTTCTCACACGTTCAACGAAAAGTTTGATGAACTTTGATCCAGTAACCACGGAGATCTGAAGGTCAAATTATACCCACCCAAAGCCTTTTTGGGAAACCATATTTCGGCCCTTGAGGGGTGATGTGCCCCCAAATTTGTACACGTTTTGCTAGCGCACACTTCACTGGTGACGGGTCCCCTTATAATTTTTTTTTTAAGTAGTCAAAAATTGGCTTAATATTTAGTGTATTAGGTGCAAGATTTTTGAAGCCAGGAGAAATAGCCTTATAAAACTTTTCTACTTAACGTGCCGCTAGATGGGGGTGATAACCCGGGTATAACTTTTAGGGGGCAGTGCCCCCTTAAAATTGTAGAGTGCAAACAACGTCCAAAATTTAGTACGTTTTACGACAACTTTCGACTTTGACTGCGAATATCTTTGGACCGGATAGAGATATCGACAAGCAGTAGCTTAAACGGCTTTATCAACCGCAATCACTCCCGCGTGGAACAGAAAAAAAATTGGTGAATTTTGGTCCACTAACACCAGAGATCACATGCCTAATGTTTACCTGCCCTAAGTCGACTGTGCGTGTTCTGCGTACATGTACGCTAATGCATATGAGTTCGGGCCACGTGACTGCTGCCAGAGAAATTTCACCCTTTCTGAATTTTCCCACCAGTCGGACTTACGGCACCGGTGCACCGGTGCAATTTTGGATTCTTTGCCCAACTTTCTAGTTGCATGCTGTTTCGCACTGCACATCGTTGATTATATTCTTGAAGTAAGCACTTTACGATAGGGTCAAACTGTGCTCTCCAGCGTGCTACCGGCAACGCAGTTCTAGCATTAGACCTATGTCTTCAAAACAGGATTAAGCCATTTTCAAGTCTGTCATTTTCTAGTCTTGCATTTTGCGGTCCTGCATTTTCAGCGCCCCTTACGCGGCTTTCGCCGCAAGTCTTGCGACGAATGCCTGAGTGGCTGTTTACATACAGAAATGGTTTACTCGGTTGCCGAGCTGACGGTCACCCGTTCAAGTACTAACCGGACTCGGCGTCGATTAACTTTGTTGATTCGATAACACCGTTACTAACTTAACTAAAGCACCACTTAGCCAAAATGCAACGTACAGAAAACTTGAATAAAGAAACTAAATTCTTAGGTGTAGCATTACGATGACAGGCGGTAGGCGTGGTGTAGTGGTAACGCGTCTGATCCGATCAGCGAAGTTACTGTACGCCGGGCCCGGTTAATACTGCGATGGGTGACTGCCTGTGGGCAGGTAAACCATCTCGGGATGTAACCAACCGCCTAGGTCAACTCGGCCTTCCATCCCTCCATGGTAGGTAAATCGAGTACCAGCCTATCTGGCTGGGGTTAAGGCGGGGCGCGTTCACCTCTGTCGGGTGGAAGGTAACAAACACTGTGTGATCCAATATGACAAGTGACGCTCCGTAGCTCTGAGATGGGTTCGCTCATTAAGAGCTATATTCCGACCTTTAATTTTTACGATGAAACGAAACGATGTGTGTGGACCTAGCTCACAGCAGCTAAGCTTTTTGTTTGTTTCTAGTGCGAGTGGCAGCATGGAAACATACGTCTCCCGAATGACGTGATGTGAGAATTAAAACTACTCGCTCATTTGTAAGTCATTTCGCTCGTAACAGCTGAGATTATTTAGAACACATTAGCCTAAATTAGCTAATGTCCAATAGGTCTATCATAGGCTGACGCCTCCTGCAGTGGGCTGTGTGTAGAATCTTCCGTTTTCGGCGATCATATATTAAGGCTTTTTTTATCCGGAATATCTGACACAATGACGATAACTTCTCGTACTTTCTCTAGAGCATAAAAATCCGGGATTGTGTCGGCTCAGTCGTTTTCTTCATGTACTGCAGAGCACTCGTGTTAGTGATGATTGTTAATGGACAATCAACGACTGACGACATCGACAAAGAAGAGATCATCAGCTCTGCCGACGAGGAGCTTGCACAACACAGAGCTCGTATTGAACGTCTGGAAAACCAGTTGTCAGCCACGATCACTGCTAACCAACAACAGGACAGTAGCTGATGTACATGTACGTTCTGTAGGCTAATATAACAACTATAGCTATAGTAAAATACTAGTACGAGTTAGTTTATCACCAGTTATTCCTTCAGTGACGCCAAGAGCTGACAGGCTGTTCGCTCGAGTGATGCCTGGACAGGGCTACGGCATTTGCAGCGGATTCTTTTGAGTTGACTGAAATATGATTTCTAGTGACTTTTTACAGTTGAGCTGCAAGTTGTTGTCTGATGCCCAGTCCTGGACGTGTCTTACGGTCTAGTGCCTGTGTTGCTGGCTGGAACGATCAGGTAAGTGTCGTCAGCCAACTTCACGATTTCGTTACCGGCAGAGGCTACAGTACACAATCTCTGCAGCACTTCGACACCCGACGCGTCAACGGAGAGTTGGGTAACCTTGCGTTGTCTGTCGCCCATGCTATCTGATGTCATCGCGAGGAAGCTGCTCACATACTGCGAAAACGGCTGATGCGGTCTCAGGCTGTCAAGCGTCAACATACATTGTAGGCCTACTGCACGACGCCGTCCCACAACGCAAAAGTCACTCAGTGCTCGATATACCGTGCACGATGGTAACCATCGGTTGATCAATGTCGGGATGCGTGTTGTTAGCCTAGATAAAAACTCACACAATTTCTTATAGGCATCTTCATCCATGACGTCGACTCGTAGCACGACGATCACGGGAAACAATCAACAAATATTGTACGCGGATAGCATAATATAAATGAAATACAAAGATATAACGATAATAACAAATAAGCATTTTGGTAAATAAACAAAAAAACCTCATACCAACATTGCAATGAATTATCTGTATGACATTAAGCTGTGTGGGTTTAACGCGGTCTAGTGTCATACGAATCATTTATCGCAATGTTGGTCTGAAGTGTTTTTTTTTATTTAAGTTTGATATAAATCTACAAAACATTAGTTTATACACTTGTTAACGGCAACATTTAAAGACTTGCACATCGAAAACAGCAAAAATTACAAAAGGTGATATTGCCCGCATCACACTGACTGCGTGTCAATATGCTGCTGAATAATATCACCTTTTGTAATTTTTGCTGTTTTCGATGTGCAGGTCCTTAAATATTGCCGTTAACAAGTGTATAAACTGATGTTTTGTACATTTATATTTGCTGTTTTATTACTAAGATACTGTTTTCCTACTGGTGATCAGTTACATAGATATTGCGCTTCAGATTATTTCTTACAGTAGCCAAGCCGATTGCAACTGTTACCGAGTTATAGCCAATTTTGTCCCAAATTTCGTTGCCATGGCAACGGGGATCGGTCGGGGGAAAATGCCATTGGCGGCATTCGATGGCCCATCCCCGAACCCCCCCTCCTATAGGTGCAAAAATCTCGCAAAAATCTCTTACGCAAGCCAAGTTATAGCCAATTTTGTCCCAAATTTCGTTGCCATGGCAACCAGGGAGGGTCCGGAGTAAAATTAAATGACACCGTTAGATTCGCCGTCCCCGAAAACCATACCTAGAACCAAAAATTACGACTCTATTTTATACACAGCCAAAGTTATGACCGTTTAAAGAATTGCTTAATTTTCACCATAGGCGCCATTGTAATTTGTTCGATTTTTGCGAATAAATACGTTAAATATTAATTTTAAATTGTTTAATTTCCAAAAGGCACATCCTTGCGCGAGACCGCGTCGTTTGAGCCATCGCGCAAAAATCCGCCGAAGGGTCTGACCTATAGGTGAGTTTCTGAAAAAAAGGTATATGTACAGCTATAAAAATTTCTGTGTATATTTCACCCATTTGCCGGGAAGCCCCCCTTGGAGGGATTTGCATAAAATTTTGCATGACGGGTTCCCTCGCCGACCTAATCAACCGTACCAAATTTTATCTCAATCGGGTCAGGGGTTTTGATTTTGTGGGGGGTCGAATTTTTGGCTTTCCCATATTTATATTTATTATTTAATCGTACACGAAGTACAGAAAAAAAGAAAAAAAGAAAAGGAACGACAATAAAAACGCAAAAAGCAAAAATATAAAATACAATGGCGCCTATGGGGAAAATTAGACAATGCTTTAAACTGTCAAAACTCCGGCTATGTATAAGATTTATGTAAAAAAACTGTTCAGTTTATATACGGTGTAAAGGTGACATCGTGGTTGTAGATATAAAACAGCACAAATCACAATTTAAAAATTCAAACATCACCATTACACAATGTCAGAAGAAGTTTGCTGACTGTGTAATGGTGAAGTTTGAATTTTTAAATTGTGATTTGTGCTGTTTTATATCTACAACCACGATGTCACCTTTACACTGTAAAGCAGCCCTCGAATTAGAAGATTCTGTCGTTAACTTTTAAAATGTCATACTAATCTAACGACTGATTAATTAATTATAGCAATGTTAGAAAATGTATAAATGTTTTTGCTGCAAGATAATAACAATTTTTCGTATATTCAACGTATGATTTTTGCGGGGGTGCGTATGTTTTTTTTTAATAATTGCG
>Ga0209671_1007737_pt1 | contig 11183 bp, 7 predicted proteins | sample WorMetHERISLAND2_2_FD_187401 | JGI IMG/M metagenome (GOLD analysis project Ga0209671, IMG submission 187401) | Marine gutless worms symbiont microbial communities from Max Planck institute for Marine Microbiology, Germany - Olavius geniculatus... | ecosystem: Host-associated > Annelida >...
ATGGTGATGTTTGAATTTTTAAATTGTGATTTGTGCTGTTTTATATCTACAACCACGATGTCACCCTTACACTGTATATAAACTGAACAGTTTTTTTACATAAATTCAACATCTATATCCAGGAAGTATTGAATGAAACTCTTGACAATGTAGCAGATGGAGTAGCAACAGGTGGAAGGCTAGTACAGGCTATACGCTTTGCCGATGACCAAGCAATGACGGCCAGTTCGGAAGAAAGTTTGCAACGAATAATGGAAGCATCAGAAAGGATATCTGAAGAATATGGAATGCAAAAACTGCAGAAATGCCAAAAAACATGACTGCCGTTGTGCCTAGTTACTATTAGTAAATACAACGCGTGTGTATATTTTGTAAAAAAAAATCAACAACCCCAAATATACAAACATATATTTCAAATATTATAGCCCATCTGTCTAATGTCTAGTGATCGCACATTTGCTATTATTGCTATTATTACTAGCTATTATTTTCAGTTCTTTATGCAAATCAAACAAACGGTTTATCGCCCAGACATTGTCTAAGGTAGTCGCTGGTCTTATTCTACTTATTTCTGAACTCTTGTCACAATGTCACAATAGCGATCCTAGTAATACAACCATGGTTTTTTTCACCCGAATTCACTTTGACACTGTTGATAGTTTGGATGCAACAGTTGCGAACACGTGAACACTGAAAAATATAGGCTGACACAACAGCAAAAATACACCGAGGCTGTGCATACAGTGTCTTAACAAAAGCAGACAGTGGTCGACTTGACCCGCGGCAGTAGTTGAGGCAATTAAAACGTGGATGTTGAATGAGCTAAACCTGATCACATCTTGCACAGTGGCGTAGCCAGGATCTAGTTGTAGTGGGGGCACTTGAGGGGTAGCGTATGGGGAGGGGTGTCCCCTCCCCATGGGGAAGAAGTCTGGGGAGGGGGCTGTGTCCCCACCTGAGCAAATTTTCGGATTTTTTTTTGTGTGTAAAAATGACGTGTTTTTGTGCATTTTGGCACTATTTTGAGCAACTGAGTAAGCTCCTGGGGGACGTGCCGCAGTGCCCCTCTATGGCTACGCCGGTGATCTTGCGCTTCACGGTGCAAAAATTCAAATGACAAACTGTATACTTTCTGTGCAACGTCTATTCAAGAGCATGACTGAGGGCTTATGAGCAGACGCGGAAAGCTACAGCAGCAACAGTATATTTGTAGACACATTCAGTCAACATTCAGCATGCCACGTGCCAGCTGTTTACCCGTACCAGTGGATCTTTCTACAATACAGCACAATACATCACAATATTGTAACAAAATAAAAACAAACAAATCCGCACGCCTCGCTGCTGGCTGTGCTGTCCAGACCTTCCCACTGAAAATGCAGCACTGCAAAATAGCAACGGTGAAAAACTGGACAAGTAAGGAAAAAGAGTCATCAAATTTTTCTCCGTTAAAGTGTTCTTACTTTTGGGGCACCTAACAATTTAACCAAAGTCAAATGCCAGAAACAGAGAAGACAGACAAATGGCAGTGATCATGTAATCTGCTCAATCCACACATGGCACGCTATGCTGCCAGTGGCTTCTATCACGGATTGCGCCCAGTGAAAAATACGGGGAAGGAAGTTTTGATAAGGTTGTAGATCAAAACTTCCCTCTTTGGCAAACTACACCCTTAACAAAACTCCCCCTATATTTCACTTCCCCCTATTTTTATATTTTCTCCCCTGACAAAACTTCTTCGTCTAATTTTACTACCCCCCCTATTTTTAAATCTACACCCTTGACAAAATCTTCTCAATAGAGGGAAAAGAAGCCCAAAATAAAAAGAGAAACTTGAGTCAGAAATAGGGGAGAACCAGTGCCCAAAACTGGGGGAGAAGTAGCACCCGATTTCGACTCCAGATTTGGGGGAACAGAAGCCACTGTATGCTTCACTGCAACAGCAACTAACAACCACATCTTTACATAAATTGTACTAAACTGTGTGCATTGGAGACAGTGCCGATAATGTTGGCTAGCTGCCTGTGCTAAGTTTAGTTGTTTAAGCTATTCCCGAATTTGTCGAAACGAAAACTGACGTAATGACTTTGCTGCAGTATAGGCTTTTTAAGAAAAGAAGAATGAGAGTCGAAATTGCATCATCTCTAACAGGCTACTAGGCCGACAAATGTTGCAAGTGTCTATTTTTAAACACATTTCAAGAATATACATTTTCATGTAAAACCCATCTCAAAGCTACGAAACATCACCTGCCATATAGGATCACACCGTGTTACCTGCCACCCGACACAGGTGAACGTGCCCTGCCTAAACCCTAGCCAGAGATGCCAGTACTCGATTTACCTACCCCCGAGGGGTGAAAGGCTGAGTTGACCTTGGTGTTGGTTATATATGGAGATGGTTTACCTGTCCACAGACAGTCACCCATACAGGTATTAACCACTTGGGAGTCGAACCAAGCACCTAATTATTGGAAGTCCAACATGCTAACCATTACAGTACCAAGTAATCAAACAATGCATGAACAAGAAATATTATTAAATTGTGACCAATCTAATGCACTCCTTGCACGCATTATTTTCTCCTGTATTTTTCTAAGTGCTTTTTCATTCCTTTCATCTTGTATTAGAGACCCGGCGTCAATTTGAGACCAGACTAATATTATACAAACAGTGACTGGCATAGAAGTCATTATTGAAAATTGTCTCCTTGTCTATCTGGCACAGTTATAAAAATATGGCGCCTCAAAGATAATGGGGTCACGACCTTGACCTTTTGGGGTCACGTGACGTCATCAGTCACGTGACCATTCGACTCACGGTGGTCGACTTCCTATGGGTGATCCACTGTGACCATGCATCTAACTGGCACCATTATGTAGATATGGCCATTTGAAGTTCTTCCAGGAAGGCTCGTCCAGAAACAGAGGTCGGTCGTTGGTTGGTCGGTCCTCAATATTACACTGATCTCGCGCGAGGAGTAAAAAACCAGCAAAAGGCTACAGTCTGTGAGTGTGTGTAAGAAGTGCAGTGACGGTGGTCGTACAGAGAAGATGGCAAACGGTCCGCTGACTTGTGTGAAACGTCGCACGGCCTCGCGCACTTCATCAGCTGTTATTGCACCGCTCATCAACAGCTGCCGTCGCCAAATCTCCGACGTCATCTGTACACAAAGGAGCGTACACAGTGACGGAACGAACTTAAACAAAAATTAAATAAAAGCCACAGTTTGTTTCATTTCTGTTAATGAGCAAAAACACCAGTGCTGTCAAGCAATTAAAAACTGTAATCATGATTAATCATGCGAGCAAAAATATTAAGTGTCATTAATCACGCAATAATTGACAAAATAAACAACATTTTGCATTTCCAAATGCAGAAACAAGTTAATATCCACACATGACTGTGTGCTAGTTCACTACTAGTACTAACAGGGTCTAAAACTGTTAATGCAGCTTCAGTATATATTTTTCAGTTACGCTTGGAACTCATAATATTCACGTGGCAGTTCCAAATTTAACTCAAGCTCAACTCAGCCAATTGTTCAGACAGATGAGTAATGCGATAAGCTGCAATTAAAACACTGACCTCATCCCAGTGTTTGATGCATCAAATACTGGCCGTCAGATGCATATAATAGAATAAGCAAAAACTACGACCCAGTGTCCACATAATATGTGGCCATCCACCTAGCTATACCGTACACTCCTCAACCCCAAGCCATGAGCTTTGGGCTGAAAACTGACACGCCCAGTGGTGTCGTGGCTGGGGGCCACCAAAATTCTGGGCTGTCGAAAAATTGTCAAAAAAATCTTATGCTTGTTGGAAAATTTCGGCCAAAAAATGCAAAATTTTGCGCACCCTGTCGGAAGTTTACAGACATCTGTCAGAATTCTGTCGGCAATTTGCAACTTTTTGCCCCACGCACTTTTTCAACCCATGATGCCATGAAAAACGTTCACACCAATTTTTGTTTCTCTACGTTTTTCGTATCAAGTTAAGAGCCAGTAAGGGACAGATGGACAAACAGACAGACAGACAGACAGACGGATGAATGAGCAACCGGTAATGTAGCCTATTAGAATGGCTGCATAAATGACTATCACAAAACATTTTTTGTTTATATCCACAGGCACTTCAAGCCCAGTCAGAACAATAAGCAGCACTGCATCACATCTAGTGTAAATGGACGTAAAAAAATCATCATAAAAATCTGCAGAAAGTTACTGCACAACGAAAACCAATTTTGTTACCACTTTTCTCTTTCTGTTGGCCAGTGAGGAATTGTTTGGCTGGGTGGATGGAACAGAATTGTCCGAAGTAGAACTTGGAGTAGCCGGTGAACTCTGTGACATACACATATAACATAAAAAAAGTAGAGTCCTTCCCGAGCCATAAGACATATAGGGCGGCATTGATCTCCGTTTCATTAGCCCTAAGCCAGACACATTCAAACCGTCCACCATAAAACAACTCACGGCAAGTTCATGTTTCTCTCAGATTAACTGTTAGAGGTGATCGCCAAAATCACAAATCAAACCTGATTCAATACAATTTGTACTACATGCATATTATATCATATCCTGTAAACAAATTCTCAGATCAAAACAGGGAATCAGATTGCCAGAATTTAACCACATGACTTGTGAGGCACACACATCCAACACTTCATTGAAATCCATTCATAACTTATGAGCGATCTAGACTAGCAGATATGGAAACTACACTATTTGGGCTGAAAAGTGACACACTAGTTTCTCCAGAACGGGAAACGTTCACACCAATTTGTGTTGTTTTCTACGCTTTTTAGCCTGCCTGGAACCGTACAGTTTTGTATTACTGCTGAATTTTCTTTTTTGGTGTGAGATCTCCGAGTTCTCTCGACCTATTGCCGTAACTTTGCCACATGACAGGAAGAGCGTTCTATTTCATAATCTAGATCCCAAACTTTGGGGGACATCTCCAAAAAATTCTGAGGGCCAAAAACATGCAAAAATCAGCGTAATTTTGGACTATTTCAGACTTTCATTGGTGTGTGGGCCAACAAACAACGACGTTACGATCGCATTCATCCCTCCCACGTTTGGCATTTCAAAGAAAGAATATAATCAGCAACAGGTATGCAAGAAAAAGAAGCATCATCATACCGGGGGGCTGTTGATGGCGAGTGCTGCGGGATGGCTGGAATGCGGCTGCATAAACAGATGTCGACTGTCACAGACTGCGGCCATGTGTTGACTCAACGCATCACCGGCTACGACGTTCATATCTCTCTTCACCAGCAGCGCCATGTCCACTACCTACGATACACTACACTGATATATGTACAGTGGCTTATATCGTTATAGCTTGCACCCAGTTAAAAATAAGAGGGGAAGTTTTGTAAAAGCTGCAGGTACATCTGACAACTTTTTTTCACTGGGTGATCTATGCCTTAACAAACTTTCCCCTGTTTTTCATTTTAAGCCTATTTTTAATTTACACCATTAATAAAACTCCCCCCAAAGAGGGAAAACAGCCCAAAGAGGGGGGCAGTTGAAAGTGGGGGATGGAAAATAATGCCCAATTTCAATTCCAGGTTTGGGGGGATAAAAGCTACTAAATATGTAGCACTTGTATCACCAGCAGGTGCATCTAACAACTTTGTTTAAGAGGTGCTTCACAAATTTACAAATTGATCGATCACTATCATGTCTGATATACTAAAACATGAAGTTAAGTTGGCTTTCAAAAGCCATCACAAAGTTGAGATGTAGAACAAATTACCTCAGCAACAGTTTCGTAGGCCAAATAGCTCAACACCTCGAGACCAAAGATGCTTGGTTTGACATCGAGATTGACTCCAGTCAGCAACCAGTCACGAAACTTGCTCATCTTGTAGCGCGGCACTAAATAACAACAACAACAACAACTAATACTACTACTACTACTACTACCACAACTACTACTACCACTACTCTAGCAGAGCACCAAAATCACCACTATTACTACTACAGTGTATAATCACTCATACCAATACTACAACTACTACTGCCACAAGACTACCGCCATTACTACTACAACAACAGTACTACTACTACTACTACTACAAACACAATTACTACCACAATGAGAGATTGATAACTTTGCTAAAACTGAGAAACAAAACATTAGACCAGATTAGACCACGTTAAAAATTTGTAATGTAATGTAAGGTAACATACTGAAGCTGGCCTGGCGAGCCTCACAGTAGTCCAGGTACTGCTGGGTGTCCATGTTCCTAGACAGCAACTCTGCTCTCTGAACAGTTTCAAACAAATGTCATATGGGTTGTAGCAGGGTTGTAAAAACCCAGGCTTTTTTGAAAAAAAAGTCTAAAGCAATGGACTTAGGATACTTTATTGGGTTTTGGGTTTTTAGGCTTTTTAACAGGGTTCATACTCTTTCACTGACAAAAAGATCCAGGACTTTTCCAGGACCCCCATGAAAAATTTTCCAGGACCTCTTTGTAGCCCATGAATGTTCAAATATAACATACTAGCACCACAAATTTAAAAATAGGGGACTACAAGTGATCTACGAGTGAAGCAAGCAGAAAAAAATGATTTCCATTTGAGCCGATGAAAAAATGTGTGATTTTCAAGGATATTTTTCCAAGACTTTCCAGGACCTTAAGGTTTAATTTCCAGGACTTTTCGGGACCAAAGTGGTTTTCCAGGACTTTCCAGGTCCTGGAATTTTCAAGAAAAAATATCCAGGACTTTCCAGGAGGCATGGAAACCGTGTTTTAAGGTTCCGGTAACATAATCTGACTTAATGGGTTTTGGAATTTCTATGAATTTTTGGTTGGTACAAGTTTCTGTTTGCTAAATATACCAATATTTGCACATTTATAGATTTAATGTTTGTACTGAACCCTGATTCATCACAGTTGCCAGCATTATCTCTTGTCTTGTCTGATGTAATTTGGCAGCAAATAAATTAATCTGATAAATGCCAAAATCAAAATAAACTGTCTTGCCACATAATAGAGTATAATTTGCAGTTTTGGTTCATTCTTGCAGGTAAGACCAGTTATGTTAAACAGTTCAACGCGTAACTGACCACTGAAGAAACTCCCACATAATGCGATGCTGCGTTTACAATAAAATGCATAAAAGTTTTCAGTCCCAGCTGCTGCTTAGTCACATTTAATTGAGGATTACACCAGTGGCTCATCTAGCAACCTTCAGATAAAAAAACATTACATTGATGATAACACATATTTTTGCAATAATCACTGAAAAAAAACTATGCTAACGTTTAGAATCCAATAAAATGCAAAAAAGCTGACCAGTTTACGTTGCTGTTTGATTTCATCATCAGAATTATCATCCAGCAATGACGTCAGCTCACCTGCATCACAGTAGCTGAACGATGACTTTTCAGTAATTTTCACGGCTGGCTGCAGTGTTCAACTGTAATCAACAGAAGCTCTGCAACTATTTGCTTTTCCCTCCAAATCTTATAACTTAGATGGACTAAGTTAAGGGCTACAGTTTTCAAAATTTCAGTTTCTGCGCAAAAATCACGTTTCATATTGTTTTCCGATAATAGTCTTGATGAACTATAAGTTAGTACCAGCAACTTAATTTTTCAACAGCAAAAGTAAATGAGACATATGGATGAATGAGCAAGACCCGTAATGTAGCCTGTAATTCCGACAGTTTCTGCAGTATCTACTAAAATTACAGAGACAGGGTAATAACAAAGTCATCCGACAACAATCCTCATCAAAATTATGGACCAACAGCTTTACGTATTATGTTAATATTATATATTAGTTCTTATTGTTTATATTATGTGTATCATATTTATTGAATGAAACACACCACACTAATGTGCGCATTGTAAGAATAAAAACTTGCCTGATGCTTCAATTGTAGCCAGAAACTCTTGGCATATTTTCCGTCGTTTATTTGTTGGTTGACGTAATTCTGCACACATCGATATTTGCTCGTTGTTAGACTTATATGTATGCCAGCTAATTCAGGTTTTTCAGTCCAAATCAGGCATAGAGATTACTAAGACATCAAAAAATACCTGGATACCAAAACGTATGCATCGCACAAAGAACACAAAATAACAACAAGCAAATAAGACAAAGTAATGATCAAGTTGCATGTTGATGACATGCAATGCTTTGCTGAAAGACTAGACACAAACTAGACATGACACAGTGACTTTAAATACTGTCTGTCAATGAATTTATGGCATAAATGTACAGTGCATTATTCAGAATCAAATGATATGCTTCTACCATCCCTTGCACTATTCAGGTGGTGGTCTGGCTCAGTTGGTAGTGTCGTTGATTGCATCAACGAAGTTAATCAACACCAGGCTCGGTTAGCACTTGGATGGGTGACCATCCCTGTATGTAACCAGCCACCCAGGTCAACTCAGCCTGGCCATCCCTCTGTGGGTAGGCGCAATGAGTACCAGCAAAAGCTGGGATGTAAACAGCCACACACGCGATGCACTGGCCTTTTATCCATGATCTCGCAGTGTAAAAACTGGTGTCTAACTGAGGGTTAAGGAAACGGAGATGAGCCAATGGGCCTAAGACTCGGGAAGGACTTTACGTTTTTTGTCATCATCATCGACAACCGTGGGCTCAATGCCCGTTGGTGTCTGACGCCATTCTTACTATCGCTGCCCACCGCTGCCTATCTAGGGCAGCGTGGCTTAACTACGTTTTTTGTACTATTACTAATATCACTACTACCATTATCAGTATGTTTATCATTACTGGTACTGTTGACTCCACTTATATGCACGGCCTTGAAACAGCAAACTGACTTGGATGTAAGCGGAGTGTGCATTTAATCGTAGTTAACTTACAGGACCATGTAGTGCCCTTAGTGCACTGTAGTCAATTACTACATGCACTGCAGTTACAACAGGCGGTCATCCACACCACAGGAAAGTCACCTTATTCATCTAGGCACAGCATGTTGTGCTGATAATGGTCGTCTCAGTAGCATGAGTTTACTAAGTTTACGCGACCGCACACCTGTCTGTCATCGTCCCAATCACTCCCATCAGCAGGTGGCCTAGCACTACTGACCTGCAGACTGCTGTTTGAAGTTCGATTATGACGCTGCAAGCTGCTGGAGGTGGGGTGATGCACTGTAGCCCACATGATGCGTGGTGGTCTCTAACTTTGCCTACCCACATAATTCTGGGGTGTAGACATCACCACGGGCATCCTGATGAGCGCTAAGCCTAAGTGGCTGACTAGTGACTATAGCATGTCTTTTGTGCATTGTGTCAGCCAAGTTGCTTATAACTGAAGTAAGTCATGGCACTGGGACCAAATAAATGCTTGCTTATAGCCGAATCGTTCATATATGACTGGTGCTTACAAGCAAAGTTGACTGCCATTGACATAGCATAAACTGAAACGGGACTAGACGCCTGACTGTATATACATATACATATATGCTGACTGTATATACTTTTCTACCTGCTTCGCTGGGATCACCATCATCCAATGTAACTCCTTTCATTGCTGCCATTTTCACATCTTTAAAGTCGAGGTATCGCAGCACGCGCTTCAGCTTGATCTGTTAACCCAAACCCCATACCACAGTGCCATTAACAGCTGTCTAACCACAATCAGTGCCTAACTGAAACCTGCTTTCTGAGTCTTTCTATAGTTCTAACAATCAACAATTAGACAAAATCTACTACTGCTCTTTGAGTGTGCTTAGTGACTTGTTTTTTGAATGCCTTAGAGATATTTGAGTTTACTATTACCACTATTAACTGCATACAGAATAACTGTCATCACTAGATGCAGGCAATATTTCTAAGCACTCGCATTTAATATACACTCAGTATTGTTGTTAAGTCACCCATTATTAAGATTTCTGCTGAATGTAACCAACACTTGCCTTCACATGTACACTGTACAGTGATCAAGTAAGAGTTTGCTATTTACAATGCATTTTTTAATTGTAAAATCAATTATTTTTTTAAAACTAGCTGAAGCTATGAAAGCTGTGCAACACGTGATGATCAAAAAAAACCAAGTGGATGTGTGTAAAATATTTATAAATTTCAATAACATAAATGCCCAACTGTTGCAAACCTTGTTCCGACGCATGATAAACAAGAATTCCTCGATGCCGATGCTGCGTGAAGACCGCTGGACTGCAACATCCTCTGCTTTATACAGCTGTAACATCAACAGATACACTGTCACCATCAGCATCATCATCATCAATGTTAGCACAATAATTACGAGGCTATTTAATGACATGTGTTTGAAATCGATAAATAGCACCATAATGGCAATGCAAAATGACGAAACTTGATAAGATAACAAAAATACTCAATGTTGTCTTCAGTATAAATTACTACAGTCATTTGTTTACATCCATTGTTTTGTTTTTATTACAAATGACAACAATTAATGTGCATTAAAAAACTTTTTGTGTGCAGACCTATGTCTTGAAATATTAAAGTTGCTGTCTACCATACCAAACACGTGAATCATTTCAAATATAAATCAAAAATTAAAACACTTTCATCTTGTGCTTAAGGCTTCAGTGTTTGTGTCAACTTACTAAGTAAAACACAAAATCAAATCATTTGCACTTTAGCAAAATGCAAACAAACTACTTACAATATCCACCATTTCCCGGTAGACAATATCTTCAATGAGAGCTGCTGACTCTTGCAGTGGCTTCCTACAGTCTCCAAATCCATGCCTAGACAAAACAAAGCAACACTAGCATCAAAATATTTCCCTAGATTTCATCAACAATAATTCACATTATGTCATACCCAATTCTGACAATGCCAAAGTAAGAAAATTCTGAATGCTGTGTGAATGGCAGATGTCTTAAATGAACACATCGTAACCCTTTAAGCTACAGAATAAAGCCAAATTCTGCAATTTGCATGCTTGCCAGAAATTAGATCATCCAAGCAATCAGCCAAGTCTGAAACTGCAGAGTGTGGACACGGGCTATGGTTTAGCCACAACTACACTGGCTTGGCACATAACACTTGTTCTTTAAAGAACACCATTCTCAACAAAAGTCCAGGAAATGACGGGATAACAGGCGAAATGATCAAACACGGCGGACCACACTTGATTGAAGAAATACACCAGCTGTGTAACAAAGCGTGGAAGACGGGTATCGCGCCTACAGAATG
>Ga0209671_1007739_pt1 | contig 11183 bp, 6 predicted proteins | sample WorMetHERISLAND2_2_FD_187401 | JGI IMG/M metagenome (GOLD analysis project Ga0209671, IMG submission 187401) | Marine gutless worms symbiont microbial communities from Max Planck institute for Marine Microbiology, Germany - Olavius geniculatus... | ecosystem: Host-associated > Annelida >...
TGTCAAAAGGAAGAGAGTTCCAAATAGTAGGGGCAGCTACAGAAAAACTTCTAGAGCCAAAACATGTACGGACACGAGGCACAGACAACAGATTAGTGTCAGATGAACGCAATGTACGAGATGGAATGTAATGTTCCAGAACAGAATTCAGATAAGCAGGCTGAGTAGTGTGGATGGTCTTGTATGTAATGCAGGCGATCTTGAATTGGATGCGCTGGTGAATTGGAAGCCAGTGGTAATGTTTGAGCAGAGCAGATGAGCTGGTCGACTGTCGATTGGTGCCCCAGGCGACTATCCGGGCGACGGCGTTCTGTGCGCGCTGCAGACGAGCGACGTTTTTCGTCGTTACGCCGACCAAAACAGAGTTGGCGTAATCAAGCCACGCTCCATCGAGGGCACAGGCGACGGTTTTCGCCATGTCCTCAGTGAGGGCAGAGCGAATGTGACGCATAGCTCGGATATGGTAGCGGTTTGGCTACTGCAAAAAAAATATCTGAGGTGCAACATCTTTATACCTGATCACCAGTAGGAAAACAGTATTTTAGTAATAAAACCGCAAATATAAATGCACGAAACATCAGTTTGTATACACACTTGTTAACGGCAATATTTAAGGACTTGCACATCTAAAACAGCAAAAATCACAAAAGGTGATATTATTCAGCAGCACATTGACACACAGTCAGTGTAATGCGGGAAATATCACCTTTTGCGATTTTTGCTGTTTTCGATGTGCGAGTTGTTTAATATTGCCGTTAACAAGTGCATAAACTGATGTTTTGTGCGTCTACCAGCGGAGGTCAAAAACACGAAAATCATGATTTTAAAACTGAAATCACAAAGTTGGGATTTATGCAAAATTAGCAAACCTGAGCAGATGTTGGGTATTTCGTACCACACTGTGCGACTCGGATCAGTAAATGCAACATCGGTAACAGCAGCGTATATAGCACCACCTGAGTGACGCAATCATTGACGACTCATTATACAATCCGACACAATGCAATAGTGGATTTATATGGTAAACAAGAATCCCAGGTGTCGTTAGGATGGCCGATCGTACTGGTTGTCAGTGACCTTCAAGGTCATCCAAGGTCAGTGATTTTCATCTCATCTGAAAGGGAGTATGCCACTTCCTATTAGTGACTCATAGTAACCTTAGCCGTATTTCTAACCGTTTCCAAGATATGGCCAGTTTTCCGTTGAAAAACGCACATTTTTTCTACCCCCCTCCATTCAACTCCCAATTTGAAAATGTTCTCTTCTCACTAGATAGCTGAAATTTTGCATGCCCCTGTTTAACAAGCATGGGTAATTATTCGTGTAAAGTTTTCCCCAAGGGTTACATCCGTTAGAGATGGACAGACAGACGATAACAACCATGCCAATAGCTCGACCGTTACTTGAAGTACAGCCAGCTAAAAATTGATGGCTAACCGGCTTAGTCTATCGCATGCAGCGTCGTAAAAAACATAAAACAAAAGCCCAGGTGTCGCCAGAAAAGGCTGACCATAATAGCATTACCAGCACCTCGTTACATTTAATCTGTTACTTACTTATTTCATATCGACATTATACAAACATTTATGCAGGTGGCAACTATGCATTGAAAAGTGCGGCCAAACCGCTGCAGATAGCGACATAGATTCTACTCACAGCCTATAGAAACTGACCAACGCCCTACCCAATGGTATCATCGTCAGCCCCCTACAACGGACTATTTAGCCACAATACAGACGACAGACAGATGGACGACACATCGTACCAAAAACGCGACCGTTAGTATGGTAGGCTAAAAATTAACAAAACTCAACTGAAAAGCTGAGTAATGAGCTACAGGGTGTGGTAAAATAAGTAGCACCCTAAGTTTTTCGCTGTTTTATCAGCAACCGTTTGAAATTCCAATTTGAAATTTTACAGTTTTGTTTAGTAATAGGCCTACTGTGACATCATCGGCAGTAACGTGGTAACCGGTTTTTGAAAATGAATTAGCATTTTTAGCTTGAACATTTTTGATGCTGAAAAATCGGTAGGCGGTCATGCTAACAAATCTATAACTTCGTCATTTTTAAACAAAGTCACACTTTACTTGGCATTAAATGTAAGATGTTTCACTAAATAAAAATGTAAAATTTCACATTAAAATCCCAAGCAGTTGCTGAGAAAACAGCAAAAAACTTTTGGGGGCTACTTTTTTTCTGCCGCACCCTGTAGACTGCAGTCTGCAGCCGTTGTAGCAGATCGCCAGTGATGCCACAAAGATATAACCTGTGCTGAACTGTGCTGTTAGGATTTTGACATCTCGAGCGCAAGGTGCCGACGCCACTAAAACCTTGACTGGCTGTGCGGCAGGCGGTGAATTCACTTTTTTTCCCAATGACCACTGCAGCGCCGGTTCTGCAACAGTGACATGGCCTATCACAGCTTGGCAAACTGTCTAGACCTAAGCCTACCGGTATGATTACGAATGACAATATTTTTCCGGATGCGCAAACATCGTGCACCAGTCGTTTTGTACAGATTTCGTTGCATGTGAACGCGAGAAAAGACGACGTTGTTTTAAAGGAAAAGTCCATGCAGTAGGCCTATATATTTACCGCAGTTAATAAATTAGTTATAGATCATGAAATGTCCTGTGGCACTGTTATGTAATTATGAATAAGTAACAAACGAGTTAAATTTCGCTTCAAAACTCTCAACAATTGCTAAAAAACAGCAAAAAAACTTTTGGGGATACTTTTTGACTATTCTGTCCGATGTCCGTAGACAGAAGCATTAACGAACGACATCACCGAGCTAGCTGCGTGCAGAAACATAGTTAGTTCCATAGCCTAGAATATGATTACTTCGCACAGACGAAACGCAATAAAAAAACAGACAACGCCGCTGCCAAGGAGGAGCAACACGCGAAGTGCGAGGTGCGAAAAAGGTTATTGCTAAAACCACGAACGCGCCTGCTAACAAACAGTAAATCTTATTTGCTCAGTCACCTCGCAGAGCACATAAAAGCATCCATCTGAATGACGGCAAACATGCTATTTTAATTAAAAACAAAAAATTTGAGCTAAAGCTCACGAAACGCGCGAAAGCCTATAGCAGCTCCTGTTCGCAAACTGTCAGTCTATCTCCAGCTGTTTTCACGAAAGACTGGCCAACAACGGTAAAATAACGACTTTTACGAAGGTACCGCTCTTTGATGCCCTCGTGCGCAAGTTTCCTTGAACCTAGAAAATCCAGACTTAGACCGTCGAAATCTACGTTCAATGCTAAAAATTTCATATGCAGCTTGTCTATGTCTATCTCTATTGGTTTCAGCGCAATTCGCTCTTGAAAAGTGTCTCGCAGCCCAAAATCGCCAAAAAAATCCATAAAAACCTCTATTTAAGCGTTCAAGGTCATCCAAGGTCATTGAAATTGGTGGCAATCGAGAGCCAGTGTACGACTTTCTATTAGTGATTAATAGTAACCTAGACACTACCTCCCACCGTTACTGAGATACAGCGACTTATTGGCCAAAAATCGCAAATTTTGTCCACCCCGCTCTCATTTAGCGCCCTCGTTCGGGGTGACCCCCTTCGAATTTATGAAAAAAGCTTCACGGTTTCTGAAACTAGAGTCTTCCGAGCAGCCGACGGCGAAGATTTGGTAATTCTAGCTTGCACTGTTTTTGACTAATTCACCCGTGTGACAGACGTGTGACAGAATTGCGATGGCTAAGACGCGCTGAAAACAGTAGCTGCTTTCGCGCGTAATAAGTCGCACATGGGCAGTTAGCGACGACATCGTCGTATAGACTATAGTCTACAGAGCATTGCTGAATAACATCAGTTTGTCTTAGGTCTATAAAGGCTAAGTAACCACTGCGCTACCTGTAACGTTTTTACCTCAATTTGCGATGCGACGTTTGAACGGGCGGGAAAGCGGGCTCCAATTTTCAAACGTTCCGCACCCGTGAAAGACGAGGCCAAATTTCAGTGATACTTTGAAAAAAATTTTTCACTTTTTGCTTAAATTGCGCCGGCTATAAACACTATAAACTGTCAAATGGCAGAGTGTGTCACACAGACAAACAGCCAGATAGACAGACAAACGAACAGACTACGTCACCGGAACATCTGCTGCAATGCCGACTAAAAACTTGCAAAGCTCATGACGGTTTTAATGTTTTCCACGTTAATTCACTGACGCACAACACTGACAAATTGTGGGGAGACACTGCACAGAAGAGTATATAATATACATCATAACACAGTTATTAAAGTTTACAAAATATGCACAACACACGTAAGTGGTAGAAGCGCTAAAATAACTGATATGGGATAGCCATTTTAAATAACACAAAGTGACAAAACTTAAAACAACAAGCCCAGCTATCGCTAGGAAAATCCGACCGTACCGCCTACATCCGAAGCCCAGCCTCTGATTTCCAGTCTCGAAGAAAAATTGATTTGTCAGAGATGAGACAGTTCCATGCACGCTATGTTAACAGAATGCTGTCTCAAAAGCTACACTGAACGCTAGTATAACAGACATCGCACGTGGTCGTTTCGCCAAGTGATATAAATAGCTTTTATTCCATGCACGTGGTCATCTCGCCAGGTGACATAAACAGCTAGAAAGTAATGGGGGTGTTTACACGATCCAGCAAACGTCCAGCAAACTTCCAGCAACTGTATTTAAAATACACGTGTTAATGCTGAAAGTTTGCTGGAAGTTTGCTGGACGTTTGCTGGATCGTGTAAACACCATATAAATGAACAAGGAAAATATCGGATGCAGGTTTTGCAAATACTTCTCACAATAAAAACGCTCTGCTCGAGAAAACATACTACAGCCTATACAGTTCCTGTTGCAGTACTGACTTTCAAGATCATTCAAGATGAATGATTTTCATGTCATTTGAAAGCCAATATACGACTTCCTATTAGTGATCAATAGCAACCTAGGTCCTATCTTGCACCGTTTAGCCACAGTAAATCTGTGACAGACGGACGGACGGACGACAATCATGCCAATAGCTCGACCATTACTTAAGTACGGTCGGCTAAAAACCGAGCAATTGAGTCCACGAAGTCCACAACGGAAAAGATTTGCAGAACAAGTGCAAGTTTAGAGCAAGGAAGGAAAAAAAAGTGAAGAAGTAACCCAGCAGCGAAAATGATGACGACGCAAGTAAAGACGTGACATTTGCAAAGCAAGTTAAGTATGAAGAAGACTGAATGATTAGTGTATAGACTGAAAATTTGAATTTTATGATTTTTTTCAATTTCTAAAATTTACGAATTTTTACGAAACAGAATCCCTGGTTATTAGCCTACCACCAGGCAAAACAAATTGTAACCAATGTTTTAAAAAGTTTGTTAAATAGTCGACTCATTCCTAGGCATTTTCAAATGACAAGTCAAAAGTTCTCAATCTGTGAGTGAATGAGGGTCGGGCTGATAGGCCCAAAGTTATTTCGCTGAAATTAATACCGGCAGCAGTATCGAGTAGAGTTGCCGTGAATAGAGTAGGTGAATGACTATCAGGACTGTCGTGGTCTCCTTGATGGCCACGATCGCCATCATTATCTGACTCATCATTCGCACGATCATCACTCTTAGCTTCTTCTTCTTTCATAGTCACCTTCAGAAACCACGGCTCCTTCTGCATCCATACTACAATGTATCGTATGCAAAATGTCCAAATACCAGTTTATAGTTAGGCACACGCAGAGCTGGGCAAATTACTGGCTCAGATGTAATTCAGTTACAAATTACAAATTACGTAATTTCAATTACTTCAATTACAAATTACATGCAATTGCTAATCTTGTTTTCAAATTAGTATTATAAATGATAAATACATTCGTAGGTTTAACAAACTAGCAGGAGTACACCAGTAATGCGGTCACTATTCATTATCAGACCAAAAAAAACACCAGGAGCAAGCAGCAACACACCAATAAATTACCTGTTAATGTCAACTACTGTCTACACTGTTTACAAACACAACTTATATTTAGTAATGTAGGTTACATCATGTGAATAAAGGTCTATGTCACATTAAAGGTCTGGAGAAGAAGCAATTGCAGAAATGTTTTATGACTTGACAAAGATCGGCGATGCAGACTGTTTAGTGTTCATCCCATGATTAGCGAAATGAAAAGTCTGCTACCAACAGTCTTCACTAGTTACAAAAACAACTCGTGCAAAAAACAGTTATAACTGAAAATGTAAATCACGTGGCAAAGTGTAGTTAAGTAAATAAAAGAGATCGACATGGTGCTTAATATAAAAGTAATAGATGTTACCAAATGTAATTGAAAACTGTAATGTAATTTAAAATTACAAATTGCATGGCCGTGTAATTGAATTACCAATTACAAATTACATTAAAACCAAATGTAATTGAATTACAAATTACAACTGTAATTTGTAATTGAATTACGTAATTGAATTACATGTAATCTCAAAATACACGTGCCCAGCTCTGGGCACACGCAGTTTCCTGACTCCAAACTGTCCCAAATCCTAATATTTTCAGTTTTTCCTAGCATTTTCAAGTTTTCTGCTGAATAGGCCTACAGTTTTATAAGTCAGTGCGTAAGTTCAATCGTCGTTTGACCAACACACCACAGTGGCGAAGTTACTTCTTGAATTACAGCAAAACTAAATGGACATAGCGGTGTAGCCTACATTAGCTAAACAATAAAATAAGAAAGTGATATTACACTCTGGCCCAGTTGTAAAATCAAATCGGTCGATTTCAGCAGTCCACTTGACTGCAGCAGCACGAGCTGATCTCTGCAGATAAACAAACACAAACTTAGCAGTCTACTGTTACCAAGCATATGTTTCACCACTTGACTTGTAGCCGACGTGCAGAAATCGAAACAACTATTTGCAAACAGCGACAACTTCAGCCAACGTGACATAAGAACAGGGACGTCATTTAGGTGGGCGGGGGGCTAAGGGAGAGGTCAACGAACCCCACAAGGATTTGTGATTTCAATTTTTTCCGTGAGTGAGTCCCGAGTAAACGACTGACGACAAACGTTTGGTCCCTGATTGATATTCACTGCGTAAACTGCACGAAATGTGGTCGGTTGATTGTCGGGAAAATCATTCAAATTGTTACCAGCAGATGCCACATTTTAAGACTGAAATGTACCAAATTCGATTTTGGCTAGGGGTCTGCCCTAGAACCCGTTGGGGAGCGCTCCCCCAGACCCTGTAGCCAGATTTAAGAGACCTACATCTAAAGGAAGAGAAAAGGGTATGGAAAAGGGGGAAAGGGGCTAAGAGAAAAAAGACGGAAGGGAAAAGAAAGAAAAGAAAGTGGGACCCCAATGATTTACTGAAATGATGCCACTGCATGTAGAGTGCACAGAAAGAAATTAATATTATGCATTTATAGCAACTTGGTAAACCTGGGCGAAAATTTTTAGGCATAGGCCTATGCAGTGGCGAAATTGCAAAGTGAAAATAATTCAGCACGCTCCGACGTTTATTTCTTCACTTCTGCTGTGAAACGTTGGGATCAGATATACTGTATGAATATGTGCAAGCTATCAAGCTGGTGTACAGCCAACTCTGTCAAACGCACTGCGCCAGACAGAAAACAAAAAGTTTATCTACCATTAACAGAGAGAGAGATGTCAGCTGTAAATTTCAGCATTATTAATACAGCCTTACGACAGGCCGGTAACTGTGTTCAAATGTTGTCGAGATTTTTCAGATGCACAAAACAATGCACAGTAAAAAAAGTATGATGACGCACTGAACAGTTTTGACAAGGCCTGTCGAGAGGGGGGAGGACGGGAAAAGTTACCCCGGGCCCCGTGACGTTTGGGTGGCCGCCGTCGCTCAAAAATTCAAAGTACACCAAAGCGCGGCATTTTTAAAAGAAAAATTCAAAAATTTGCTTTCCAGAGGGGCTCTGCGAAGACGTTTCACCGGGCCCCGCTGTAGCTTTAGCCGGGCCTGGTTTTGACAGATATTAAACGTTAAAAGTATAGTGAACAAGAAATTTGAGCTAATGCTTACGAAACGCGCGAAAGCCTATAACAGTTCCTGTTCACAAACTGTCAGTCTGTCTCCAGCCATTTCATCGCAGTTCATTCTTAGAGTGTGCCCTGTAGCCGAAGATCGCAAAAATCAATAAAAACCACCTATTCTGGAAGTTTAGGGTCTTTCAAAGTCATCGATGTTGATAGAACTGACAAGCTCGTCACTAGTGCTTGTTGTGATAGGTAGCATGCCCATGCCTATCTGCAACTGTTTTCACGATAGACTGGCCAACAATGGCAAAATAACGACTTCTATGAGGTACCGCTCTTTGATGCCCTCGTGCGCAGATTTCCTTGAACGTAAAAAATCGAGACTTGGACCATCGAACTCTACGTTCAATGCTGAGAATTTCATATGCAATTTCTCCAGGTCTATCTCAATTGATTTCGCCGCAATTCACACTTGAAATATGTCTCACGGCCCGAAATCGACAAAAAATCCATAAAACTCCTATTTTGACGTTCATGGTCATCTAAGATCATTGAATTTTGTGCCAATCGAAAATCAGTGTACGACTTCCTATTAGCGATTAATAGTAACCTAAGCCCTATCTCGCACCGTTACTGAGATACAGCGATTTATTGGCTAAAAATCACACTTTTTTCCTACCCCCTCTTATTTAGCACCCTCTTTCGGAGAGACCCCTTTGAATTTATAGAAAAGCTTTACGGTTCCTGAAACTAGAGTCTTCCACGCAGCTGACGATGAAAAGTTGGTGATCCTAGCTTGTTCCGTTTTTGATTGATCCACCCGTGTGACAGATGGACGGACGGACAGACAGAACTGCGATGGCTAAGACGCACTGAAAGCAGTACGTAGCTGCTTTTGCGCGTAAAAACGGGCGAACAGAAGTACACACGAAGCATACATCAATACATAGGCCTACATTAAAATGTCTTACCGCGTCACGTGTAAATGTGTAGCTGTGTGTGAACGACCTGTTATAAAGAATTAGCATCAAAATATTATGATCAGGCAACGGATCTGAATGGCATGCTACGTTCTGCAACATAATAACAGAACAGACTGAACAGTGACTAGTTAAGCAGAAACTACAAGCGTGGCTGCTATTGATTAAAGAAATAAAACAAGTTCACCCAACTACTGCTATAAAGATGTTTTGTTTGCTGATGATTGTGATATTGTGATGTTTGATACTGACTGTGTGACTAGCACAACACGGTGATACCACTGTACCGGTACATAAAAAGTAATCCTCAAGTTATCATAACTTAATAAATACGTAAGCCAAAAAAACGAAGTAAAAACACAAACGTTTAAGTCACTGAAAGCTATCAAGACATTCGATAGTATTTCACTGCAACTATCTACTACTTGTATCATTTCCCAGACATATCCAATTGCAAGTTTTCCACCATGAATATCAATGCAGTGTTTGTTGGTTGTTGCTAAAAAACAGTATGATAAAGGAAGTAAAAACAAAAATGTCAGTTATCTTTAGCTGCTCAGACACACAAAAGGACAGAAGAATACTACCCGTTAACTAAATAACAATCATAGCATGAGAGCATATACTGTGATAATAACTAAAAGCTAAAGATATTTAAAAACTAAAGATAAAAACTGAACACACATGATTGACTTTGCTTACCACTGTGTTGGCAGCAGTCAAGAAATACCTCTTCGATGAGCAACTTACAGTTACTACACAGCAGCCACAACAAAACAAAATTAAAAAACCATGAACATGTCCGCAATCTGCCAACACACTATTGTCCAACTGTCCACGTCAGATAAACTTGAATTGTCAATTTATGTAACTGGTAGTTAAACATGCTAACGACAACGACGCGGTGAAAAATCAGCACAACACTGTATTCATGAGATTAGGCCTATTTTTTATCTGTTTATTTTTGGCTCAGCTTCCAATTCACCATGTTAATATACAGAAGCCCAGCTGTCGCTAGCGTGAGCCGACTGTACCGCTATATCCGAAAACCAGCGTCCAACTTGCAGTTCATACATGCTATGGTGATACTGCTAAGTCAAACGCTACAGTCAACGCTAGGATACGATACGGTAGTTTGATTCAAATGGATTATGGCTGCAGGCAAAAATCTCGCATTCAAAAATGCAACCAAACTGCTGCAGACAGAAACATGGTTACTATTAATGCTGTTGTATTCTGCCCTATGAGCAAGTTTTTGTTTGCCATCGACACCAGCCATGTTGTATCATAACGTCTTGCCCTTCTGTTGTATCGTGACATTTAAGACTGTAACACCCATTCTGACTGTTTCTCTTAGGCTGAGCATTAAGCGTTATCAAATAAATTTTGTACAGAAGCACTGAAACTATAGATTAAAGTTTGATCTCATTTTCCTACTGGAGATGAATAAAGGTAAAATGGCAAGTATGTAAGTGGCCAGTATCAGTATATAGACCTATGATTTTAGACGTACCGTAACCTAACCATAACCCTGACCATAACCACGAAATTAACTCAAGCCTTCTGACATTTCAGCCTGTGAGAACTGCATTGTGCATGTACAGGGTGGTCTAGCTAAAGTGAGGCCAACTTACATTTTTGCTGGTAACATTTGAATGCATAGGTAAAATTCAATGATTTTTTGCAAATGTGATAACAGTTCAGACACACACATTGGGAATCATAAAAATTTAATATTGTTCGTCATATGGCGTAACCAGGTTAGGTATTTTCTCCCTTGTTACATCTCGCATTTTACTGACTTACTCGCATAGGCCGATAATTTTACCTTTTGACGAACTTAATAAAATTCTATGGTAAAATCGTCTGGTTTTGTTGGTATATGTTAGACTTTGCTTTTAAAATAATATCTTTGGGAATATCTACCTGTTTCTGCATTTTGATGAGTAAAATAACACGAGAGGACAGAATTGTTATAAAGGCGTTACGGGTGGAAAAAACTGGAGCTCTCGCCGCTTTCTGAAGGAATTTGCCAGCAAAGCTTGGTGCAGATCAAGCCTTGACCGACTCATGCAAAAAATCGACGCTGGATTATTACCTGTTGACGGAGTCATTGGTCGCATTCGTCGCCGGCCACGGCCAGTAAGGACTGCAGCAAATGTCGCGCGTGTCGAGGAGCTGATCTGCAGTCAGGAGGACACACCTGGCACCCACAAGCGTCC
>Ga0209671_1007740_pt1 | contig 11182 bp, 6 predicted proteins | sample WorMetHERISLAND2_2_FD_187401 | JGI IMG/M metagenome (GOLD analysis project Ga0209671, IMG submission 187401) | Marine gutless worms symbiont microbial communities from Max Planck institute for Marine Microbiology, Germany - Olavius geniculatus... | ecosystem: Host-associated > Annelida >...
ATGATGGATGGTTCAAACAAAAGAGGACGGCCTCACCGAGAATGGTCAGATGACATTGAGCAGTGGTGTGGGACAACCCTGCAGGAGTTAAGCCACGCTGCCCTAGATAGGCAGCAGTAGGCAGCGATAGTAACAATGGCGTCAGACACCAACGGGCATTGAGCCCACGGTTGTCGATGATGATGATGATGATAAAAATCCTAACCCTAAGTTCTAAACCTTACATCACAATAATCATGCATATTCTACTCAGTAATGCATACACTTTATTTAATGTTATTCGCTAGGTGGCGACTGTGATTTTTCATTTTTACCGGTCAGATAATCTACAGGCTATTTGACTGGCTGCCAGTCAAATTGTCATTGCGTAATAGGCATTTTTAAGGGGAGAGCATTGCAATTATTTTTAAACATCGAAGCACGTTTTTGTGGAAGATAAACAACGCTTATGAACGCTATTACTACTAGCATATATATATGGCGGGCTAAAATAATCTGCAAACTTTTGTCCATCTTCGCCAAATATTTGACACTCCAGATACCCATCAAACAAATGAGTAGTACTCAAAACAGCAATGTACCAGTAGTTGCTGCTTGTTTAGAGATCTGAGATCTTTTTTTCGTGCATCATCATTAACTTACCAAAGTTATCATATAACACTTACTTACTTAGCACTTAGATCCTCCTGTCCTTGACAGGACAATGGGCAGCAAGAGTTCGCCATTTGCTTCTGTTTGTAGCCACAGCCCGGACACTGTTCCAATTGACTCCTCGGTCCACCAGATCTTTTTTAAATGTAGACCGCCAAGTCTTCGTTGGACGACCTCGTCGTCTGCCACTACCACGAGGGGTCTATGACATGGCGTGATTGGCTGGTCGTCCAGGTGGCATCCTGATGATATGGCCTGCCATCCGAAGTCATCTCTCTGCTACAATGTCCTGTAATTTTTGCTGCCCAGTCATGTTAGCCACGTGGTCCTTCCATATAATGCCCAGAATCTTCTGTAAGTTGCGCTGGTGAAAGACGTCCAGCTGCTGACATATTCTAGCTGTACTCTTCCAAGTCTTGCTGGCGTACATGTATATGACTGTAGAGACAATGAGGGAGGTGTAGAGGTCCAGTTTAATCTTGAGGCTAAGCGTGCTGGATCGCCACACATATAACACTTACGCACATATTTAGCATGGCCTCGTGTTAATGTACTGTTCATGGATATCATTGCAGGGATTCTATAAAAATCAGTGGTCAAACAGCTCCATGTGTTCGTCTGTATCGCTTGCTAAGCAGATTTTCTGACAAGCCAAGTCAAATGTTTAGAAACCCAAACAAAATTGCCAAACTTATAAGAGCAGCATTATACATGTAATAAAATTAAATGCATGCAGCTGACACGCTATTCTCTAAGTGCTAGCTAAGTTTCTTGTTGACTTAAGTTGATGACACATCGACCTTTTTCTGGAGCCTGTTTGCAGCGCCTGTTTCTGACAGGCGCCAGTTGTTTGGTGCCAGAAACCATGACACACTTATCCGGCAAATGATACTGGCAGCTTGTCAATTATTATGCTTTTGTTTGAGATTCTTTCATAATAGGTTTTTAATGATGCATTAGACAGAAATTCGTTTTTTGTACTGTTCTATGAGTCGAAAAATACTTTCGTCACTCCACTTCATCTTTTGTCTTTGTTTACAAAAGAGCAGTGCTATTGTCTGCTCAGACTGACCAGTCACAGTTCAGCTTTCCAGCCGGTTTTTGGCACGAAATTGAACTTGCTGTATCCGGTGCTGGTTTCTGGCACCAGAAATGTATGACAGACTGACCCGTTTCTGGTGCCAGTTGACTGGTACCAGAAAGAGGCGCCTGAAACTGGCCAGTGTGTCATCACTATTAGGTAAGCCTTAATCATGTGACTGCTCAGTCAATAATGCATATGGTTACCGACCCAGAAGTTAGAATGTCCATTCTGTGCATGCTTGATGCACTGTAATGACTGTATTGTTTTTTTTGGTTTTAGCTCGAATTGAGAGTGGTGACGATGATATCACTGTGGCAGAAGCAGAAGTTGATGACTTGACGCTATGCTGTCACTGTGGCGAGCAAATGACACTGGATAGACATCCAGTGTGGCTTCCGTGTTCTGACAGTTTCTGTAGAGCATGTGTGATCGGGCGAGATTCATGTCCAAACTGTGAAGAGGCGTTTGATTTGTCATCCGAAGGTGTTAAAAAGTATGAATGTGATTTTCTGTCAAGACTGATGGGTCCATCCAGTGTGCCGGATGTGGAGGTTTCTTTGTGTGAGCGTAAAGTTCACAAACAAAACATTCCCCGTGCTCAGCACCGCTGCGAGGAGTGTGCAAAGAATTTTTGTGAAGAATGTAGGAACACCCATGGTGAATTTTTGGCTGACCACAATGTTGTCCAGCTTGAGCAGAACAATCCGCAGTGTTCTTGGCAGCAGGATGGCATTGCATCATGCACGTGCAGCCAGTGCAAATTCAAACATATAGCAGATGATTTGAAGAACTTGGAAGAAGAGATTTGGAAAAATTTGGACAATCAAGAGGAAAGCATCGCTGGTGAAATAAGAGTTGAGAGTGAAGAGGAGAAAAAAAGAATTAGTGAATTAGTGCATAAAAAGATTGAGAAGATAAAACAGGACGGCAAAATGCTGCATTGCGAAGTGGACTCGTGGCGTGAACGTAAAATAGGCCTCCTGGAAAAACAGCTTGAGAACTGCAAAACGAATTCACCAGTACTGAGAAAAATAACTAGATGGTCCAAGTTTGTTGAACAATTGATGATCAAGGATACCGTAGGGGAGCAGTTGGAGTTTAAGGAGTATCTTGGACCTCTTAAAGACGCTCTTGACAGACTCCAGGTAGCCGATTTGCCGAAATTGTCCTGCCGTAGAACACTGAACTTTGAACAAAGTAAGGATGTGCCAACGCTTGGCAGCCTTGAAGAAGTTGACCGCATTGCTGCATCTGCTTCGAGTGATACTGGTATGTGTATCTGTTTCAGTCACATTTTTCTACGGCACTGAATGGCCTATTTATGCTCATATGCCATTAAATAAATTCACATTTGCATGACTTATTTGTCACCAGGGCCAGATTTCAGTAGGTGACATGTGACTGATAGAAATGGACAAATTTTGTGGGCGTGTTTCTAAATTCACCAATGCTTTGTGCTGGTGAGCAATCGCACCTCAGTGTGAAGAAAACAAATTGGCCGGTTTAATTGTCAGCAATAGATCTTAGATGATAATATTGGTTGCTTTTTATCATTATCGTCATCATCAATTTGTCGATCATGTGACATAGGGCGACTTCACTTTTTGACTTAGACTTTCGCTGAGCCTTTTCGCTGAGCCAAAGCTAAAGCTGAACGCTAAAGTCTGTACTTAGACCAAAGTTCAACTAAACGATTAAAAATGGCGGAAAACCGGTAAACCTAACAGGAAATAAATCAACCAGTTACGCTTGGACTTGTTTATTTAATTGCGACGCGCGAAGATGACGTAATTACGTAACATCTTACGTCATTGTGTAGCCATTACGGCGTTTATTTCTGGTACCAGATTGCTTTAATTTACTAAACTATCCATACGTATAGGACTGCATATAGTCGCCATGTTTTCGCTCAGCGAAATCACTTTACTTTTTGACTTAACTAGGTACTTAGACCGAAGTTTAGGCTCAGCGAAAGTCTCAGTGAAAGTCTAAGTCAAAAAGTGAAGTCGCCCATTGTCTTAGAGCTACTAAGAGCTGTGTTTAAAGTATTTCCCACTGATAGAATACACAGACAGTTATAACGTGATGACTGCTGAAAGTGCTGTATTATTTATGGGCTATTTTTTGTCAGAAAACTGCTGTCTAGGTACTCGAGTTGTTTCACATGGTATGCATATTCGTCTTAGTTCCACAGATTGCTATTAGTTTCTACAGCACTCTTTGATAATTTTTAGGCTGCCCAGACTGGTAGTTCCGGAAAGGCCTTATGTTTTACTGCTGTTTATTCTTTTTTTCGCCATGAGATCTCCGAGCTTCATTGGCCAATTGCTGCAAAATTTTGCCGCATGATGGGAAGTGTGTTAGATTTTATAATCCCGGTCCAGAAGTTTGTTGGCCTGCCTCTCAAAATATTTCAGGGGCCAAAAACATGCTAAATTTGGCGCGATTTTCGGTGATGTCAGACTTTGACCGTGAATATCTCCGGAATGGATGGAGATATTCAAAGTTGGAAAACTAAGTTATCAACCGTGATTCCTCTTGCGTTCTACGGAAGAAGATCGGTGAACTTTGGTTTTCTAACCACAACATATAGATGGCTAATGTTTATCCAAAAAATTGACTTTTTGGAAGACCATGTTTCAGCCCCTGAAGGGTGCTGTGCCCTGAAATTTTTACACGTGATAGAGAATGACCAAGTCTTGCTAGCGCACACCCCATCAGCGATGGGGGTCCCCAACATTATTATAAAGGGGATCAAAAAGTGCCTTGAAATTTAGCATATGGGTTTAATAATTTGGGGGTAAAGGTGCATAACCCCACAAAACTTTTTCATGTGATGTGCCACGTGGCCAGGTTAAAATGTGGGTACAGCTTTTGGGGGGCTCTGCTCCCTAAAATTTTGGAAAGTAAAAAAAGTCCAAAATTTAGCGCAGTTTCGTACAACTTTAGACTTTGCTCGCATGTATCTCTGGAATAGGTCTAGGTATAGACAAAGGAAAATGGACTTGATCGACAGCGTTCACTTTTGCATTGAACAAAAGAAAAAATTGGTGAGGTTTGGTCCAGTAGCAATAAAGTTCTGTCAACCTATATGTACCCACCCAAAATCGACTATGCGCACAATTTTAGACAACTTTAGACTTTGGTCGCAAATATCTTTGGAACAAATCAAGAGATCGACAATTGGAAACAAACTTGATCGACTGTCACCCCTTCTGCATTGAATGAAAAAATTTTGGTGAACTTTGGTTCACCAGCTACAAATTTCTTTTGGCCAATTTCGACCCACTCAAAATCGACTGTGCGCGTGACTTTAGATGACCATAGACTTTGATTGCAAATATCTCCGGAAGTAATCAAGTTATCGGCAATCGGAAACAAACTTGATCGACTGCTATCCCTTCCGCTTTGAGCGAAACAACTTGATGAACTTTGGTCCACTAACAAAATAGTTTTAACGTCTGATTCTGACTCATTCTAAATCCGTACTGCACGTGCTGTGCAGTGTAGTGTTCAGACCATGTGACGTTGCCCTCTGGTCAGAATTATGGTGCTGGGGTGGCTTCAAGTTGGGCTCTGCCCCAAATTTCTAGTTTGTTTCTGCAATACAGTGTATGTGGCATGGTAGTCTGGATGTATGGTACCAGTATACAGTTTCAGCCTTACAGATGCCTACAGGGACTCTGGCTGTCCTTTCACCATCGCCAGTGCATTTTGCCTCTGTCCAAAACCTTGTCACTACGCTAACCCAATCTCTGACTTTGTGTCACGGGGTTACAAGTTACGACTGGTCAGAAGGATGCTTTCTTCTCATTCACGTGACTGGATCCGTTGGCTATGGCAGCTATTGGCTACTGTGGGTCATTGTCACACTGGCTGCAAGCCATGCAGATTTTATTAACGGTGACACTGTAGATTTGTGTGCTGTTGTTCTGTAGGGCATGTTAAACAAGAAGAAGACGACTGATTTGGACATATGAGTTGGCGGTATGTGATAGACTGAATGAATCAAACGAGCAAGTGTGCATTGTAAAAACTGTCATGTAGCTGTCAGTTTTTTTTTTATCAGAAGTGTAGTTGTAGTAAAGAGAGTAGTTTTATGATATAATTCACATGTTTTAGGCATAATCTTGATGCAGTCATGTATTCCGTCAGATTGTTCCATGCTCAAGTATTCTAATATGATGAATAATTTAATATTGCAGTATTCAGACTTTGTGGTGGGCACAGAGAACAGTTCTTAGATATGTGAAGGTGTCAGAAAATCAAATTGATCCACGGCTGTGTTTAAAGGTTCGGAAAATAATCAGTTTTTTTCCAAAAAGTTTTCTTAAGCAAAGTCTTATTATCGCAGCCGTTTGCATTATTTGCTTAGCTTTTCTGTATTGGTATTTTAATAGGTTTGCATGTTGTACATGGTTGAAAGCTTGGATGTGCTATTTTTTCCCAGTTGAATTTGTTTTTATTTTGCCAATCATGTTACTCAATTTTCAGACTTTGTAGAGGGCACATCTGGGTTGTGTTTTATCTGCTGGAAAGTGTTTTATTTATTTATTTATTTTATGTTAGTGGTTGATGTTTGTGTTTGCACTGTTCTTTATCAATTTTACTAGACACCACCAAGGATTGTCATGTGCTGTCTTTGGCTGTCTGTAGGAAATGTGACAGTTAAAGGCATCTTTTCCATAATGGTGTCTGGATCCATGTCATGACCTAAATCGGATCTAGAAAATCTTGATTCTGATTAGACTACCAAAATTTGAGCATTGGTTACAGCATGCCATCCAGAAAGTGTCTTCCGGAAATCCGCAGTGTGAGGGAGGAACCATGGATTTGGTCACTCTCTGGATGACAACCAAAATCTGATTCATTTCGAAAATGCTGCCCTCCTCCTCCAAAAAAGTTTCAGCAAAATTCTTTGATGACTTGCTGCAATATATCAGTTTATGCTGTACCCCTAATTGCATCCTTCAAAATGATCCAGAATTCAAATCACTAGAACTCGTATTTTAACTTTTAAGTTAAATACTTCAAAAATTGACCATTTGACCTCATGTCCGTCTGTAGATATTGTATGTTTTTGGATATTTATATTTTACAAGGTAGTGTAGCGAATAATAAGTATTGTGTGCATGCTACTGAGTAGCAAATTGGTGAAAAATTGTGAAAATTGATCAGTATTTGGCAAAGATATGGATAAAGTACAATAGCTGACTTTTTTTGGCCCACCCTGTATTAGTCTCCATCATTGCAGTGTTTAGCATGATCAGCCCTTCCTGCAGTGATTGGTGATCGTTTCCGAAACTGTTTGACTGCTTGATATAAGTAAAACGTGTTTATCTTACACTTTTTATGCTCCACCGTGTAAATTGCTGAGATTTTGAATACACTGTCAGACAGACCAGTGCAGAGAACACTTTTTAAACAACGTACTCGGCAGATACAACAATGTGCCTGTTAAGTGTAGTGTCTACTAAGGTTAATTACGTGAAAGTGTTTATTTGTTTTGCGCAATCGTTCATCAATTTGTATCACAGGCTGCCAAGTTATGCCACCAGTGTGGATGATGATGCCAATCCCTCCATTTTTTTCTCTCCCCGTGTTCTCCCTTTCCTCCCATCTTTCTTGTTTCTCCCTTTCTTCTTCTTCTCCCTTGTTTTTCTTTTTCCCTTTTTCTCCTCTTTTTTTCTTTGAAGTAGGATTTATTAAGTTTAGCAAGGAGTCTGCGAGCATTGTGGACTCCTTTAGCAGAGTTTGTATCGCTATAAAGTGAATTTGGAGCATTGTAACCATAAAACACATGACATCTGGTGGTAAAATTTTAATTATTCTCCTAAGAATCAACTGGCCAAGTTTAGTGTCAGCTTAAACAGTGCATGTAAGGCAATTTAGGACCAAAATGGGAGACATTATTTTATCATAATTAAATTTGCATGTGTGAGTGGGTGATGAGGTTAAATTGTGGGTGTCACCACTTGGTGTGGGTGACTTGGCAGGCCTGTATCTCCCACTAGAGAGCCAGTAAATAGAGCAATGTCTTTTGATGCATTTAGGTATGTTTTTTGATTATATTGCTGACTTTGATTAATTTGTGTTGGTTCAAGATGACACAATAATGCTTTTATTGACGTTGCCCGTTGACTTGACATCTGTGCCTTGCTGGCCTGCTTAACGATGTGTTTTTGCATGTACTGTTTTTATCTACTTTCCATTTTGAAGAAGTTTATCGTATGTTTTATATGTGTACTGGGTGTGCCAAAAAAATGACCCAACTTGTTTTTGTCAGAACTTCGTCAAATCTTCACCAAATTTGATAATTTTTGGCACGCAAATAGCCATGACGATAGAATTATGTAAGGCACATTATTGTCCATCTCACGTAATTTAATGTTAATGCACTACCGTGTAAAACGCAGATGCTCCAAATTGTTACATCATGCGGCGATTATCAGTATCAGATTGCTCACTTGAGCATTATCAATTCCACAAAGGACACCACGGGATTTAATAATTTTGTGGTATTAAACATTTTATGCTGAAAACAGCAGACAACAAAATAACTGATTGATGAACTTAAAACACATTTTATCCATGAATGACTGCTGTGCATTTTAATCAGTTGATCGTTAATGCCACTGTCAGCCATGGCATCATGTCAGAGGCGTCATTTCAGTAAATTGTTGGGGTGTCAGTGATCCTTGGGGGTCTAAGTCTGCGTAACGTGTTGTTTTTGCAGCAGTAACACTGCTTCAAAAGTACAATTTACAGGGAAAAAACTAAAATCATAAATCCTTGGGGGTCCGTAGACCCTTCCAGTCTTCCTTCCCCTAAATGATGCCTCTGTATCACGTCTAAGCCATTGTGTACACTTTGGACGTAAATTCTGATAATCTGTAAGCATGTTGTTACAAAAACGTATAATTCATTAGAATCAGATTTTGGTTTATTGTGTGCTTGATAAGTCATTAGAACTTTTACGGAGACAACAACTGAGCATCATGCAACAATTTGGAGCATCTGCATTTTACACGGTAGTGCGTTGACATAAACAAGGTGAGGCAGACATTGAGTATACCTTACATATTTTTATCGTTTTGCCTATCTGTGTGCCAAAAATTATCAAATTTGATGGAGATTTGACGAAGTTCTGACAAAAACAAGTTGGGTCATTTTTATTGACACACCCTGTATTTTGCTGTCATTGTTGCCATGACCGATTATTTTTCATAAGGTGACTTTTAATCTGTATATTTTCCAGTATTGTGCATGACTTGTATGCATGACATGATTTGTATGTCCCGCAAGTTGGTGACCGGTTTTTCGGATGGTAGTTGCAGTAGTAGTTGTGCCTAAAATAACTGAACTATATTCAGTAAGTAAGTAAGAAGGTTTATTAGTGTTTTAATGTTATGCTTGTTAGCTTGTGTACCTGTAGTGACTGTTGTTTACATTTGCATTCTATGATGTGTTCAATTTTTTAATAATATGTAACTACCGAGTGAAGTTAATACCATTGGTTAGTATAGTAAAGTGTCTAGGAATAGTTTTAAGTAATACTGGCAAAAACGGTTTAAATAGAAAGTGCTTTTTTATTATACTTAATTTAATAACACCGTCTGTGTGCTTAGTCAGGCCCGTTTGCAAAATTCCACGGCTCACCACGGTCTTCCATTCGTCAGTAAATTGAGCTTTGTCCTGTTCGGAAACTTTCTGATGGACCGGTTAGCATAGTGGCAATAAGTCACTCCCCCCCACACTTCTACAACAGCAGCAGCAGCAGCGGAATGATAAAGTTGACGACATTGACGACAGCTGGTTGCGGCATCCAGGTTTGAGCTGCACTGTTACCAATGTTACACCCCCGAGTACGACAACAGCTGATGCACACCACCGTCGTAGCCCCGTAGTTGTAGTAGTAACAGCCGAAGGGGCACTTGGACACACATCCGCGAGTTATGCTGACCAGAGTACCAAACCTATCGAATGTCTCGCGTTGAACCTAAATCCACCAACGTAACACATGGCTCAAATTAGATCAGAGCGATGAAGTACGTTACATATACTATAAATATAATGCGTCAAATGAAAAAAAAAATAAACGTTAATAATGATGAAGTTATTCAGTCAAAGTCTGGAGTTGTCTGAAATAGTGCCAAATTTTGCACGTCTTTGGCCCACACTTTTTGGCGGCAAGGCCCCAAATTTAAAAATTTGGATTATAAAATTGAACATAGGCCTAACTTGCGATCATGATTGTGGCAAAGTTTCGCAATGATCGGCAGAGGGAGCTCGGAGTTTTCGTGGCAAAATGAAAAAAAAACAGAAAACGTCAGCACTCAAACTTAAGCCCGCTGGGCACTACCGTACTGGGTGGCCTGTTTAGTATTTAGGCCTATGTCGAACAAATGAAACGCGTTAAAATACGGCAGCGTATTTTATCGCCGGTATCGTATAGCCTAAACTGAGATCTACAGATTAGACCTACCAGGCAGTATCGGTCGCCGGGGCTGCACTGTCTGACGGTCACGTTCTTTAAGTTATTAAGACACGGGGCGTTTGCCGGGTCGAACACGATCAATATTTGTTACGGTTATTACTACTACAACTACTACAATACACTCGCGGCTAAGTGTCCGCGCAGTTGTTAGGGCTACTACTACAACTACTGGGCTATAGCAGTTGTAATAGTATCAGCAGATCTTATTACTACAACTACGACAGCTACGACAGTGTGTTGTAGTATTTTCAGTAGCTGTTATACTGTAACAACTGCGACAACCACGACAGGTGTAGCAATATCAGTAGCTGTTACTTCTGCAATTACAACTACGACAGCTTTAGTAGTATCAGCAGACATTGCTACTACAACATCTAGGCCTATTACAACTGCGACAACTACGACAGTTGTAGTAATGTCATCAATAGCTGTTACTACTACAACTACAACAACTACATAGCTCACTGGGTTTAGTGAGTTTGTCGGGTCGAAGACGATGTTGTACTTCTCAGCACACTCGTAGCAGTACAGCGCCGTACCCGACTGCGCAGGCGCTGGTGTCGTCACGTTTACGCCTTCAGTTACTACACATCAACAGCCCAAGTCGGCTTATTTACAAAGCGTCTTAAGTCCTTCCTAAGAAAAACCCACAAAACGTCTGACCTAGGAATAGATATGAGATTTACAAAAATTTGTGGGAAATACGTAAGAATAACTTACGCAAAAAACCCAGGGCAGCTCTCGAGATAGACCTAACTTTAAAAACGTTTGGAAATACATTTCTAAGAAATGTTTAGGAAATCGTAAATTGTGCAACCTAGGAAGAAAGCTGCTCGTGAATACAACTGACATAATACAACGATGGACAACGTACTGCAGCGAACTCTACATGGCACAGCTTGACCAGAAGGTATCCAATGACCTTGTCAAAGAGCTGAAAGACATCTCGC
>Ga0209671_1007741_pt1 | contig 11182 bp, 3 predicted proteins | sample WorMetHERISLAND2_2_FD_187401 | JGI IMG/M metagenome (GOLD analysis project Ga0209671, IMG submission 187401) | Marine gutless worms symbiont microbial communities from Max Planck institute for Marine Microbiology, Germany - Olavius geniculatus... | ecosystem: Host-associated > Annelida >...
AATGAAGAAGGCTTTAGACTATGTTAGTGATTACCAACTAAAGTCAGCTTGTAAGGACGCCATATGCATAGCCCCATCTAAGGTTACCCAAATGATTTGTGCTGTTTTAGAGGACTGATATCATCACATCGTTTTTACACACAGTTGTAAACTGGTAAGTTTTTTACATATATCATAGGTTAAAGGCCAAGGTCACAGGATCGAATTTTCGGATAGCTTTTGCCATTGCCATGCTGCTCGTAGCTGCTCTAGGCAGGGTTAGCTAGGCCGATAGCTATTGGCCGATGCCAACGTCATTGCTATAAATATTGCAGTCTGCTGCGGTGCATACCATGGACAGATTTCGCCTTGCGCAAAAGTTTGACAGTGTAGTTGCTGCTGATTTTATCAAAATTTAGTGCACTGCTGGTCATGTTACTGTAAATTTTGATCAAGATGTGTGATGATGATGTTGACAGCTGCAGTGGATCAGGTGGTGGATTGTTTGGATGAGATTGACTGTCTAACTCAGCCAAATCATGTCGATAACTCGGTCGTCAGCCGATTGCTCGATGACAACCGACTTCTGTCTCTCCTCGAGGTTTGTCAAATGTCGGCCTGTCTCAATCGTACTGTGTGCAGTGACGAAACAGTTGTGTATTGAATTATGCTTAAATTATACAAGAAAAGCCCTGCTAACACAATGGGAAATGGCGTCGCGCAACAGCAGTGCATGTTTGAAAGCCCAGTAAAACAAGATCTAAGTCAGTCGTCACAGTGTGCTATATGACCGGCGGCTAAATTATCTATAGTGTTTTACTCGTACTCACCAGAGGGAGTGACCTGTCTTGCTCAGCCAACGCCGTATCGGCTGAAAATCGCAAATGTTTCCTACACCTCTGTCATTTAGCACCTTCGTTCAGGGTGACCCCCTTCGAATTTATGGAAAAGCTTTACGGTTCCTGAAACTAGAGCCTTCCAGGCAGCCAACGGTGAAGATTTGGTGATCCGAGCTTGCACATTTTTTGACTGATCCACTTGTGTCACAGACAGACAGACGGACAGAATTGCAATGGCTAAGTCACGCTACAGCAGTAGCTGCTGTTGCGTGTAAAAATCGTGTTACGGGGTAAATGCCATGTGATATCTACCGAGTCTACTCAGTACAGTTTATAGAGTGAAATTTGTTATTATTGATGGTACGACTACAGTGTGTCACCGTTTTGTGCCTTGTTTGGACCTCGGTGTTCTTGCGGCTCTGAACTGTCATGTTGAGTTAATTAACTGGATAGCTGACTGACTAACCGATTGGATGGGCGATTATAAGTACTTTAAGTGATGTTTTTATCATTGAATGATGCTTTACTGACTGTGACATATTTGTAGTTGAAACTTGGATGTAGGTAGAGTATGGTGGTACTTTTACCAAGTGCTTTTCTTTCAGTCAAAGCTGTGTTGAGGTGGTAGCCCAGCGTGAAAAAATTAGCCTTGTTTGTTTGTATAAGTTGATTTGCAATTATTTCAACTGGTCAGTAGGGAATTATTTTTCTCATTAGGCTGTCCATGCGTAATAATGGGACGACTTATGTTTTTGCTTTGTTATTTCTTTTCTTTTTTAACTTTTCCTTTGAAACCAGTCTTGGACCAGGGTCAAAATTATAGGGTTGGACACTTCTTACCTGGATGGAATTTAGGCCGAATTTCAGCGAGATCTATTGACAAGTTTTGGATGGAGGACCATTTTAACAATTTTATAATCCACAGGAAATGTATTAGATTGTGATCAATTTAATGTTTTTTTTCGCCTGCATTGTTTTCTCCTGTATTCTTTTAAGTGCTTTTTTGTTCTTTTTGGCTTGTATTAGAGAGACCCAGTATCTATTTGAGACCCATCTATTATTATACTAATGGTGACTTGCTTCGAGATCGTTATTGAAATTGTCTCCCCTAAGTTCATAAACTATTGCCCGATTTTACGAAATGAGGGGAAAAATTTCATTAATGGTCGATGATACAAGTTGCCACTTGTATTGTTATATCTCAACACATGTGTCTATCTGCCACCGTTATGGAGATATGGCCATTTGAAGTTCTTCCGGAAAGGCTCTTCCAGTAACGGAGGTCGGTCGTTCGTTGGTCTGTCAGCGGAGGGCGAAGCTCGCTCAGCCGGTCACTGTGAAACTTTGCTAGTTGGTTGGAATATAATTTGTAATTTGGGTTTTCTTGGACTTGGCCTCACATTGGGCGATGTCCCAAATTTCTAGTTAGAATTATGGTAACGATTGCAAGTCATTTGATAGAGCTGAGCTTTAGTCCGACCTGTTTGTTGGTTCACTTAGCTATGACTTTTACTGTACGGCTGTAGAGAACTTGATGGGTATTATTTGCCTGAATATTGAAGTTCTCTGTATGTCCTTTTTTGGCTTTGTTTTTGTCAATTGTGCTAGCTATGCAGTGAAACAAAGAACAAACTCAAGAGGTGTTGAAATGAACTTGCTTCTGTACAAGTGTGTACAAGTCCTATGGCCTTGCTAAGTATCGTTAAATAGAGATTGACAGGATATAGTCCTGTGTAGCTGTAGCTTTGGCGAACCGACTTAATGCGGTTAAATTCAGTTATGCTGCATCATATGTAGCCTTTGAGAGAGTATGCGGAAGTGAAACTGATGCGCAAAATGGAACTAGGGATTAGAAACATGGATTGCACAGCTGTGCCGTGGTGTATTGGCGTAGGCAGAGCAAAGTCTTGTATTAGACAACGGAAGCAGGGAAAGCTGCAAGCAAGACGTAGCAGTAAGCTCAGAAGGTATTGGGCATTATGTGGGACGCATTATGTGGGAGGGATGCATGGGAGTTTCTGCGCTGGGGTGTGAATTGTATGCCCCCAATCACGTGTTGTCTCCCAGACTCAAAAGCTGGGAAATATTTAAGCGATTTAAAATGCTCATATTTCAACTTCTGTGCCAAGTATATGTGTTATCTTGTACTGTGCTACAGCATCTCGTTTATCTCTCCACAAGGTATATGATATTATTCTGATTATTACAACAATATACACGGTGTTTCATAAAAAGGACCCCTTCTTGTTTTTTTCATAACTCACTCAAATGATGATCAATTTACACAAAAAAATTTTTCGAGTTGTAGCTGAAGAAATACTAATTCAAAATATTGCAACAAAATGTGGCAGTTGATTAAATATGCTTTGCTAGTCTTGATGTAATGCTGACGTCATAATGTGTCACGGGTACAAGCTGGAGTTGGATAGTCTCAACTGGTGCTGTCAGTTGCTACCCTGCTTCGATGGTGAGCTTGATCTGGTTTGCTAATGAAAAATGTTTATTGTGTCAGCACTAAGCAACATCATGGGGACATGAAATCAGGCATCTTGCGATCCAAAAATGCAACCATTTTGGAAGCTCAGTGTGCTAGTCCACTGTCTTGCTCGAACGCGTAAAAGTCCAACTATCCCCACAGACACGTAAATGCCATCGCTTTGCATGTTTTTGTAATTGTAACTGTAAAACTTCAACAATTTGTCATGAATGAACCAGATTTTTCACCATTGGAGCATTCCCAACATTTCTGTCTGTGTATAGGGTAAGGGCTGTGGCCCAAGCTATAGACAGGGAAAGGATCGAAGGTGAGGAGAGAAAAAGAGGGGCTTTTGGAAGAGAAACGGATTCTTTCTCTTTTTGACGAATTGTGAATCTCCATTTCTGAGTGTGGTGACTGTGGTCATTTTGTGTCGACGTTCAAGCTGTAAGCTTAACGGGCTTAAGGTACCTTTGGTTCAACTTGTCGTCTGTCTGTCGTCTTTTTGTAACAGATTTACTGTGGCTAAGTAATAGGTCTTAGGGGAAAACTTTTTACACAAATAATGAGCCCTGAGCCAAAGCTTTCTGCGAAATTTGGCGATGCAGTGCACGGGGAACGTCTTTAAATTTGGAGTTGAATGGAGAGGGATAGGGAAAATGTGCGTTTTCAACCGAAAACTGGCCGTATCTCGGAAATGGTGAGAAATAGGCCAACGTTGCTGCATATGACTAATAGGAAGTTGCATAAGCCTTTTCAGATGAGACGAAAATCATCGACCTTGGATTGAAGTGTCATTACGCACTATTGTGGGTAAACGGTACGTCGTGGGGGAGTGAGGGGAGCGGCGACGACACCGTTGGATAAAGCGATGACGAGTTTCTATATAGCAGTTACTGTCGCTTTCTTTTCGCCGACATAAGTCGGACGCTGGCCTTCTGACGTATGCGGTACAGTCGGCCCACTCTAGCGACAGCTGGGCTGTTTGTTATTCGTACTGGAAGGCTATACATTGATTGGCGATGATGGTGGAGAGAGCGCTAAGCGCTTGATTTATATGCGTCGTTGCAGTGGCGCCATGTCAGTCACGTGACTCGGGTGTACATCCGGCGCATGTCTCGCGTTGTCTGGGTACACTCACTGCAGTGCATATATAGCAGCGTCGTGCGTGCGGGCGTGTGCCAGTCTTATTGTGGCGTCGTTAGTGACTACTGCGATTGCGACTGCCTGCCTGTCTCTCCGCTGTTTGCCGTCCGTTTAGTGATGGGTCGTCCAAACCAAAACTGTGTTCCGGGTATCTTTACGTGTACTCGATAGTCGTTCTTTAGTGAGGCGCCGGTCGGTGTGTGATGCCTGGCGACTGGCATCATTTCTACTATTCCGAGTTGTGCCATTTGGATGATAACTATATCTTTCTCAGCTGCTGTCGGGCTTTTTTGCTCTACCTGTTAGCTCGTCGTCGCTACAGCACTGCTGCAGCCTCTCTTTCGGTCAGTCTTACTCTCTGTTGGCTTGCAAGCCTTATTGTTGAACAGCGTGTCTGTGTTTGACTACGTCCGTCTGTCCGCTGCTCAGCTGTTGTACAGAGTGGACCTCGTTCGTGGGGACCCCTTTCACTCAGTGGCATGAAATTTCGTCACAAAATACTAAGAGACTTTAAGCTATTATGTGGTGAAAAACAGAAGTCTCTATCTCATCTGGGCTCTGATCGGTACCAGGACGTGACAGACAGACAGACACCAAGAGAGAATCACCATAGCTTATACACGCTATTTTCAAAGTCCTATCTTCGACTGCTGCTAGCCAGCCACACCCACACTTAACTCATACACACCTACTCAACTCTGCTCTATATGAGTGTATGATGATTAAAGAGTAGAATTCAAAAGAGTACAATACATATAATTATGTGAAATTACCGGTGTGCGTGAGTAAGTAGTATCGGCTGACTTTTTGTGTACTCTTTGGAACGTAACATTTTGCAGTGCTAACATGTGAAATCAAACAAAAAAAATTTTAAAAACGTTCATCAACATAATTGCAACAGTTTTATTTGACATCTAATTACTGCCTAAACAGCCAAATTTATTTATCGCCGTCTGTCCCTATTTTCTTGGTCGGCTGTCTACAATTAGCCAATTTGTATGAAACTGATTCGCGCAGTGAACTAAAGACCAATTTCCAATGACAGGCAACATATTAGGTTGCGATGCTTTGCGAATGTAAGTCGGCTTTACTGAAGACAGACCCAAGACAGCAGGCGATATTAACTAAAGGCTGAAGTCTTGGACATTCGCACAAGAAGATCTTTTTTGCGTCGTTGCAAAAGCATGGGAGAACGTAACAAGATGATTATAACATAGGCTAGACAAGAAATCTGTGCTAATGCTCATGAGACGCGCGAGAGCTTATAGCAGTTCCTGTTCGCAGGTAGTCTTGGTCTATATCCATCCATTTCGTCGCAATTTACTCTTTTGGTGCCAAAAATCGCCAAAGAATCACTAAAAACGCCTATTTTTAGGGTTCAAGGTCATTCAAGGTCATCCATGTTGACATTCTTAAGAAGCTCGTCGCCAGTGCTTGTTATGATAAGCAGCATGTCTGCCTATCTGCAACCATTTTCACCCTAGGCGAGCCAATAGCAGTGGCGTAGCATAGTGGTTAGAACGTCAGTCCTGGCCGGCGAACTTTCCCTATTCTGCGCTAGACTGATGGATGGCTGTTTGGGCACTTTGTGGGGTAAAGCGTCCGCTATCGGTCAACCAACAAGGCCAACTCAGCCTGACATCCTCCGGGGTCGGTTAAATGAGTAGTAACCCATTATATGGGTTACGGAAGGTGGGGGCCTTGGTACAGCTGACTGGGGCTGCCTGGCCTGGCCGCTGCGCTAGCCTGTGTTTGCAGGCTGCACGTGGTGGCTGGGCGGCCGGCGGCTCTGTTCAGTGACTAAAGCGCATTAGAGGCGTGTATACGCGACGATGCGCTATACAAATTGACGATCTTTGCCTTTTTACGCGCGAGAGCTAGCTATAGCGCGTACTAGCTATCGTAATTCTGTCTGTTCGTCCGTCCGTCACGACCTGGTACCGTTTCAAAATCAGTTGAGATAGAGACTTCTGGTTTCAATTATATGATAGCTTAGTGTCTCTAGTATTTCGTTACAAAATTTCATGCTACTGGTGAAAGGGGTCTCCACAAACGAGGGGGAGAAAGAGGGGCACCCCTCTTAAAAAGACGTTATTCTACCGCTAATGGCTCATCTAACGTGAAAATGGTTGCAGATAGGCACAGACATGCTGCTTATCATAACAAGCACCGGCAACGAGCTTCTTAGAAATGTCAACGTCGATCACCTTGAATGACCTTGAACTTCCAAAATATGGGGTTTTAGTGAATTTTTCACGATTTTGGGCTGCGACACGCATTTCAAGAGTGAATTGCGGCGAAATGGCTGGAGATAGACCAAGACAACCTGCATATGAAATTTTCAGCATTGAATGTAAATTTTAGTAGTCTAAGTTCGGACGCTCTAGATTCAAAGTGGCCTGCGCACGCGGGTGTCAAAGAGGGGTACCCTTCTAAAAAAGTGTTTATTTATTCACTGTTGCAGATAGGCATAGACATGCTGCTTATCATAACAAGCAATGGCGACACTTCTTAGGAATGTCAACATTGATGACCTTGAATAACCTTGAACTCTAAAAATAGACGTTTTAGTCATTCTTTGGCGATTTTTGGCTCCAAGAGAGTGAATTGCGACGAAATGGGTGGATATAGACCAAGATTACCTGCGAACAGGAAGTGCCATGGGCTCTCGCGCGTCTCATGAGCATTAGCTCAGATTTATTGTTTACCTTTAGAATAACGTCTTTTTAGGAGGGGTGCCCCTCGTTTGAGGGGAACTCCCTAATCCTGCGGCATGAAATGTGGTCATGAAATACTAGAGACTCTAGGCTATCGTATGGTGAAAACATGAAGTCTCTATCTCACCTGGGCTTCGATCGGTACCGGGTCGTGACGGACAGACAGACGGACAGAAATGTTGTGGATAGTACGTGCTATAGCAGCTATGCTGGCTCTCGCGTGTAAAAATGGCGAAGAATAGTGGCATTGTTATGCAAACATGACAGTGAAGGGAAACGGTGAAATACTGTTGCTTGCAAACAGCAAGACCCTAATCCCACTGTGTTGCCCTGACAATTTGCTGAGAGCTAGCAGTACACGTTTTAGCTTTTGCTCGTCGCTGGAGATTGAGATTGGCTTCGGTAGCTTGCGGCCAGTTCACCTGACTTAACGTGGTTTGCCAGGTCTGACGACGTGCAACACAACCGGCGTTTTTTTTGCGGAGCGGGGCGTTTTAAAACGCCAAGAGCGGGTTTGTTGACCCTTACGTATAGCGCCCACAGTTTTCTGCGGCCAATTTTGCCAAATTCCGCGGGCCAGTTTGCAACAAAAGTGTCCAAATTCCGCGACTTACCACGACTCTCCGTTTGTGAGTAAACTGAGCTCTGTCCTGTCAAAAAAACCTCAATTATTGAAGGTTGGCGTTGTGCTCAGTTATGCTAGCAACATTCAAAGAAAATTATTGGTTTTTAAAAGTGCAATTTGTCAAGTCAAATTGTTAATTTATGATCGTGTGTCGTATTGCGATGGCTAGGGCTCACAGTTTTAGGCAGTTTAGTTTGATTTTTTCCGTGATATCTCTATTTAGTTACGTTGTGAAGCCGACGATCGTAGTGATCATCAGTCATTTTTCAATTTTTGTAAAACTTCGTGAAATTCCGCAAGAAAATATCAAACTTCCGCGGAAAAAGACATTCCGCGGATCGGCTCGAAATTCCGCAACTCGCGGAAAACTGTGGGCTCTAGTACTGGAATAGTCGTTGCAGTCCACGGATTTTTATTTTTTTTTAGTTTCGGGATTCTTAATCCAGGGATTGCAATCCCTAGTATATAGCGACAGTTTTTGCAAAAGGAGAAAATGCTAGTGACCAGTGATTGCTTAACGTGTCTGTGGAAATTGGACTTTATGGCGCGGTCGTTGCGGAGGAAATGACGTAATCCATAAGGTAACGTATATATGAGAAAGTGAAGACGTGATGGATGAAGATGCATTGCATGTTGTATATATGCGAGCGTGCGCTAAGTGCCTAAGCCGCTACTTTACTGCTTTGGTTTGTTGTACATGGACAAGAAGTCACACAATACCTGTAGTGAGTGGTATGTGCATCATTTGTGGCCTTTTAGTTTTGCGTGGACTGCACTTGCTGTTGATTTGCTGTATAGTCGAGACTCGGGCAAATACTTAATTTTGGTAAACTCTTGTCTCTAAAAACTGCTAAAACCCACCCGAAAATACCCACCGAGATTTATATAATTCAGTTTTAGTTTCTTGTTTCACTGATTATGAAATACATTATTATTACTTCTAAGTTTCTGAAACATTTAAATCTACGAATTTGCAAATATTGATGTGTTTTATTTTTGCGGTGGAGAGCAAACAGTAACTGATATGAATCAACCAACCGAAAACTAGTGGAGTTACGGCGTAGATTGACTGGACGCACTGGACAGCACTGACCACCCACCGACTGCCCAGTGCTCAGTGTGGTCACCAGAGCGCAGGTAAACGGATGGATCAATCTATCATCCGCCCGGCGTATCGGACCAACGGACGGACGGACGCGGTTTTCACAGCGTCGACCGTGTGTTGCATGCTACACTGTGTATGTTGCGTCGATTTAATCATCTGTAGCATCCTTAGCAAGTATGCGCGCATTTTTTTGCTCTGTCCAGTTTTCTGCGTTTTGTTTTAGCGCGCGTGCACGCTGCGGTTGGTACTTAATCAGACGTGTCGATATGCCGGGCCCCAGCCGAAATCGAATTTGCTGCATTATAATTTTAATTATTTGCCTGAGAATCAACTAAACAAATTTAGCATACAGTTAGTTTAAACGTGTGCTTATGTATTGTCCGGGATTTGGGTGGACTACCCCCCTGCCGTCCGTTGTCTACGCCACTGTCGGGAACGATTGGTCTCGATCATTGCAGTGAAGTGCGGCCATGATTATGTTGTTTGTCGAACGCTTGTCTGATTGGTTGTATAATAATTATACGTATAATACAATATGTGTTGCGTTGGCTGTCCGCATGCGTGTGGTGCATACGGTGCTATGAAGAACTGGACTGAAAAATGTTGGGCGTTATTTTGCGCCACCCTCTATATGTGAATTGCGCGTTTGTGTTCGGGTGTATAGTTGTTTGATTACATCGGCGCTCGTACAGCGGTGAACAATCAGCCTCATCAGCAGCCTGCCACTGACGCCGTACACAGAGTCAGCGATGTAAGTCATCTTCATGTCTCACTCCATATCACTCAGTCATCAGCCTTCTTCTCTGCTGCTGCTACCCTCTTGGAGGAGGGGGAGAGGAAGGGGCGACTGAAAGGCGCCAATGAAAATGGGGTGACATGAAAATGTGGCGCAAAGAAAATTGCAGGGGATTGGTGAAAATGCCGCGTTGGAGAATGCGAGACAAGTCATTGTATAGAAGGCGAACGGACACGTATAGCATAAAAGCAATCATCATTCGTTGAAAAAAAAACTGGCTAGTGAGTACACTATAGCTAAGTTCTAAAATACATTTCTACTTGTAGTGCATGCGTTTGGCGTCTGTTTCCGTCCCGGTCTCATTGCATGATCTATCTCCATTTCTGCTCCTCGTATTTAATTGCGTTTTCTCTCAGTTCTGTTGTTCGTCTTTGCGTTAGAGGGAATCAGCGATATGTTATAACTGGAGACGTAGGCCGTGCATATTGTTAGTTCTCAGTGAATAATAATAGTAATATAATAATAATAAGCTTTTAGGCTCCCTCGGGAACGGAGTACTGAGGGTAAAAAAAAACTAAAAAAAAAATAATAATAATAATAATACAATTTGCATAGCGCCATAACGGATAAAATTGAACAGTACGTCCGTTGCTGGAAAGATCTCCATCGATTACTGCAGATACTGAATAAGCAGCATATAAAGAACGAAGGAAATCTTCACTGTCCCGCAAGTAAATTCTTCATAATAGTGTTTTTTTTCTAACATTTGCTGCAGTTTTTGAGTTGCAAAAACAGCGATTATTGCCAACGGACCTATATTTCAATTTAACCCCGGAGCGTCCTGAAATGCGGTAATGCTGCAAAATACAGAAGTGCAGTCAGGTAAAACTAAGATTTATATAAGGTAAGTGGATGCCTTTTTTCTTCGAAGATTGGCTCTTATTCTTTACTGTTATGCAAATGACACTCTTCTGTATTCGCCAGGTTGCAGCACTGTTCTCGTCAGAGGTTTGAGGTTTCTGATCGCTGCTATTTGTTGTGAGATAGGTACGTTATGTGTAGGTGCTGGAGTGTATTGGTGACTGTCCGCCAGGCTTGGCCAGCATCTGCCATGAACTACACCAGATCGTCGTTCAACCTCATTTCCACGTTGGTTCACTTACTTACTTATTAATGTTTACCTCGTCATCAGTTTATCTCGGTATTATTTGTGATAGTTGGAACGTAAGCAAATCAAGTCAAACAAATTTATCACATAGGGCAGGGGGGCTGTCAGATATTTATTAGAATGCAGTCATTAGTCATTGAAAAGTTACAGAATAGCAATGTTTGTGAAGCACTAATGAACACAAAAATGAGTACGAATATTAAAAACTTATTGTGATGACACACTGGCCAGTTTCAGGCGCCTGTTTCTACGAGAAACTGGTCAGTCTGTCATACTTTTCTGGTGCCAGATTTTGCTGGTGCCAGAAACCGGCGCCGGATCGAACATGTTCAATTTTGTGCTGGAAACCGGCTGGAAAGCTGAACTGTGATTGGTCAGTCTGAGTAGACGA
>Ga0209671_1007746_pt1 | contig 11181 bp, 9 predicted proteins | sample WorMetHERISLAND2_2_FD_187401 | JGI IMG/M metagenome (GOLD analysis project Ga0209671, IMG submission 187401) | Marine gutless worms symbiont microbial communities from Max Planck institute for Marine Microbiology, Germany - Olavius geniculatus... | ecosystem: Host-associated > Annelida >...
TCACAAGTTAGTGTAGCGACAACCTTAGAGCAAGGTGGCCAAAACTAAAGACACATGCGTCAAGTTTCTTTCTAATATTGCCTGTTAAAATTTTGTTAAAGTCGGCCAATGTTTCACGGAGCTATTCAAAAAATAAAACTGGCATGATTTTTATGGACCGTAGTGTCGAAGGTAATACTTTTTTGCACAGTTCAATTTCCAGCGGCAATAACAAAGAATATTTAACTGCTGTATACAAATATTGACTTTAGTCACGTAAGAAATTTCTTTCGGAACATTTTGCTGAAAACCACATGACTTTATGACGTACGGTTGCAAAATTATGGTGTCATTAACTTTGTGCGGTTTTTTTGGACCACCCTGTACAAATTACAGTGCACAGCAAGGAGCAGAACTCTAGCGTCATAAAATATTTTATTCACTAAACGTCTATAATCGTTATTTTTGTCATTTAATGCTCGAAAAAGTGCGATTCTAGTGACCTTTTGTAATCCCAAAATCCTTGGATTTGGACGCAGCCAATCCCAGGATTCGGGATGGGCAAAAAGGGCCGGGATTCAGGATCTCAGGATTGCAATCTCTATTAGTAATGTGTGTTGCACACAGTGGTCTATCTGTTAACACAATGATTCTCATCATGTGCTGCTGGTGATGTGTGTCAGGTGGTATGGTCAAGAGAAAGACTACAACGTGCTCGTCATGGACCTTCTCGGTCCGTCGCTCGAAGATCTTTTTAACTTCTGCAACCGGCGGTTTACGATGAAAACAGTCCTTATGCTGGCAGATCAGGTCACATTAGGCATACAAGTAGTATTACTGATACTGAGTATGGTTATGAATGAGTTTGAGTATTTCTGATTATATCAACTATGGTTTTGAATCTAATTTAAATGTGAAGTTAAAGTTTGTTTCGGGAACTACTGCTGTCTGGCTGGTAAAACTTTAATTGACAAACAGACGACTAACCTAACTGCATAATGTTGCACGATAAATCGAAGCAAGTGGAGCTAGGTCGAGGGACGGTGTGTGACGCTGCATGCTGTCTGATAAGAGTTTGCATCGAGACCGAGGCTGCTGTTGACTAAACTTGACTTATTGGCAACCTACTTACTACTGTATGTGGGTCCACATTGCACGGCGATTGAGTTCAGCAGCTCAGCACTGCTGCTGCTGCTGTTGAGTGCTAGAGATGATTATAAATGTCATCTTTGGCCCACACAGGTTGATCGAAGCAACAAGCGGTGGGTGATCGTGTGACCAAAAAACTGCAAGCATGCGGTCTGTCCATCTAATTCGGACGGACAGACGGAGAGACAGAATCTGCAGTGCCTCAGTAACTAAGAGTGCTGTCATAGCACCAGAGCACGACAGTCAAACTGTTAACTCTAGCATTTTATTTTCACATCCAAACATAGGATACAGCAATGTGGATAGTAGTGTTCTGTAAGTGTCTTGGACGTTAGTTCCACAACATAATAGGTCAGCAATAGTGAGGCCTCAATGGCAGTTATAAACCAGACTTGTTCGCAGGTTTGAATATTCGGCCAGCTGCACCCTAGCTGATTCACATTTGGCCTGGCCTTGTTGTTTATTTTGACGGTTTTTCGGCCTGGCCCTTTGGTTTGTCTGTCCAACTTGTTTTCTTTTTGGTGACTTAACATTAGCTGAATCTCAGTTGCTATTTTTCAGTCGACAGTTCTGCAACCTACAACGGACTATTTCCATATATGTCCAGAAATGAGCTGACATTGTATTGCAAATGTATATGTGGGATGGCTGTGCAGATGATTGGTCGCATAGAATACGTTCACAACAAGAACTTTATTCACCGTGATATTAAACCTGACAACTTTCTAATGGGAATCGGTCGCCATTGCAACAAGGTTTGTAGAGCCGTCGAATGGATATGTTGTTGAGTAGATAGTCGTTTTTCTTTTAACCAGTGCTTGTAACTACTAACATATTTAGAGCTAATTCCCAAAGGCAGGAGAACCTATTGGGATTGCTGCGCTGAAGAAATAAAAAAAAGATTAATAGTGAATGGCAGTCATTGGGGCATAATTTTTCTGCAGCCATAAATCATATTTACTCTGTTTATATGCTTTCGTCGTGCTTCTTTTTTATGTTCTTAGTTAGTATAATTTTCATTGTACTGTATTCTGATTTCTTTTATTTTTATTATCTCTGTCCCCTTTGTTACTGTAATGTATCTGCTAGTTGTGCAAATAAGCGTGTTCATTTGCATTAATTTATAAAAAAAATAGTTAGATTAGTTTCACACATTTTCTTTAATCTATGCACATGTAGTTAAGGTTTAAGGTTAAATCGTCGATAGTCAACAGGCCCTCTCACAGTTCTGTGATCGATGCAAGCAGTGCTCATCTCCATTTCCAAGGCCCCAAGCCGGCAGTGTGCCGAAGACGTCTTGCCTCTCGTATAGGATCACACAGTATTACGTGCCACCCAATACAGGCAAACCCATCCCTGCCTTATATATGGGAGGAGGGCCAGACCTCCGCTTATTACTGCTGTAACCTTTCTGGTAATGAAGCCGGTACCAGTTTGCACTGCTTGGTGAACATAGGCACATGTGTGTGAACAACTTGCCCAAAGTCGTTTCCTGGCAGTGCCCCGGCTCGGAGTTGAACCTGCAACCTCAGGGTTACAAGTATGGCATGCTACCGTTACACTACCAAGCCAAACTGTATATGTAGTACACGTTATGTATATATCACACATGTTGAGTATTTCCATATAATTTGCTGCACATTTGAGCATGCTGCTTGCATCTTGCATGTTGGCGCAGTTAATATCGTTCTCAGCCATTTTTTCTGTTATCAGTTTAAACAACTGATGTAAGCAGTTTGCTAAAGACATTAGTGTTTGGGTGTTGATAACATGGTCCATTATGACCAGCCATTAAATCACACCTTACATGTTACCTTAGACTTACTTGCTTTCGATGCAGGTTTTTCTAATTGACTACGGTTTGGCTAAGAAGTACCGTGACAATCGGACAAGGCAGCACATTGCCTACCGTGAGGACAAGAACTTGACTGGCACAGCTCGGTACGCGAGTATCAACGCACATCTTGGTATTGAGCAGAGTCGACGGGATGACATGGAATCGCTCGGTTATGTTCTTATGTACTTCAACCGTGGCTCCTTGCCTTGGCAAGGACTGAAGGTCAGACTTTCAGACTTCTTTCTGGAGTATTCTTTTGCTGTGTTTATAGGTAGCTTAAGACATGGTGTTTTAATGCAGTTTTTGAAATGTAAATTGTATTTGTTCAGTTTTAAATTTTAATGCATCTGATTGTTTGTAATAGCTCACGACTGACAGCCAGTAGCCTACTGGAGATCAATTTAGTTCTTTTGTAGTTGGCCTGTCACAATTTGCTCTTAGAATCTTTACTGTGATGTACTTAAGTTAACATCTCTGTAATCCAGTGTTTTTCAACCTTTTTGCTCAGCGGAACCTTAGGCAAATGTGAAGATAACCCACGGAACCCCATGCATTGATCCATGAGTCTAGAGACGTATGCGAGGTTTAAGCTACAGGGTGTCTATGGACTCATTTCCTTAGCAGAGCAGAACCCCCATGAGAACAACAAAGCAGGCAAAGATGACCAATTATACTATGAAATTTGACTGCATTAGTAGGCAGCAGTACGTTATCGTATTTAACCAAACACGATGGGTGAGGCAGTCGTAGACAGTTGCTTAGCCCCGCCACCAATGCAGAAAATTTATCACGTGGATGGCCTCGGACATATACACATCTTTTTAATTTTTATAGCAGAGTGTTCAAAGAATTGAATTAGCTAATGAAGTAAATGGTCAAACGATTTTGTAACCATAAACCCTAATCAATATGTTCTTCTGTTCTTCTCTTTTTATATATGCTCAGAGTTGAGTAATGTCGTGCATAGGGGGGGCCTACATTATAACAATAATAATGCCTGCAATTCAAATGTGCCAAGATTACTAACAAGAAAAATAATTCAACACAGTAGGTGTATGCAAAAAGACACGCAGAAACACAATTTCAAAGAAAAGATTGTCTGGCGTGACTTCACACGCTCGGTTATTTTCTACTGGCCAGCTGCTGAACCCTTGGCAGATGCTTGGGAACCCTTGGGTTACGCGGAATCCCGGTTGAAAATCACTGATGTAATCAACCACCCAGATCAACTCAGCCTTTCATCCCTATGTGGTCTGTAAATCATGTGATCCCATATGGCTGTAGTGCTGAGATATGTTCACATAAATAGGGCCCGCAATTTTCCGCTGGCCGCGGAATTTCGAGCCGAGCCGCACAATTAGCCCTTTTCCAGAGAATTTTGATTTTGCCGCAGAATTTTGCGAAATTTTGCAGAAGTTAAGAAATGACTGATGATTAGTATGATCATCGGCTTGATAACATATACACTACAGACTAACTATGTCATTAAATTCATTATATCAAACCAAACTGCTTAAAACTGCATCCCTACTAATACTTACCATCGTATACAGCACAATCGTAAATAAACACCATGTGACTAATTGACAAATTGCACTTTTGACAAGAAAAATTATCAATCATTTTTTTTGTGTGTTGCTGGCATAACTGAGCGCTATGCCAGCATCCAAAAACTTTAGTGTTTTTTAACAGAATAAAACTTAGTTTATGCACAAACGGAAGGCTGCAGTAAGCCATGGAATTTGGACAATTTTGCTGCGATGAGCTGCAAAATTTTGCGAACGTGGAATTTGGCAAAATTTTTTGTGGAACACTGGGCATTAGTAGGCAGCAGTACGTTATCACATAAGGAGCTGTGCAGGTTTTAAAGGCAGTATCCGTAGTCCATACGTCTGTGTGGATTCTCTCCGAATAAGTTCCATTTTGTTTGTTTATCGAAGGCTGCGACAAAGAAGCAGAAATATGAGAAAATCAGTGAGAAGAAAATGTCGACACCAGTCGAAATTCTTTGCAAGGTGTGATGACTGCTGCTATTGTATTTTATGTCATTGAAGTTGCTAATTTAGTTCGGCATTGCCATTTGAAGTGACAGTGTTTAATGATTTTGATTGAGATGAGAGTAAGTAAGTAAATGAGTTTAAATTCATTATGTTTGCAGTTTCAGCCAGTGGCCAGTTCTGAGGCACTTGCGTGAGCCTCAAAAGGAGATAATGATAGTATACTATATAGCTATTCTGTAATAATTAGGATGGATAATGATTGCAACATTTTAAATAGTGGTCTTTACGAGAGTTAACAATTCATTGATTACCATTAGAAACTAGAAAGCAGTCATAGCCCGCAGGTACCTCCGCCAAGGCAAAGCTATTCACCAGGTGGCGTCACCATCTTCGCATAAACTACCAGTGATTCAATTTTGGGCGTGATCCGGCAGGAATCCTGGATCACTTTGAAATTTTTGTTACCATTGCGATTTATTGATTGCAAAAAAGCATTCAGTATTCCAGGCATACCTAAGGTGTTCTGCTGGCTTTATGTGCTTTGCTCAACTGCAGAGAATGAACACACATATAGCAGTTTAGCAGGACGAGTCTTTGTATGGCGAATGTTATAGGGTTACCCGGCCGAGTTTGCCATGTACCTCAACTACTGCCGTGGCTTGAGGTTCGAGGAGGCTCCGGACTACATGTACCTCCGACAGTTGTTTCGTATTCTGTTCCGTACTCTGAACCACCAGTACGACTACGTCTTTGACTGGACGATATTGAAACAGAAGGCTGCCAGTTCAGCCATTGTCACAGGCAGCCAGCAGACTGTCGCTACAGCTGGTTGGTTTTTGTCTGTTTGGTTAATTTATTCATGTTCACATGTGAGAAAAAATGCAAGTTAGAGAGCAGTTAGCGGAGTGAGTACCTCAGCCAAGGATTGTCATGGTTTATTTTCGATTGTTAACAAGTGCACCGAGACAGAAGTAGGTCTACAGGGTGGGCCAAAGAAACGTGGCACTTTACTTTTTTCCATATCTTCGCAAATTGATCGATTTTCAAAATTCTTTCCCTGGCACACTTTGCAGACAGTTTGCAATAACGTGATTATTACAGGTCCCACCACACCGTAAATGCATCTCTACACTACCGTGTGAAATATAAATGTAAGCAAAAACTGACGATAATAACAAAAATTTAGGTAAATGAAAACACTTTAGACCAACATTGCAATGAATGATCTGTATGACACTAGACTGTGTTAGACCCACACAGTTTAGTGTCATACAGACCATTCACTGCAATGTTGATCTGAAGTGTTTTTTTTTTCAATTTTGCTAAAATGTTCGTTGTTATTATCGTCATGTATGCTTATTTTATTGATATTTCACAAGGTAGTGTAGAGATGCATTTACGACGTGGTGGGATATGTAATAATCACATTATTGCAGATTGTCTGCAGAGTGTGCCAGTGAAAGAATTTTGAAAATTTGTCAATAATCCGCGAAAATATTGACAAAAGTAAAGTGCCACATTCTTTATGGCCCACAGTGTATATTATCGTTAATAGGACCTAAGTGTTTGTTTCATTTAATCACGTTCTCTGAAGAAAGTGGTGATTGGCCATCAATTGTCTACCGCTGCTTTATAATGTGTTCTTATTGACATGACCAATTGAAAATTTAACAATTAAAAGTTTAATAATTATTAGAAATTTTAAACCGGTTATCGCATAACTAATAGTTAACTTTTGCAGCTCTGGATATTGTTTATACTATTAGGCAGAATCTTTCTTGCGCTTTGCAGTGACACATTTCTCCATAGCGTGCCCTGTTTACTTATTTAAACTATTCGACGGATTTAGATGCCATTTGGCAGATACGCTTGTGGGGTCCGATGACACTTTTTGTCAGATGGGGAAAATTGGGGGTTGAACTCCCAGCTAAAACACACAGTTGGGAAACTGCAGTCAAGCCATTAGTCCTATGCTGCCACCTGACTTGTACAATTGAGAAGAGCGATTCCACCTTTTACCAAATGATTTTGGTCCTTGTCATTTACTGTCTGTGTGCATGTTGTAGGAGGTGGCTGTTGAAGTCTACCATTGATTGTGCTGTATTGTTCGTATGTGTGATAATATTGCGCCTGTACTGCATACTACGAGGGTCGTTCGATAAATATGTTTTTCCATTAATGCTTAAAGTAGAAAAATCCTAAATATACGTTTTGCGGATATTTTCATTTTGAGTATTAGCTGCGAGTTTTATTACGATGACGTCACTGTGACGTTATCTATATAAACATTAAATACGGCGACGTTGCTACTGAAATCGTCCTGTAACGAAAAGCATGCCATTATAGATTTTTTAAGTGGAGAAAACGACCTGATGTGAATCAAATTCATTCTTAGATGTATCAATTATATGGCGACAAATATTTTACGAAGCAAACAGTACATGTTTGGTGTAATAAAATGCTAGTTGGGCAAAAATTTGTGTCACATACCGAGGAACAATCATTCGTCATTGGTTTGAACAGCAGCCAGCATCGTTCTTTGCATCGGGCATTTAGAAACTTGTTGACAAATGGGACAAATGATTGAACGAACTAAGTTTATTAGTTTTTCTCGCATTTTTATGCTGTTTGATGTGTTTGTCGCTTGATGGTGGTGGATTACTGTTGGGGAAAATAATCCACAAATAGACTGTGTTCTATCAACAGGTGACGTCACAATAACGATCTCATCATCCACAAAATTTCTAGATATGTCTGGAGAGAAATTTTCTACAAAATGTATATTTCGGATTTTTCCTGTTTTAAGTATTAATGGAAGGCCGCCGTTTTGTAAACTTATTTATCAAACAACTCTCGTACATGGTCATCTATCATCATCATCATTGTGCTGGCTGTAACTGACCTTATCATCACTGTCTGAGACGTTTTTTTTACACGAGTCTACAAACAGTTGTAGTCAGTGCCCCCATGGCACAGCTGCTTTAATAATGGTCGTGTTTTTTACTGCCTAACAGAAACTGGTAGGTATACCAGCCCATGTTTTTATATGTGAAGTTAATCACCTGGTAGTTGGTAGCACAGATCAGTGTATTAACAGGCTGTCAAAAGAGAATGGCAAAATTCCAATTCCTCACAGATCAGTGGCCCCTAGTTCGATTGGCAAAGAAATTGAAACAGTTGAATTTGCAAGATAACCTGATTTATCAAATTTCATGCAAGTCCGCACATTGGAGGCTACTTGGCAGATGTGTGAAATGTTACAAAAATTGTTCTGCTTATTCTAATCTCCTCATTGGTATCTGACTACAAAGTTATGCCTTTTGGTTATAACTGTACAAACGTGGTTTAATTCCTGCGTTAGAATAGGTAACAAAAATTGCAATTATATGCATCATATTGTGTAAGAGCATGATTCATCAATTTGGCATTCGGTATGTTCTGCCAAATCATTTTCCACCTGAACAACCACACCCTGTTAGATGATGAAAAACGCGACTAATAGCAGCCAGTTTTGAAGAGGTCTTTGTGTGAATGCTGAACTGCAGAGAGAGGCACTTGGTGCATAGAGTTACAGAGACTTTTATTTGTTGTTACTTTGCCGATGTCTATGTCTATGTATACTTTACTTGTGTTGGTCGGATTAGTGTTAGTGTGCTGAAATGAAACTGGACTTAGGTGGCACCACATGTGTGACAAAAACTAAACACAAATGTGCAGTTAAGCTAAACAAAATGTGGACGTAATCGCGTGTGAATCTTGTGATGATGTGAACTTTTTTCAAGTTATTGTACATCATAGTTGAAGAATTTGAGTTCCACAAATTTTAAAAAATTGTCAGACTTCAGGATTTTGTACAAATTTCAATAAATTTTCAGTTTCTAGGGATGTGCAGAAGTGAATTGTGAAAATTTGGTTAAATTCGTGGATTTTTACAAACTCTGATATGATGAGTTGCAAATTTTCAATCTGTCGCACATGCAGGTGCCAACTTATTCAGTTGCAGCCGGTTGCCATTGTGTTGGGCTTAATGTGATATTGTAAGACACGTGATAAATGTGCATAATGTCATCCATATCCATTTTTCCCCATATGCTCAGCCGTTTAACCAGACCTTTAGCTGCACTGGTTATAAAGGAATTGTCCGAGTGGTTGATGCTGTAGAATGGATTTCATTTGCTGTTCTTATCCTATCTTATCTTATCTTATCTTATCCCTGATAATTTTGTGGGGTTTTAGGGGTTGTTGTCTATCTAGCTGCAGGGGTAATGGGCCATAGAATATTTGGGGAAAACTGTTGTACGACACATTCGACACTGTATACGGTCCGGGTTATCTCCCTATGTATTAACGATAAAGATGAAGCGATGTGCTCGCTTAAACGACACGGCAGCGAATGAATCAGTGCGAACTGCTGCCGAGTTGCTGCCCCAGTTAATTAGCTAGATCTGCTTCATGTTAGACTATGTCATCTCCCACCAGTAACATAACGTAGTCCCGTCATTCTTGCATTTATCAGAAGCTTACATTTGGAGACCAGGTTATATGCACTTTGTCCGGAAAAAAGTAACCCCTTAGACATCGTACAATAAAAATATCAAATCCGAATAAATCTGAATAAAATTTCTTACGCTTAAATTCTAATAAATTGCTGAAGCGATAACCAAACTTCGTTGAAAAATATTTCTTGGCGGAGTTATTATTTGTTGAATATTGATAACAGAATATCTTTATTACCATTATGGTGTTACATACTGTAGTCACTCGATTGGAAGTGATATTTGTTGACGCATTCAAAATAGTGTAAACAATAACAAAATGGTATTTTCTGCAAACCCTTATGTTTTAATTAAGCTGTGAGCTAAGAGAAAGGGTATTTTGCTAAAAAGTTTGTCACGGAATTTCTCAGCAAGCCGTGGACACTATCAGGATTAAACAAACCGCTGTACTGGACTCCTAACGTTTTTTGGTGACCTCACAAAAGCCGCTGCAGTGGGGGCTAACTATTGTTTGTATTGGCAGATTTAACTGAAATTTGGCACATAGACATGTTTTTGGTATAGAATTTTGCTAGAATCAAATGTAACGGAGATATTTTGTTATCAATCAGTGTTCAACAATTAATAATCTTGCTAAGAAATAATAGTTTTCAACAAAATGTAATGATTGCTTTAGCAATTTATTAGAGTTTCAGTGTACAAAATTTTGTTTAGATTTGTTCAGATCTGACATTTCCGTTGTACGCTGTCTAGGGGTTACTTTTTTCGGGACACAGTGTACAGTATATAACTGACCCCAACCAACCAGATCAGTTATGCCTTCCATCTAAGTACGTAAGATTATTTAAAAGGCGCAATTTAACAATACCCACAATGCGCCGCGCTCTCAACGCCCGAACAAAAATGTCTTTAACTGCCGTTTAAACTGTTCAAAATTAATGTCAGTTTGTCTCAGATGAGCTGGCAAACTGTTCCACAGCCTCGGACCTGCAGCAGCAAAGCCTCTGTCTCCATAGCTGCTGCAGGTCCTTCTGACGACACGTCCTTGAATTGGCAGAGCGCAGCTGACGACGACCTTCGCAGAGTAGGCAAACCATCTCTCTTGGGTTGGTAAATTGAGTACAAACCCTCTTCGCTGGAATTCAGGTGGGCCATGTTCAGCTGTGTTTGGACGGAAGGTAATGCTCACTCAGTGTCATCCCATATGGCATGCGGTGCTTCGTGGCTCTGAGGCCGGTTTCCTATGAAGAGCTGTCAATAACCTTTAACCGCTTTACATTTGCCTTGCATTTCTGCCATATATACTTGTTATACCGCATGATGGTCCATTGCTGAGAATACTTATTCTGCTCACTGGATGCTTTAGTCAAATATTTCTACTTTAAGTGTCTGTTTACGCTTACCACCCCAGAATAGTTTAGGCTTCTAATACAATCTGTCGTTATTATTATTATCATGGTTCCTACTGTCAGGGAATGTGTAAGTATCACGGTGCAAAAGTTAACAAAGACGCAGAAAAAATTTCGAATTGTTCAAAATTTTTACTGCTCACTTCACTCGTGGCTTATTTCTACGTCCACTTTTAAATTTTTTCCGCCACCTTTTTTCTAGTGTGAGTTTTTCTAGCCCTGAGACTAATAGCAGAGAAAGCACGACGAAAAGGTAAAAAGATCTTCAACTGCTTCGTCGACTTCAAGAAGGCATTTGACAGCATAGATCA